>Ga0209949_1000851_pt1 | contig 15598 bp, 16 predicted proteins | sample SalPonC_black_MG_FD_185711 | JGI IMG/M metagenome (GOLD analysis project Ga0209949, IMG submission 185711) | Salt pond soil microbial communities from South San Francisco under conditions of wetland restoration - Salt Pond MetaG... | ecosystem: Environmental > Aquatic > Marine > Intertidal zone... | reverse complement strand
CGGATTATCTGGCATAGCGCGCCGCACTATGTTATTGACGTTGCCCACTTTGGGGCAAGCACATTCGTTGATATAAGAGTCAAAACGTTTATATTATCCCGTACTGCGCAAACAAAATCAACCAGGATAAAACAAATTTGATACTATTTTCATTACCCACACTGATCAACATAGAGCCATAAAAATACAGTTCGTCAAAAAATAAATCGCATTCAGAAAAGAGTATCCCGCCTTAAAAAAATCGATAACCGATCAGATGAAGAGATATTGGGCTACGATAAAACAAGATTACCAAATTGATCTAACGGTTCTTGACACATCAGCAATTACCGCAATTATTCAAGATGAACCGGAATCACCCCTCTTTATTACAAATATTGAAATAGATCAATTTATTTAGCTTTTAAAAGTGAAAATAACACCGGTCACACCCGATCAAGCCGAAATTGCCAGGGAGGGATATCGCGAATACGGTAAAGGCAACCGTCCTGCAGGATTAAACGTTGGAGGCTGCTTTTCTTATGCTCTTGCCAATTCAACTCAGGAAGAACTCTTATTCAAAGGTGATGACTTTGCAAAAACAGATGTCAAAACTCTTTGAAAAGAAATTATCGTTTACATTTTTAATTCTGTTCTTCATCTTTCCATCACACGGTATCGGGACTTTACAGATTGTTCGGTTTACAAAACCGCAGAGGGTAAATTTATTGATATAGAGTGAATTAAGATGACAAAAGTAAAAACAACGGGTCTGTTTTTAGGTGTAATTGGGTTCTGTATTCCTCTCCTCATCAACTTCCAGGGTCTCTCACTGGCCGGTCATTTAGCAATGAGTATTTTCCTGATGGCCGCTGTATTCTGGATGTTTGAAACCATCCCAATCTACTCCACTTCTATCCTTGTGATATTCTCACAAGTTCTTTTGCTGAGCACCGAAGGTATTATCGATTATTCAGGTACGGCTGGTTACGACCCTTTATCCTACACGCAATTTATCGGCACACTTGCCAATCCCATTATTATCCTTTTTCTCGGCGGGTTTGTCCTGGCTGATGCAGCCGTTAAATATGACTTCGACAAGAACCTGACTCGCATACTTTTAACCCCGTTCGGTAATCGAACATCTACGATTATGCTTGGGCTGATGGCGGTTACGGCTGCACTTTCGGCATTTATGAGCAACACAGCTACCACAGCTATGATGATTACCGTGATAATTCCTATCATTGCCAAAATGGACAAGGGTGATCCTGCACGAATAGGCGTTGCACTCTCAGTTCCCTTTGCCGCAAATATCGGAGGCATTGCCACACCTATTGGTACACCGCCCAATGCGGTCGTTATTGCCGCGCTAAACCAGCAGGGTCTTACGGTAGCATTTGGAAGCTGGATGCTGTACGCGCTCCCTCTCGCCGTTGTGATGCTTTTGGTAGCCTGGCAGGTTCTGCTGCGGCTTCACCCGCCCGCTACTGAGTTTGTGGCACTCGATCTTGATACAAAACTACAGAAATCTTCTCACGCCATTCTTTTGTATGTTACATTTGGAATCACCGTACTGCTTTGGGTAACTGAAGGCGTTCACGGTATTAAAAGCAGTATCGTTGCCCTGCTCCCTGTTGTCGTTCTAACGCTCTCATCAGCGTTCAGCAAAAAGGACATCAGAAAGCTTCCCTGGGAAGTTTTATGGCTGATTGCCGGAGGTATAGCGCTGGGTATTTCGATGAAAGACACCGGTCTCGCAAGCTGGCTGGTTGGCGGTATCGCCTGGGGTGATCTGTCATCCATGATGGTGCTGGTTGTTTTTGGCGCCGTTACCCTGATCATGTCCAACTTTTTATCAAACACTGTTACAGCATCCCTGCTCATTCCGCTGGCTCTCACGCTTGTTACATCAGGCGCGCTGGAGGGTACATTTGGTATGCTGCTGATTGGATTGGTAATAGCACTTTCCGCCAGTTTTGCTATGATTCTGCCGATCTCAACGCCCCCAAATGCCATTGCAGAAAGTACGGGCGTTTTGAAAACGAAGCACATGCTGCTTTCAGGATCAATAATCGGAATCATTGGCCTGATACTCGTTCTGCTACTTTCCGTTTTTTACTGGCCAAACATCATATAAACCCACCGAGCTATGAAACATCACATTTATATATTTGTAGTTGAGGACGAACCGGAAGTTCTGGATGCCATTGTCAGAGATCTTGAGGAGTTTGAGGACACATTCCCCATTGAGATGGCAGATTCGGCAGAGGAGGCCCGGGAACTGCTTTCCGCGTTAACGGATGATGGCCATGAGATAGGACTGATCCTCTGCGACCATGTGCTGCCAGGTCAAAATGGTGTTGAGCTACTGGTTGAAATGCAGGATAATCCATCCACGGCAGAGACCCGGAAAGTTTTGATCACCGGGCAGGCCGGGCTTGATGAAACCGTTCGGGCTGTAAACGAAGCCGACCTAAAGCACTACATCGCCAAACCCTGGAAGAAGAAAGAGCTTGTTGAAACAACACGGAAACTTCTCACAGATTACGTACTCGAACAAACTGAGAACCCAATGGAATTTATGAGCGTGCTCGACGGTGAACGCATTGCTGACTTCATTCGAAAAGGAAGAAGCATTACGGACAATTAAATATGAATTTTAAGTTTGGAACACAATGGCTTGAAGATCGCACGCAGGTCACGCGGCTCATACGGCGGATGCTCGATGAAAATGGAAACTCTGAGAGATTTCTTATAAAAGCTGAGAAGGGGGAAGAACTTTTCACCGAAGGCGATGAGCTTCACAGTATTTATATCCTGCTGGAAGGAGAGGCAGAGCTATACAAGAAAAAACCGCACTCCAATACAAATTTTCCGGTACTTAATCTTCAGCCCGGCTCTATTATCGGTATCACAGCATACACCACCGGTAAACCCTCATTAACAACGGCTATCACAGTATCGCCGTGTACTATTCTGCAGATACCGGAAACGGATCTTAATGAGCTGATTGCCCGCTCCCCGCGGCTACAAGATTATTTTGATGAGCTTTTACTGGCCAACCTCCTCGAACGCTTTCGTGGTACCATCATTTTGCAGATGAAGCTCGATTCGGTGAACCAGCGGCTTCAGAGTGAGCGAAATGAACTCAAAAAAGCATACAATGATCTTCAAAAAGCGCAGGAGCACCTGATTTACCAGGAAAAAATGGCGACTCTTGGACAGCTTGTTGCCGGATTCGCTCATGAAGTAAATAACCCTGCGGCGTCATTGCTTCGCTCAACCGAAACACTGGAGGAGCATATTTCAGGGCTTATTCAGGAAACAGGCAGCATCAAAAACGGGGAAAATACTGCTCGTCAGTTTTACGAAGCGGGAAAACGCGCAGGTTATCCCGATACCAAAACTATTCGGAACCGTGCAGCGGAACTTGGGCCGCTTTTCCCGGATGTGCGCAAACAGCAGCTCAGGCTGATGGCTCAATTTCCCGAGACGCTGATTACCATTCTCACGGAAAAAGAGATGGCAGACAGCGACGAGATTGACTACTACCTGAGCTATTTTGAAATGGGAAAGATGTTTCAGAATATCGAATCGGCAGGCAACAGGATCTCGGGCATGGTACAAAGCCTGAAAAGCTATAGCCGCAGCGACTCCGACCAGGAGTGGGAGATGATTGATATCAGGGAAGGTATCCACGACACGCTCCAGCTCACCAGTAACCGCATCAAATACTACGATATTGACATAAATTTAGACGAGGTGCCCTACATACGTGCAAACGCAGCTGCTCTGAACCAGGTGTGGACAAACATCATATTAAACGCTGCCGATGCCATGGGAAAAAACGGTTCCCTGTCGATTCACTGCTACAGGGAAGATGATCGGATCAAAGTCACAATCGAAGATACAGGGCCGGGCATTAAAGAAGAGTATCTTCACAGGATCTTTGAATCCAACTTTTCGACAAAAAAATCAGGCGTTAAATTTGGACTGGGGATCGGCCTCTCGATATCAAAAGATATCGTAGAACAGCACGGCGGCACCATCAAAGCAGAAAATGCAGAAGACGGTGGCGCTATTTTTACGGTATCACTGCCAATAGGGTAAATTTATTAAGCTGTGTAAAGATCAAAAGAACAAGGGGCAAGTCCCTGTTATTCGCCTTCGCTTGATACCTCTTCAACTTCATCAAGGTCGCTGTCCAGGCCTTCAATCACGCCGATAATAGTTTCCACCGCGCCCAGATAAAAGTCAGGGTTAATATTTTCATACACATCACTCGGTGCGTGATAATGAGGGTGATCTTCTACCCCGAAGTAGATAAACGGCACATCTTCTAGGTGAAACGGCCCGTGGTCGGAGGCAAGCGTCCAGTTCTGATCCCACTCGTCTGAATCGTAACCAAACAGAACATTAACAGGTGCATCCGCGGTGTAATCTGCAATAAGCGGTTTCAGGTACGGGTAGTGGTAAGTTCCGACCGCATAGAGTTCATTCTCGAAATTTGTGCTGATCATATCCATATTTATATTTATCAGAACCTGATCGAGCGGTACGGAAGGGTTATTCACAAAATATCGCGCGCCGGCCAGTCCTTTTTCTTCGGCATCAAACCCAATAAAAACAATGCTGTGATCGGGTGCATTTTCGCTAAAATAGGCTGCGGCCGCCATCATGCCACCTGTGCCGGATGCATTATCGTCAGCACCGTTATAAATTGTCTCGCCATCCCTGCCGAGATGATCATAATGAGCCGTTACCACCACATATTTGTTCGGGTAGAGCTGTCCCTCAACATACCCAATCACATTGATTGCAGTAACGGTATCTGCTGTAGATTCGCCCGTTGTTATTGCCTGGCTGAACGGCTGCTGATAGCTGTTACCGAACATCCGAAGCCCGAGCGAGTCAAAACGCTGTTCAATATATTGCCGGGCCATAGCGTTGCCGGGTGATCCCGTTTCCCTGCCGCCAAGCTCATCAGACGCCAGGTATCTGACATCATCTAAGGCCTGGTTCTCTTCTGTCTGTCCCTGCATCCCGCCTTGATCCGATTGCGGGCTGCAGGCTGTGGCGATTAACGTTAGTGTAAAAAGTATAAGGACGAGCTTATTTCTAACCATAGCTTCTGGGTAAGATTGGCATATTGATGTCTTCCGGTTTTTTATGTGAGATATGAAGATAGCAAATTTGATCTGAATTGCTCTTTACAATTCTGAAAACAAATCCTGATTTTCTCCGTACTATGATAATGTGCCTAAAATGAAATATATCAGCCATCATGAATAAAAGGACTCAGCACTCCAACCGCGACAGAGGAGATTCAGGACACGATCCGCTTGACTCATACATAGAAAAAATGGTCGATAAATCGCGGTCTCCCTCTACTGAAAATAACTCCTCCGGTCAGATCGGACGCATCATTATTGCAGTTATCATTGTATTTATTGGCTTCTCTTTTTTTACCAACATCGGTTTCTTTTCGTCTTCCGGCCCTGCCAATTTTGTTGAGTCAGTTACTAATGTTGCCAGCGGGCCCAGCCAGGACCTCCTGGACCGCATGAACGCACGGATGATTGAGATGGGCTATGCAGATCTCACCGATGATGATCTCCGCTCACTTCGAGAAGAAGGTGTAACTGCAACATATATTTCTAATATACGCTCGCTTGGCTATACAGAACTTACTCTCGATGATGCCCGAAGTCTTGCCCGGGCCGACGCATCCTCTACGTTTATCGCCATGATGATTGAGTTGGGCTACGATTTAACAGTTGAAGAGCTCGTCCAGCTCAGGGATGCAGGCGTAACTGCATTTTATACCAGCAATGTCCACGACTTAGGATACAGAGACGTCACACCCGAACAGCTTATCAGAATGCAAAATATTGGCGTTTCAACGGATTTGATTGAACAGCTTCAGGCCGAACAAGCAGAGGATGTCCCACTTGAGGATATTATTCGGTACAGAATTAGTAATCAGTAACTGGTTATTCGGAAATTAGTTGATTGGTTTATTCGTGGGTTTCAGAATCGAAATATCTTCCCTGGAAGTACGAATTCCCTAATTTTCTAATTTCCAATTAACGAGTCACCAAAGCATCATTTTCATACAGAACACACTTCCGCCGCTTTTCAGAAACTCGTAGGTGCTGTATTCATGAACGTAAAAGCCGGCGTCGCGCAGTTTACTATTTACGTCGGTGCAACCCTGCTGAATCAGTACGTTCATCCCATCGGGTGAAACCGCATTTACCGCAAACAGTTTTTCTGCTTCATAGGCTGTTGCTTCTATTACCGTGTCGAACATGGCACGAACCAGCTCCATGCCTTCCGATGTGAAGGCGTCGCTGTAGACGAGTGCTGTTGTTTCGTTAAGCACGCACAGGCAGGTATCGAGGTGGTAAAATTCTTCTTTCTGGAGCTCAAGTGCAATTACAGGCACATTGAACAAATCGGATATCTGTTCATAAACCTCGAGCGAACTGCGGAATCCATAGGCTCCCCAGATCAACCCGCGCCTGAAATGCCAAAGAGCGTCTCCCATACCTTCGAACGAATCAACCGTATCACCTTTAATGTGATGAATGTGATACCCTTCGTTTCTGTAATATTGCTCAATAAACGGCACTTCGCCTTTTCGCTGATCCGCTTTCATGACGGACATCAGCACATGTTTTTCCCCGTCTGCGCTTATGAAAGGCAGGCTTTGGTTTGCACAAAACACCATATCCGGATATCCGGGCTCTCCCTCAAGTTCATCTACGCTGAACCCAAGTTCACGGTATCCGTCACGCAAATGCCCCCACTCATTTCGGGCCTGAATTTTGTCAACCTCACCAATCTGGTTTTTCATATACGGGTTGATGACATACTCCACATCGTAATATGTGGGCTTAACCATCATCACTTTAGAAGGGGCCGTCATTCTTGTGAGATCAGAAGGCTTGAAATCGAGTTGTTCGACGGAGGTAATTACGGTAGACATACGTTTGCTCAATTTGTTTTCTTAACTCTTAATTTGTCTCTGCAGACACATTTTTTAATCGGACAGAATGTAAGGGTAATTATAATGTAATGATGCATCAAATTAGTTCGTTGGAAACTTTTCATCTTGTTGATGCGGCTATAAACCGGTAGGTTCCCATATGATTTTAGATCACTCGCTTTTAAACCAGCTCGCACCCCTTGAGCTTAAGGCACGTAAAATTGTTGAAGGGTTTGTGTCGGGCCTTCACCGGAGTCCATATCATGGATTCAGCGTTGAATTTGCCGAACACCGCCCATACAACCAGGGGGATGATTTCAAGCATATCGACTGGAAAGTCTATGGAAAGTCGGAGCGTTTTTATGTAAAACAGTACGAAGCAGAAACCAATTTGCGCGCTCATATTGCGCTTGACGTCAGCAGTTCGATGTACTTCAGGCACTTTGCAGAGTGGAGCAAGCTTCGGTATTCAATCCATTTTGCTGCTGCCCTGGCCTATATGATGAATCGCCAGCGCGACGCCACCGGGCTCACGCTGTTTGATGAGACCATTCGCTTGAGCCTGCCGGAAAAATCAACCCGGAGTCACCTGCGGCTTATTTATCAGCATCTTGAACAAGAGCTTGAAGAGGAACAAAAACGGGCGAAAGAGAAACGCACATCAGCTTCTGCCGATGCGCTTCACTCACTGGCAGAAAAGCTGGATCGCAGAAGTCTTGTGGTTATACTAACCGATCTCTTCGAAAATGTTGATGGCCATGACGCGCTCATTTCAGCCCTGCGCCACCTGCGCCATCAAAAGCACGAGGTTCTCCTGTTCAACGTTCTTGAGCACCAAAGCGAACGCGAGCTTGACTTTAGCGACGGCAAGTTCCTTTTTGAGGATATGGAAACAGGATCTGAAATTGAGGTTATTCCCAGCCAGGTGAAGGATGACTACACGGCAAAAGTGAAGGAGTACACCCATGAATTTAAAGTTGCCTGCAGCGACGCACTTGTTGATTTTGAAGAGATAGACACGCAAAAATCACTGGATCTTGCGCTGCTTGCATATCTGAATAAAAGGAAGCGGTTGATGTAGATTTGAGTCGTGAGTCGTGAAAAGTGAAAAGTGAAAAGTGAAAAGTGAAAAAATTGATTTGGGCGTTAACTAAAACTCATGCATTCACAAGAATTTCATAATTACTGAGAGCCCTAAATATACCTCCCTCATTTCACGTTTCACCTTTGACGTTTGACGTCTAATCTTTGATTTCTGCCTTCTCACTTTTGCCTTTAAACTTCTCAAGTAACATTTACCCGACTCAGTATTTTATTCAGCAGTTTAGGTGACAGGCGCTTCAGGTAAACAGCCATTATCTCTTTCCCACCGATATATACCTCATCCTTACCGGCAGAAACTTTTGGCAGCAGCTTCTCTGAAAACCGCTCGGGCGTCATCGCTTTTTTGTGGGCATCACCCATTTCGCCGTATGTTGACCCGTCGGCTGTAATTGCGTTTCGTGTAATCTCTGTTTTGATATAACCGGGACACACAATCGTCACGTTCACTCCCTGATCCTGAACTTCCTGCCGCAGACAATCGAACCATCCGTGCAGTGCATGTTTTGAGGCGGCATAGGCCGACCGATATTTTGTGCCGATTTTCCCCATTACGCTGCTGATTACCACTACATGGCCGTGACCGCGATCAATCATGCCGGGAACCACTGCTTTAGTCAGTGCAATAGTTCCGAAAAAATTAATCTCCATCAATTTTCTTATCGATTCCATCTCAGATTCCAGTGCAAGGGCCCTCTGGCTGATGCCGCCATTATTGAATAGGATATCCACACCTCCAAAAAATAGCCCTGCCTCGCGCGCTTTATCCGGCAATGTATCTGTTTTTGTCAGATCAAGTGGAAGTACCACCACACGCTCCGGGTCACCCGAACAGTTTGCTTTCACGCGGTTAAGCTCATCTTCCCGCCGTGCCGACAGAATTAACCGCGCACCCTTTTTGTTAAGTGCGTATGCAAGCGCCTCTCCTATTCCCGATGATGCGCCGGTTATCCAGGCAACTTTGTTTTTGTAATACATTTTTGATGATTTTGCATTTAATGACCGAGTAGCAGAATAGATATTTCTATGATTGAACTATCTGCAAGCTTTTCACTATTTTCCTTCACAAATAATAACGCATGACTGTAACTTATGCACCCCAAACACACGATTCTTTTAGTTGAAGATGAGAAAGAACCGGCAGATATGCTTGCCAATTTTCTTGAGATGGAAGATTACGAGGTATTAGTAGCCTACGACGGTAAAGAAGCTGTTTCACTTATAGAGAGCCGCGCTGATGTGATCGACCTTGCAATTCTCGATATCATGGTGCCATTTGTCGACGGTAAAGAGATTTGCAAACGAATTCGCCGGCACCCGGTTCTTTCGGGCATACCGGTCATTTTCCTGACGGCCCGCGACAAAGAGAAAGACGAAATTGAAGGTCTCGAACTGGGTGCAGACGACTATATTCCGAAACCTGCCAGTCTGAAACTGGTGAAAGCTCATGTGGAATCCCTGCTTCGCCGTCAGCAGCCGCAGCACAGCAAGTGGATTCAGTACGGTGACCTCTACCTCGATACTGTCGGTAAAGATCTATACAAAAAAGAGGACCGGATAGATCTCACCTCCACCGAATACGCCCTCGCCGAACTATTTTTTAAGAATCCCAAAATGGTTTACAGCCGCCAGCAAATCCTTGAACATATCGGAGACGATGACAAATTCGTATTCGACCGTACGGTTGACGTTCACGTAAAAAATCTCCGGCTCAAAATGGGCGACTCTTCAAATGTTATCAAAACCTACCGCGGGCTCGGCTACGGCCTGAACAGGGACATTTTCCAGCCATGAGCATTCGTGCCAAACTCGCCTGGACATTTATTTTGCTGCTCATTTTCGGTATAACCGCCATCAGCAGCTACTCCATCCTTTTTATTCGCAATTACCTGCTCGTTCAGGGCGAGGAGGAGATCCGTAACGATACTCAATGGCTTGCAATCACCATCGAGAATCTGCAAAACAACGACGCGTTCGAAACAAACCTGAATGAAGCCGCCCGCACCTCGGGTTACAGGCTGACTATCTACGATGAAGACGGTATTATTTTCGCGTCAGTCCCTTATGATGATGCCGTCCTGGGCAGGCAAATACTCCCTGCTGATCAGCGCTCTCAGCTGCGGAGCAGCGATGCCGTTGAGATCAGAGACGATGAGGAGAGCGAGCGGCTGATCGCCTATCAGGCCATTGAGGGATCAGTAAACCCGGCGAACTACATCCGGGTAAGCATTCAGAAAGATCAGATTTATGAACCGATCAAAACGATCCGGTGGATCATTTATACCGGTATGTTCATTTCAATCGGCCTCGTCATTTTAGTAAGTGTTCTATTCTCCCGCTCTATTTCAAAACCCATTATACAGCTTGAATCAGCTGCCAAAGATATCGCCGAAGGAAATGTTGACCGAACGCTGCAGCTCGACCGAAAAGATGAGTTTGGTGCGCTTGCGAAATCGCTCAACCGTATGGCTGAGCGACTGAGATCGGATAATGAAACGCTCAAAAACCTGTATGACAGGCAGCGGCAGTTTTTCGCCGATATAACACATGAAATCCGAAATCCGCTTCATACAATTTCAGGGGCACTTGAAATGCTGCAGCTTAAAAATCTTCCGCCCGAACAGCGCCAGCGCTATGTGGAAACGGCTGCACGCCAGACCGAACGGATAAATCGCTTGTTTAAAGATCTGATGACCTTGCAGAGGTACGATTCAGACAGCTATTTCATTGAAAAAAAACCGTTCGATCTGCAGCTTACGCTTGAGGATATTGAAGAGATGTTCCGGAGCCAGGCGGCCGAAAAGGAGCTCGATCTTATAGTTGATAAAAAATCGGTTACCGTATTTGCCGATCCCAGCAAAATTGAGCAGGTGCTGGAGAACCTTGTATCAAACGCCATCAAATATACCAACAGCGGCTACATTAAGGTTTCACTCTCCGAATCTGATACAGACGTTACAGTGAAGGTCGAAGATTCTGGAATAGGGATTTCTGAAGATCACCTGTCGCGTTTGTTCGACCGGTTTTACCGAACCGACAAAGCCCGGTCACGCGATAAGGGCGGTACCGGTCTAGGGCTATCTGTTGTCAAAAGCATCCTTATGGCTCACGGCTCTGAGATTAACATTGAAAGTACAGCCGGTGAAGGTTCTCTTTTTTGGTTTTCAATTGATAAACCTGAAATTACACGTACATAACTAATTCTGGACAGCGCCAGCGTTACATGTATGCATTTTAAAGCACCTCTTCTGTCTCCCTGATCAATTGCTTGTGCAGAAATGCAGCTATGATTCCCGCCACAAGAGGGGTAAACAGGTACACCGGCAGATGACGGTAGCTCATCCCGCCTTCCGTATAATCGACTAATGAAAACGCAGAATTAAGCGCCGGATGCATCCCGAAACCGATGAGTGGCTCAACCACCATCAGGAAAGCCGCAAACCCAACCCCGGTTATGATGCCAAAAAGTGATTTAACAGGCATTCTACCCGGGTATACCATCAGCAGAAACAGCAGCACAAACAGGATGCTGAACAGAAGCTCGAGCAGGATGAATGTTGAAACACCCACCGATGAGGCTGGTTCAGGAACATACGGAATTTTAGCAATCCAGAGCGTAAGGTAGGCCCCGCAGATACCACCGGTAAACTGCCCCATAACGCGCGTTACGAGCACGGATGTGGAATCCCTGCCAAGTGTCCAGACCCCCATTGAAACGGCAGGATTAAGATGCACATCTGAAAAAGAGTATCCGATATAAAGAAGAATCATCAACATCAGTCCGGCCGCGACAGGATCGGTCGAAATTCCAATCGCTAAAACAAGCAGTAATGTTCCAAATCCCTCTGTTAGAAATTTGATCATAGCATAAAATAACGAATCAAAAGTGGGTAACTCACGACATCATGGCTTCTTTCAGTCTAAGCTAAATTAAATTATCGGCAAAATCTGAAATGAATTCAGCCCTAATCACTTCTAAATGTAAAATCTTTAACCACTTAACTGCCTTGCATTCTTATTTAGAATGAATCTGATGAAGCACTCTTCACTCTAATTTCATAAAAAAAAGGTTATTTTGAGGCTGCGAAAACCACTAAAAGCAACTCTAACAAACATATTTATGCGAATTGGTATTGTATTAATGAATCTTGGCGGGCCTACTCGTGAAGACAACGTCCGTATATTTCTGAAAAATCTCTTTCAGGACGAAGATATCATTAAGCTTGGGGGCGGTGTTACACAAAAATTATTCTCTAATGTTATTTCAAAACTCCGTGCTCCATCGGTAGCTGAAGATTATAAAGAAATAAACGGTTGCCCCAACGGATGTACAGGTAATAAGCACTGCACCAATCGCCAGAACAAAGTTGTATCTAACTGCTGTTCGCCTATCAACGGGTTAACCGAGGCGCAGCGTCGGGGCCTGGAAAAGTATTTTAAGAAAATTATGCCGGGCGCGGATGTAAAAGTCTATACCTGCATGCGTTACTGGCTGCCGTTTGCTGATACCATCATGGACGATATGGTTGAAGATGGAATTACTCACTCCGTGCTGATGCCTCTCTATCCCCAGTTTTCATGGACTACAACCGGAAGCAGTTTTCGCGACTGGGAAGATGTTGAAAAAGAGAAGTTCGGAGATGAAGGCGCTCCATGGCAACAGTTTCATGTAAAGAATTATCACCGGAACGAGAGCTATCTACAGGCCATTAACGACCGGATTGATGAGTCACTGGCAGAACTCGATGAAGAGACCCGCCAGAAAACGCATTTGATTTTCAGTGCTCACGGTACGCCGCTGCTGGAAGTAAGAAGCGGCGACCCGTACACCGTTGAAGTGAAGGAAACCATGGAAGCCGTGATGGAGCGCCGTGAAGAGAAACACTCCTACTGGCTTGGTTTTCAGTCGAAAGTGGGTCCCCAGAAATGGACACAGCCGAATACCGAGGACCTGGTAAGGCGGCATCTTGAGTACGGTATTAGGAACTTTCTTATGATTCCGATTGCATTTGTGACGGACCACATCGAAACGCTTTATGAACTCGGTGTTGAGCTTGTAGAGGATCTCGAGGAAGAAGGATTTGAATTTGAGAGTATGAAGGTGATGGAAGGACTAAACGATCACCCACTCTACATTAAGGCGCTGGCTGAAGAGACACTTCGTGTTTTAAAACACGAAGTAAATCCGGCTGACGTTCAGTGGGAACAAGAGAAACGTAATATCAAAGAAGTAACTGCATAACGGGATGATCCATCCGACAACAAACGATTTTACCCTTATTGGCATCAATCACTGGGATGCCCCCGTGGAGATCAGGGAGAAGTTCAGCCTTGATGAATCACGGAAACGGCTCTTTCTTGATGCAGCCAGACGAGAGGGTATACAGAGTATCTTTATTGTATCAACCTGTAACAGAACAGAGGTTATAGCCAGCGGAGCTTCCGCACAGGAACTGATACGGCTGCTCACCAACTATTCTGATGGCAACCTCGATGAGTTCCACAAGTACGGCTTTGAGATTGATGGCTACCGGGCCGTTGAACATATCTTCAGGGTTGCAACGGGCCTTGACTCTCAAATCCTTGGCGACCTTCAGATTGTAAAACAGGTTAAAGAAGGATATGAACTTGCAAGCAAAGAGGGCGCTGTTTCAGGCGAAATGCACCGGCTGATGCAGCACGTCTTCCGGGCCCATAAACGCTCACGCAATGAAACGTCGCTGGGCCATGGTGCAGCAACCGTTGCGTATGCCGCCGTAAAATTTGCGGCCCAGACGTTTGAGAGCCTTGCCAATAAAAATATCCTGCTTGTAGGAACCGGGAAAATTGGAAAGGTTACCTGTAAGAATCTTATTAACCTGGGAGCAAGTAAACTTACGCTCATCAACCGCACGAGAAACCGTGCAGAATTTGTGGCAGACCGCTTTAACCTTGAGGTAGCCGATATGGACAGGCTTCCGGAACAGATTGCAGAGGCTGATCTCGTCATTGTTGCAACCGGTTCATCGGAACCCGTTATCCGCCCGGAACACATGCGGCCGTCGATGGAGAATCCGAAGTTTAAGGTGATGCTTGACCTGTCTGTGCCAAGAAATATTGATCCTAACGTAGCCCGGCTCGATTTTGTAGACGTTGCCAACATGGATATGCTTGGTGATGTAACCGATGAAGCCTACCGGAAGCGCGAAGAAGAAGTTCCTCTCGTTAAGAAAATTATTGAACAGGAGCTCTCCGACTACCAGCTCTGGATGAATGAACAGAGAGTGGTTCCCACGATCAAGGCGCTGACACGGAAATTCGAATCGATTCGTGAAGAGGAGTTCGATTTCTTCAAGAATAAGATCAGCACAAACGACCAGGAGAAGATCGACAACCTGACGCGGCGTATTGTCAATAAAATTGCAGCGTACAGCATTGAACACCTCCGCGACCATCATGAAAGTGATGATGTCGCCCGGATGGTATCCGATATGTTCAAGCTGGAACCGGACGAAAATTAATGACTGACACTATACGAATCGGCACCCGGGACAGTGAGCTTGCCACCTGGCAGGCTAAAAATGTGGCGGGACAACTCGAGGCGCTTGGATTTGACACACAGCTGATCTTTGTAAAATCGGAAGGTGACATTGACCTTACGACCCCGCTGACCGAAATGGGCGGCAAAGGTGTATTTACAAAGGCGCTTGATGATGCCCTTCTCGAAAACCGGATTGATCTTGCCGTACATTCCTATAAAGATCTCCCGACCGACAACCCGCTTCCGCTGGTAGTTTCAGCAGTTTGCCAGCGCGAAGACCCAAGGGATTCACTTGTTGCCCCTGACGGCACCGGCTTTCTTGATGATGATGCTATAGAAGCAGTTATCGCCACCAGCAGTAACCGGCGGCGTGCTCAGTGGCTCCACCGCTATCCCAATCACACCATTACAAATATACGCGGGAACGTGAACACGCGGCTGCGGAAGGTCTCGGAAAATGAGTGGCATGGTGCTATTTTTGCAGCTGCCGGTTTAAAACGTATTGGCCTCGACCATCACATTTCAGACTACCTGGACTGGATGATACCTGCACCGGCACAGGGTGCAATGGCGGTAATGGTCCGCGAAGATGACGAACAAATGGTGTCTGTAACATCAGAGCTTAACGATCCGGACAGTAACCTCTGTACTGGAATCGAACGAGAGCTGCTGAACGAGATGGAGGCCGGGTGCAGCGCCCCGGTTGGCGCATTCGCCTGGATAGATGATAGCCGCACCCTTCATCTGAAAGCAGCCGCACTGAAAACAGACGGATCTCTTTCATACGACATTGAAATGTCAGCCCCTGCAGATGATGCACCGGGCCTTGGCCGCCGGGCAGCCCGCAAACTCCTTGATCAGGGAGCCGGCAAACTTGTTGAAGAGATGAAAAAGTAGGCTTCTTCAATTCAACATCACATCACACATAAATTATACGGTACAGCACTTACCATATGTCTAAAACCGTTGACTGCAACATTTTAGTTACCCGCGACTTGTCGGAT
>Ga0209949_1000849_pt1 | contig 15608 bp, 13 predicted proteins | sample SalPonC_black_MG_FD_185711 | JGI IMG/M metagenome (GOLD analysis project Ga0209949, IMG submission 185711) | Salt pond soil microbial communities from South San Francisco under conditions of wetland restoration - Salt Pond MetaG... | ecosystem: Environmental > Aquatic > Marine > Intertidal zone... | reverse complement strand
CTGGCCCCCGCCGCCCCCCATGCCCCGACCGCCGCCTCTGCCGCCGCCTTTTCCCATACCACGGCCCCCGCCCATACCACCGCCGCCGCCCATGCCTCTGCCTGTGGGCGGGATTCGGGGTTCCCGGCCGGCATCAGCAGGGGGAACCTCTTGTTTGGATGGAGATGATGCGGCAAGCCTGCTGTTTTTAAATGCCTCTACCGCCTGCCGGACAGTTCCTGCCTGGCCTGTGTATACAGTGATGTCTTCTGCTGCAAACACATCCATGGCTTTGGGACCGCAATTACCGGTTATTACAGCCTGAGCCCCTTTGGAGATGACAAAGCCGGCTGCCTGTATCCCGGCACCGCTGGACTGGGCACCGTTTTCATTGGGAAAGCTTTGGGTTTCCATGGTGTCCGGATCGATAATCAGAAAATAGTCGCATCGGCCAAAACGCTGGTTAATAGGGGCATCAAGATCTTTGCCAGAGGCGCTTACTGCTATTTTCATTTTTTTCCTCCTCGTATAAAGCCTTCAGCCGTCAGTACGCAGCCATCAGCTTCCAGTTAACAAGTAAAAATTTTCCCCTGCTGTAAACTACCGGCCAACAGCCAACAGTTAAAAGCCAACAGCTAACAGCTAACAGATGTCATTTTTTGTGTAACCTGCTCAAACGCCGCTGTTATAGGGGAATCTGCGAATTTATGCTGAAATACCACCCCCTGGTCTGCACACGCCACCATTTCAGGATCAAACGGGATTTTTCCCAGAAACGGGATTCCATAGGCCAAAGCGGTTTTTTTGCCGCCCCCGGCCCCGAAAATATCCACCAGTTTGCTGCAATGGGGACAGGTGAATCCGCTCATGTTTTCAATGATACCGTAGATGTGCATGTTCACGTTTTTACAGAAGCTGATGGATTTGCGGATATCAGCCAGGGCCACTTCCTGGGGGGTGGTCACGATAACGGCTTTGGCCTCAGGGATCAGCTGGGCAATGGTAAGGGGTTCATCTCCGGTACCAGGGGGGGAATCAATGATCAGAAAATCCAGATCTCCCCAATCCACATCTCCGATGAACTGCCGGATGGCTGAATGCTTGACAGGTCCCCGCCAGATAATGGCTTCATCCCTGTTCTGCATCAAAGATTCCATGGATATGACCTTGAGGTTTTCAGAATAGGGGATGGGAATCATTTTCTGGTCACCGTCAATTTTGAGCATCCCGGGCAATCCCAGCATGCGGGGGATATCCGGTCCATGGATGTCAACATCCAGCAACCCGACCCTGTGGCCTTTTCTGGCCAGGGCAATGGCAAGGTTTACAGATACACTGGTTTTTCCAACCCCGCCTTTGCCGCTCATAACCAGAAATTTGTGTGTTATTTTTTTCAAAGCCTGCCTGGCTGATGCATCCGGATCAGCTCCCGGCATTCTGTCTGCAATCTGTGCTGTGGGATGAGATTTTTGTGTCATGGGTAACGCCCTTTCAGGTGATGGTATTTGCCAATATTATTAAAAAAATACAGCAAGGTTTGTACCAGAGGTACGGGAATAATGCATGGCAGTAATTTTGCGCTGCAGATAAAGGCGTTCACGGATTTGGGTATCAGCAATTGTGTATAAAACAGTAGCAGTGTTGCATTTTTTTGGATCATGATCGCAGTATTGCATCTTCAGGTCTGGACAAGGATCTTGGCCGGGAACAAATAATTGACATTTGGCTGGTCTTGTGAGCATATTGCCCTGACACACAGCAGTATCAACCACGATGAAAAGGAGAGAAACATGGCGGGTGTAAACAAGGTAATACTTATCGGTAATCTGGGAAGGGACCCGGAAATACGGTATTCCCAGCAGGGAGTGGCAGTGGTGAATTTCCCCATTGCCACAAGCGAGCAATGGACAGATAAAAACACCGGGGAAAAACAGGAAAAAACAGAGTGGCACCGCGTTGTGGCCTTTGGAAAACCAGCTGAGATTCTGGAAAAATATCTGTCCAAGGGCAGGCAGGTCTATATTGAAGGCCGGCTCCAGACCAGCAATTATGAAAAGGAAGGCCAGACGCACTATACCACTGACATTATAGTAACCAATTTTCAATTTCTGGGTGGCGGCAGAAGCGATACCCAGGGTGGCGGGGGATATCAACAAAACACCGGTCTTCAGCAGGGCGGTGCCGGGTATAATCAGCCGGGCGGCGGATACCAGCAGCAGGGAGGTCCGGCCCCCGGCAGCCAGAATTTTCAGAACCAGACCAGTCCGGGCATGGGCGGGGGCCAGGGCCCTATTCCTGATGACGATATTCCCTTCTGACCATCAGGATATTTGCAAACCTGATTTTCCGGATCCAAATGGTGTCTGTCTGACAGGCAGAGCAGAAAATGTGGTCCCAAAACAAGCACTGGTGAAAATGTATGAATTTTAGGAAGTCTCTGCTGATATTTCCGGCAAACTGCCCTGGTCTTTAATTTCTGGGATTTTCCTTTCGCCACTGTCCCGGGCTTTTATAGCGGCTGCCCAAAGACCACATGCCGATGCGGTTATTCCGGGCCCGGATCTGGGCTGCCACATACGGGGATGCATCAAAATGTTCCGGCTTTCTGCCCTGGTAGACTTCTGCAAGCCCCATTTTTATCATTTCCAGGTTGACATTGGTGTCACTGGAAAACACTTCTGCCAGAACCCGGTTATACCCACCCAGGCCATAGCTTTTCAGGGTGACTGCCCGGTCCTTGACAAGGCGGGATAAATACAGGTGGGCTTTTTTGCTGTAGGGCTGGCCCGGTTTGCTCCTGCCCCCGGTTTCCGGGGCATCAATACCCACCATGCGTATTTTGAGCGTCAAATCCAGGCCTTTCACCAGCAGGGAATCTCCATCATATACCTTGAGCACCTGGAATTGCCGGTCCTCTGAGAGCTGGTTCTGGATTTCTTTTCCCAGTATCCGTGCATCGTCAGCTTCCAAAGACGGGGCAATATTGGAAAAATGTCTGTACCCGTCTTCATCTGTCCACACAAATACGTCACTGCCCACTTGTACGGCAAAAAGAAACAATACCAGTCCCGGTATCAGATATCGGATGAATTTTTTCATTGATCCCTTGGGTTTCTGGTTCCCGCAAAAATCCAGTATAACGGATCATCCTGTCACAGACAATGTTTTTATGACGGCTCTCTCCAGCCTTATGTTTTGCTGGTAAAGATCAGACCTGTCCATTTTTTCAGGGTTTTTTCCCAGATCCGGACAAAGCCGTATTCTGTAAAATCTGCTGTCAGATCTGTGGTTTCCCATTCCCTTATGCCGGACAAAATGAGTATCCCTCCGGGCATCAGACGGCGGGCCATGACAGGCGCCAGTTTTGCCAGGGCAGGGGTACGCAGATTGGCACAGATGATGGAAAATTTTGGACCTGTGTCCGGCAGGTGATGCCCGGACACAGGTATTCTGCTGCCAAGATGATTGGCAGCTATGTTTTTTTGGGCTTCGTATACAGCATTGGGGTCAATGTCCCAGGCATGGCACCGGTCCAGGCCTGCCAGGCACAGGGCAATTGCCAGAACACCCGATCCTGTGCCGATATCTGCCCCCGGGCCCCGGTGCTTTGCCGGCACAAGATCTGCGGTGAAAAACACGTGCTCTATGGCAGCCAGGCACAGGCGGGTGGTGGGGTGGTGGCCGGAGCCAAAGGAGATGCCCTGTGCGAGCCGGATGTCCAGTTCATCAGGGCCTGCAATGCTGGGTATGTCCGGTGGAATCAGAAAAAAATGGTCGGTTATCCGGACCGGTTTCTGAAAATTTGCAATGACACAGGTGCTGCCGAAAAGATCCTGGTAGGCCAGGTCCTGGTTGTCCACCAGGGTTTTGAGGATGGTTTTGGCCCGGAAAAACGGTATCTGGAGCTTGTGTCCAATGGCACGCACACAGGCCCGGGCTGTCAAACAGGTGTCAGCATTGTCCAGGATGGCCAGGACAGCATCCCGGTCAGAGGGTGTCATGCCCTTCCTGTTTGAGCAGGGCTTTGTACCAGCAGGCAAATTCAAACATGCCTCTGATTTTTTCCTCTTCATTGATAATACCCAGACACATTTCCAGGGCCCCCTGGGCAAAGGAGTTGGTGTAGGTGTCATGGTCTGCCTGGGATAAAAATTCCCTGATCAATACCTGGGAGGTTCTTTTGGTTTTGTCTTTTCTGATATCAATGGGGTCTTTGGGTTCCTGGAACGGGTCCCACTTGTCATACCCTTTTTTCAGGATCTGCTTCTGTCCCCGCTTGCCCATGGCATCAAAGATTGCTTTTTTTCTCTCCTGGATCTGCTGGTCGGTAAAGTTATCCATTTTGTCGGACCCCCAGATATTCTTCATTAAAATCAGTGACCAGGGCCATGGACACAGGGATCAGCATTTCATGCATTTTGATATTGCCGGACTTGATGTCCTTTATGAGCTGGGCTGACAAAAGCTGGAGCTGGGTATACAGCTTGTCCATGTTCAGGGTGGGATAGGCCTGTCCCTGGATGAAGTTGGTACGTCCGCAGATATGGCTGGCACCGGCGGTGGCGGTGGGTATCCCGTAAATCCGGCAGGTGATGGGACGGAATTCATACAGCACGCACAGGTCATCAGATCCCAGCAGCGGGCACCTGACCCGTTCCTGGGACATGCGGCCCACAATCTCCAGCTGGTCTGCACCAGCCTGCACTTTTTTATAGGCCTCCCGTTTGAGTTTGACCAGTGCCCGGTCGGTTTTGTCGGCAATTTCCAAAAGGTCGTTTTTGGCTTTGCCGGAAAATTTTTCCAGAAATTTTGCCTTCAGGTACAAAGCTTCGATCAGGGGCATGTCAAAAATGGCGTAACAGCAGTCACTGCACTTTTCTCTGCAGAAAACCTCTTTGGGATATTCCTGTTTGACCCGGTCGAACACGCCGTCAATCACCTGAACCAGGGCTTCGTATTGTGTGAAATGCTTTTTTAAGTCAAGTGCCATGGGCAAGTATCCTTATATTTTATTTTCCAATGCAGAAATTATTAAAAATAGTGTCCAGTATATCTACAGATGCGGTTTCCCCTGTAATTGTTCCCAGAGAATCAATACTGTTTTTCAGGTCAATGGCCAGGGTTTCTTCAGGTTCCATGTTTTTAATGTTCTCTTTTGCAGAGGTGAGAAACCCAAGGGCCTGGACCAGGGCATTTTTATGCCGCAGGTTCGGGATCACAGCAGAGTTCTGCATGGTCAGGTCCCGGACACACAGGTACACAATCTTTTCGCGCAAATGTTTGATGCCTAAGTCATGAAGTGCTGAAATCTGTATGCCGGGCATGTTTTTACAAACATCCGGCAGTTTGGGCATTGGCGGTCTTCCCGGTTTTTCTCTTCCCTCCAGGTCCTGGACCAGATCAATTTTATTGGTCACCAGAATGATTTTTTTGTCTGCGGGAACCATTTTTTCAAATTCCCTGTCAGACAGAACCGTACCCGGTTCCACCATGAACAATATCAGGTCCGCATCCTTGATATGGTCCTTGGCCCGTTCAATACCGATAATTTCCACCAGATCGTCGGTGTCATGGATACCGGCGGTATCGGTGATCACAAACGGCACACCGTTCATGTTCACTGCATCCTGGATGGGATCCCGGGTGGTACCCGGCATGGCCGTGACAATGGATTTTTCCCGGGTCAGCAGCCGGTTCATGAGACTGGATTTGCCCACATTGGGTTTTCCGCATATGGCGATACGGATGCCTTCTTTGAGAAAACAGGCATCTTCGTGCTGCTGGATGAATGCTTTGCATTGGGTTATCACCGTGTCAAGGATCTCATTTCCCCCGACTGTGACATCAAGGCCTTCAGCATCATCCGGAAAATCGATGCACACTTCCACAGAGGACAGCAGGTGAATCAGTTTGTCCCGCAGTGTCCGGATCTGTTCCTTTAATACCCCCATGTTCTGGGAAGCGGCAAATTTAAGGGCGGATACGGACCTGGCATTGATGATATCCGCCACCGCCTCTGCCTGGGTCAAATCAATGCGCTGGTGTAAAAAGGCCCGTTTGGTGAACTCTCCGGGTTCAGACAGGCGGGCCCCTTTTGACAGCAGAAGTTCCAGGATCTGTTTGAGGACAATGGTGCCGGCATGGGCCTGGATTTCCACCACATCCTCTGCCGTGTAGGACTTAGGGCCGTACATGGGAATGAGCAGAACCTCGTCGATGATATCTGCCTTGTCCCGCACATATCCGTGATACACCCGGTGGGATGCCAGACGGCCGACCGGTGGTGTTCCTGTGCGGGTTCGGGAAAAAATCTGTGCTGCAATATCCATGGCCTCCGGACCTGATACCCTTATGACTCCTATTCCTCCGCTTCCATAGGGCGTGGCGATTGCAGCAATGGTGTCATTCATAAAACCTATCTTTTAAACCGCTTTTTCCCGGCAAAGGAATTCTTTTTTTTGGGGAAGATCACCAGCCGCCGGTAATAACCGTCCCCCATACTCTGGGTCCGTACCCGGTTGTCATCTTTCAGGGCCAAATGGACGATCCGCCGGTCCTGGGCACTCATCTGGTTGATGGTGGCCGGACGGCCGGTTTTTTTTGCTTTTTCCGCCATTTTCACAGCCAGGTGCCGCAGATTGGATTTGCGGGTTTCTGTATATCCTTCCACATCCACTTTCACCCGAACCCGGGCCTCGCTTTTCCGGTTGATGATCTTGTCGGTGAGAAACTGCATGGCATCCAGGGTCTGGCCTTTTCTGCCGATGAGAATACCCGCGTTTCCGCCGGAAATTTTCAATGTCAAATGGTCTTTGTCTGTTTGTGCCTCTACCACAGCATCATCAGTGATCAGATCTGCCATTTTCTGCAGAGTCAGTATACCCAGATCGATTGATTCCCGGGTGACATCCACCGCCGGCGGGGCTTCTGCCTGGATTTCCGGCTGGGAATCCGGCTGAGACTTTGATTCATCAGTGGTTTGCGGGGATTGCGGTTTGTCCGCCTTTGGTCGGGATTCCGGCTGCGGTTTTTTGTTATCCGCTTCCGGCTGGGGGGCAGATGCCATGGCTTCAGGTTTTGCAGGGATTTCGGGCTGGGGTTCCTTTTCAGAAGAAGGTTCCGGCTTTTTTTGCGTTTCTGCAGGACCCTGTTTTTTTTTGGGTTCTGCAGGGGATTGTTTTTTTTGAGGGGCACCATCGTTTTTGTTGTGTTTTTTGCGGGAACCCTGACTGTTCAGCCGGGTGTCTTCTCCAAATGCTTCATCCACCATGGAACGAATGCCTTCCATATCATCATCAGATGCGTCTTTGCTGTTCTGGGGAAGAAACACTTTTATGATGGCATCTTTACGGCCCACAATGCCGAATATGCCGGATGCACCGGCAGAGATCACGTCATACTTGAGTTCTTTTTTGGAAACAGACAATGCTGAGCAGGCAGTTTTGATGGCAGCATCAACGTCTTTTCCACTGAATTCCTGGGTTTTTTTCATGGATTGCCTCCTGCTATTTGGAAAATTTCTTTTGGGTATAATACTGCTGGCCCATGGAAATGATATTGTTAACCAACATGTACAAGACCAGTCCTGACGGAAAATTGATAAAAAGCACAGTCATGAATATAGGCATGAGCATCATCATTTTTGCCTGCATGGGATCGCCTGCGGTGGGGGTCATCTTCTGCTGCAGCAAAAAGGAGGCGCCCATCACCAGGGTAAGCACTGGAATACCATAGGGCGCTTCCATCAGGGGAACGGCAAAGTCAAAATGAAACAGCCGGTCCGGGGCGGACAAATCAGTAATCCAGCCCACAAATGCGGCATGGCGCAGTTCAATGGCCTGGTAGAGCATCCGGTACAGGGCAAAGAAGATGGGCATCTGCACCAGCAGCGGCAGACAGCCCGAAGCAGGATTGACCTTGTAGGTTTTATACAGGCCCATGATTTCCTGATTCATCCGCTGTTTGTCGTTTTTGTATTTTTCCCGGATTTCCATCATCAGGGGCTGGACCTTTTTCATCTCATTCATGGATTTGTAGCTTTTGGTGCCCAGGGGCCAGAAAATGAGCTTGATGAGAATGGTCAGCAGGATGATGGCCACCCCATAATTGGGAATCACATCATGGATAACATTCATGGTGATGAGCAGCGGTTTGGCAAGAATATCAAAAAATCCGAAATTGATGGCTTTTTTCAGCGAATTGTCATACTGGCTCAACACTTTGTGGCTTTTGGGCCCCATATAGTAGACAAAGTCATATTCTCCCTGTTTTCCCGGATCTATGCGGTCCATTTGCAATACCAGATGGCTGGCGGCGGTCTCATCTTCATATTGCAGTTTGAGACGGGCATCACCTGCCTCCTGGGGTATGACAGCCGTTAAAAAGTACCGGTCTGTATATCCGGTCCAGTCAACCTGGCCGGTAAAGGTGTCCTGGTCTTCAATATTCTTGGGCTTGATGGTGAGATATTCATTGTCAATAAAGGCCACAGGGCCTTCAAAGGCAAACCTGGACCGTTTTTTGGTTTCTTCATCAAAAATGCCCGGGGTGGTGATCACCAGGGCATCGTTCACCGGCATATCTGAACCGTTCTGGATCACAATATCACAGCCGATCAGATAGGAATCAGCCTGAAAAGTATAGATTTTTTTGACGGTAATGCCGCGGGGGCTGGTCCATGAAAATACAATGGATTTTTTCCCCCGGGCAAGTCTCAGGTCTGTGGTATCTGTGTCAGCTGTGAAAACGGCATTATCAAGCCCCTGGACAGTACCGCCCTGTGTATCGGAGATCAGTGTGCCCCGGGCCAGCCGGGGGGTCACCATCTGCTTCAGGTCGGTGGATGAGCCATTGCTGGATTTGTAGTGTTTGAGGGTCTGGCTTGTGACTGCTGCCAGATATTCAGATACAACAATGTTATACAAAGGGGTTGACAGGGAAATGGTTCTGAAATCCCCTGCTGACGACCGCTGGGAAGCTGCGGGCAGGGCCTGATCTTCCCGCGTATAGTCGGAAACAGTGGATTGTCTGTCTTCGGTTGCACGCTGGGGGGACTGGTCCCTGGACTCCTGGGTGCTTTGTGGAAGATTACGGTCAGCCGGCGGTGTGGTAAAAAAGAATTGATACCCCACAAGGACTACCACAGACAATAACACCGCTAACAATAATCGTTTTTGTTCATCCATTTTCTCTCCTAAGTTTGAAAGTTGTTTTCAAACGGTTTTCAAGGAAGAGGAAAACAGTCGGGCATATGGATCAATTATGGAACCGGATCAAATCCCCCTGCATGAAATGGATGACAACGCAATATTCGTTTTACAGCCAGCAAACTGCCTTTGAGACTGCCGTGTTTCTGCACCGCCTCAACCGCATAAGCGGAACAGCTGGGATAAAACCGGCAGTTCTGTCCTGTCAGCGGTGATATAAAAAATTGATAAAATTTAATCAATAGTAACAATAGCTGTTTAATCATTCTATATCGGCCAATGCTATTTTGGTAAAAAGTTTATCAAGCTTTTCAGTTATCTGCTTGTTGGATAGCGTAGTCAGACCCTTTCTTGCAATGATATTGATGTCCCTGGCTCCCGGGATCGAATGTTTCCTGTGTCTGAAATATTCTCTGATAAGTCGTTTAATCCTGTTACGCGCTACTGCGTTCCCCACTTTTTTTGATACGGTAATACCGATTCGGTTGTGCTGGTTAGACCGGTCACAGACAATGGCTAAAAAATATTGGGAATATATCGGTTTCCCCTGTTTCGACAGCGTTAAAAATTCGGCCCTTTTCCGAAGCCTCACCTCTTTGGGTAAAGAAAAATCCTTCAATCAAATCCTTTTTACAATGCCAGTCTTTTTCTGCCTTTTGCCCGTCTGGCCCGGATGACACGTTTGCCGCCCGGAGTGGACATTCTTTTAAGGAATCCGTGTTTTCTGGTTCTTTTTCGATTGCTCGGCTGAAATGTTCTTTTCATAAAATTAGTGTCCTTAACTGAATCTGGTTATTATTTTCGGGGTTGAACAACAAACTATAATAAACACAATATAATATTTTTTTCCGACAAAAAAGTCAACAATTGAATCATCATTTCACCAGAGATTCAAAAATATGATATTCTTCCAGGTGGTAATGGGGTTCCGGATAAATGGCAATGGGTTTGGAGAACTGGTTTTCCAGAGAGGAGATCAAATGTTTTTCCCGGCCATGCAGCAGCTGGGCTATTTCCGGATGCACCTTGACCGTAAACCGGTTGCCCAGGATATCCCCGGCTTCGGAGACAAGGTCCCGGTAAATTTTGTGGCAGATGGATTTTTTGGACAAAAGATGTCCGTTGCCGTTGCAGTAGAAACAGGGTTCGCACAGGGTGCGGGTCAAATTGCGCCGGATCCGTTTGCGGGTCATCTGGACCAGGCCCAGCTCGGTCAAAGGCAGGATATTGGTCTGGCTCTTGTCTTTTTTCATGGCTTCATTGAGCCGGGACATCACCTTTTCCTTGTGGGAATCTTTTTTCATATCAATAAAATCAATAATGATGATACCCCCGATATTGCGCAGCCGGATCTGGTAGGCAATTTCCTTGACCGCCTCCAGGTTGGTCTTCAGGATGGTTTCATCAAAATTGTGTTTGCCCACATACCGGCCGGTATTCACATCAACAGCCACCAGGGCCTCGGTCTGTTCAATGACAATGTATCCCCCGGATTTGAGCCATACTTTTTTTTTCAGGGCACGGGCCACATCTCCTTCAATATTGTAGGCATCAAAAATGGATTCGCGCCCCTGGTAAAGTTCCACGCCCAGGTGCACATCCGGCAGCAGTTTTTGTAAAAACTGCTGGACCCGCTCGTATTCTCCAGGAGAATCAATAATCAATTTGTCTGCTTCACTGGCCAGAAGATCCCGCACAGCACGGAAGGTGACGGTAAGATCTTTGTATACCAGGGAAGGGGCGGAACCGATGCGGTTTCTGTTCTGGATGTCTTCCCAGGTTTTGGTGAGAAAAGCAATCTCCTTTTTGATGGTGGCGGCATTCACCCCCTGGGACTGGGTTCTGAAAATATATCCGAAATCATTTTTGCGCATGGACAGCAGAAGTTCCCGCAGACGGGTCCTTTCGGTCTCATCTTCAATGCGTTTGGAAATACCGATATGGTCCACCGTGGGCATCAGGACCATGTACCGCCCGGCCAGAGAGATATGGGTGGTGACCCTGGGGCCTTTGGTACCGATGGAGGATTTGGATACCTGGACCAGGATTTCCTGGCCTTCGGTGAGCAGGTCTTCGATGCTGTACTCGTTGTTTGATGCAGGTTTCCATGCCTGTTTTTCCATGGAACCGTTTTCTTCATCATCTGTTTCGGTTTCCGGCTCCCCATCCTGGTCCTGTTCAAATTTCCGGTACATTTTGTGGCTTTCCGTGTCAAGCACATCATCCACATAGATAAAAGCGGCCTGTTCAAATCCGATATCCACGAACGCCGCCTGCATGCCGGGAAGCACCCGCTGGACACGGCCCTTGTAAATATTGCCGGCAATGCTGGTTTCATCTTCCCGCTCAATGAACACTTCCACAATATTGCCGTTTTCCAGCAGAGCCACCCGGGTTTCATGGGGGGCTGAGTTCACAACAAGCTCTTTTAACATTTGGGTTATCCTTGTTTCAGTTTTTTGATCCGTACCTGGCAGACGGCGGCATCTGAAAGGCCAAAACAGTGTTTTAGTATGGTTGCAGGACGGATATGCCGGCCGTTATAGGGCTGCATGGTCATTTCAAGGGTATGGGGTGTTATGATATCCATGGCTGCAACAGATTGCCGCAAATCGGTTTTTCTGATTTTACCTTTTTTGGACAGATCTTCAACCCAAAAATCTTCTTTGGCCATAAACCGGTTCACGGCTTGTGTGTCCAGGCAAGGATGCATAAACCGCACATGATAGATACAGGCGGCAGAAGCATCGGCCTGTCCCTGGCTGCTGCGGCGGCAGTCTGTCACAGCCAGACCGGCGGGCAGATGGCGGTTTAAGGCATTTTGAATTGTTTCAGGGGCCAGTTTCCGGTCAAGGAAAATATGAAAAATCTCCTCCTGGCTTTCCATTCCCACCGGCAGGGCACTGTCAAAGGAAAGCCGCATGGACGGATTGAATCCTTTGGAGTATTTCACGGCCAGTTCGGCCCGCCTGACTGCCCGCTGCACAATGGTGGCCAGTTCCAGGTGCCCGAAAAACCGGGCATCTTCCAGTTTTGAATACCAGACAGTATACCGGGCAAAGGCTGCATCTTCCATCGCGGAAGCAGGCGGTTCCCCGTCAACAGGCACGGTTGCAATATCATGAATAACCGGCCGGATCTGCTTGAAATCACAGATCCCGCATCCGGTGCAGTCCTGTTCCCGGCAGTCCGGGGTCAGGACCTGTTTGGCCGCATTTTCCCACTCTTTTTCCAGAAATTGTGTGGACACGCCCGTATCAATGTGGTCCCAGGGCAGCGGTTCTTTTTCTTCCCGATGCCGGGAGGTGTAAAAATCCGGGTCAATGCCGGTCTGGTCAAAAGCTTTGCGCCATTTGGAAAAGTCAAAATAATCATTCCACCCGTCCAGGCGGCAGCCGTTTTCAAAGGCAGCCTGGAGCAGAAGCGACAACCGCCGGTCTCCTCTGGAAAAAACCCCTTCCACAAGGCTCATGCAGGGATCCTGCCATTTGAGGTTGACCTTGGGATGGCCCAGGTTTTTCTTTATGAAATTCAGACGCTCCCTGGTGGCATCCAGGGTGAGCTGGGGGTGGCGCTGAAAAGGGGTGTGGGCTTTGGGAATAAAGGTGGTGACACTGACATTGATACTGCGCTTCCCTCTGGCATAGGCTGATGCCAGGCTCTGGGAAAGATCGCATATGCCCTGGATGTCTGCGGCTTCTTCAAATGGCAGGCCCATCATGAAATACAACTTGATATTTTTCCAACCCAGCTCAAAGGCATTTTTCACCGTGTCCCGGATGCTTTCTTCGGTAAGGTTTTTGTTGATGATGTCCCGCAGGCGCTGGGTCCCGGCTTCCGGAGCAATGGTGAACCCTGTTTTGCGCACGGTTTTGATAAGCCCCATCAGCTCGGGGGTGAGGCGTTCCGCCCGGATGGAGGGCAGGGAAATGGCATTACACTGGTTGCGGCTGATGGCCAGCAGCTGCTGCATGAGATCCGGCAGCCGGGAGTAGTCCCCGGTGCTCAAGGACAACAGGGAAATGTCTGCATATCCGGTGGACCCAAGAGATGTTTTTGCGATCCGGATCAGGTCCGGCACCGGGCGTTCCCGTACCGGCCGGTAGATCATGCCGGCCTGGCAGAACCGACATCCCCTGGTACAGCCCCTGGCAATTTCCAGGCGCAGCCGGTCATGCACCGGCTTGCCAAAAGGCACAATGGGATCCATGGGAAAATTATCCAGGGTAAGTTCCGGCAGAAAAGCGCGTTTGACCCGGGGGTAATCATCCCGGACACCAGAAAGTACCTGGCAGCCGTTTTCATCAAAAAACGGGGTGAAAAGCCGGGGCACATATACCCCGGTGATGTTGGAGAGCATGTGCAGCAGCGTGGATTTTTTCCCATCCCCCTGCTGTTTGAAGGCAATAACGGTTTTGGAGACTGCCAGAATGGTTTCTTCTCCGTCTCCAATGACAAAGGCATCAAAAAAATCCGCCAGAGGTTCGGGGTTGAATGCACAGGGACCGCCGCCGATGACCAGAGGAAATGCCTGGTCCCGGTCCCGGGAAAAAAACGGTATGCCGGACAAAGAAAGCATGGTGAGAATATTGGTGAAATTCAATTCATACAACAGGCTGAAGCCGATGATATCAAAGCGCGTCAGCTCTGTTTTTGATTCCATGGAAAGACAGGGTATATTCTTTTGGGCCATGATGGCTTCCAGGTCCGGGGCCGGGGTAAAAAACCGCTCTGCAGCTATGTTTTTTTCCCGGTTCAAAATAGAATACAGGATCTGAAGACCGAAATGGGAGGTGCCGATTTCATACAGGTCCGGAAACACAAGGGCAAAGGTCAGATCCATTTGATCCAGATCCTTGCGTACCGCATTTATTTCATTGCCGGCATACCGGGTAGGGGACTGGACCAGGCCAAGGATGTCTTGATAATTTTGTTTATGCATGATACTGAAATTTAAAATAATAGTGTTTATATGGCATAGATTGCCCAAATTTTTTAATATATTATTTTTTTCAGGATAAGGCAATGAAAAGAACAAAAATCAACCGGTTCACACAGTTAGACACCTCTCCCGGACAGGTACTGGTCAAAGGATGGGTGAGAACCCGGCGGGACGCCAAAGGGTTTTCCTTTATGGAGATCAATGACGGGTCCTGTCTTAAGAACCTCCAGGTGGTGGCCGGCAGCGATCTGCCCAATTATACAGAGATTCAGGGCATCACCACCGGGTCTGCCGTGGCTGTGCAGGGGGATCTGGTGGCTTCGCCCGGCAAGGGCCAGAAATGGGAGATCCAGGCAAAAGATATCACCATTATAAGCCTGGCCCCGGAAACCTACCCGCTGCAGAAAAAACGGCACTCAGATGAATTTTTGCGCACCATCGCCCATCTGCGGCCCAGAACCAACAAATACGGGGCAGCTTTTCGGATCCGGTCCGAAATCGTGTACGCCATCCACCGGTTTTACAGAGAAAAAGGCTTTTTTTATCTGACCTCGCCTGTGATCACAGGATCTGACTGTGAAGGGGCCGGAGAAATGTTCCGGGTCACCAGCCTGGATCCGGATGCAGTTGCAAAACAGGGAAAAATGGATTTTTCACAGGATTTTTTCGGCCAGGAATCCAACCTCACGGTATCAGGACAATTGTCCGCGGAAATGTTTGCCCTGGCATTAGGGGATGTATATACCTTCGGGCCCACTTTCCGGGCGGAAAACTCCAATACCAGCCGGCATGTAGCGGAGTTCTGGATGCTGGAGCCGGAAATGGCGTTCTGTGACCTGACCGGCAGCATGGACCATGGAGAGGAACTGGTTAAATTCCTGGTGAACCATGCCCTCACCGCCTGCACAGATGATCTGGACCTGTTTTTGAAATTTGTGGACAAGAAACTGGCCGGCCGGCTGGAAACCCTTGCCAAAGAGACCTTTGCGCGCATGTCATACACCGAGGCCATCGGCATTCTTGAAAAATCCAATAAAAAATTTGCATACCCGGTTAGGTACGGCACTGATCTTCAGTCGGAACATGAGCGGTTTCTGGCAGAGGAATATGTGAAAAAACCGGTGTTCCTCTATGACTATCCCAAAGAGATCAAGCCCTTTTACATGCGCCAGAATGATGACGGCAAAACTGTGGCAGCTGTGGACCTGCTGGTGCCCGGCATCGGAGAGCTCATCGGCGGCAGCCAGAGAGAAGAACGCCTGGATGTTCTGGAATCGCGCATGGCACAGATGGGAATGCCCAAAGAACCCTACTGGTGGTACCTGGATTCCCGCCGGTATGGATCGGTGCCCCATTCCGGGTTCGGCCTGGGATTTGAACGGTTTTTGATGATGATCACCGGCATCAGCAATATCCGGGATGTGATCCCCTTTCCCAGAACCCCGGGCAGCATCGATTTCTAGGCAGGCCGTTCACCAAAG
>Ga0209949_1000846_pt1 | contig 15615 bp, 4 predicted proteins | sample SalPonC_black_MG_FD_185711 | JGI IMG/M metagenome (GOLD analysis project Ga0209949, IMG submission 185711) | Salt pond soil microbial communities from South San Francisco under conditions of wetland restoration - Salt Pond MetaG... | ecosystem: Environmental > Aquatic > Marine > Intertidal zone >... | reverse complement strand
CGACTAAGGTCAGCAATATCGAAAGCGGTCACTTTTAACAGTTCGACTTCGCTTACTGCGGCTCCTTTAACCTTGAATTACTTTATCCTTTAACCTTGAGTCCCTTTATCCTTTAACCTTGAGTCCCTTTATCCTTTAACCTTGAAACCTTTAACCTTGAAACCTTTAACCTTGAATCCCTTGCCCCACCTTCGCGTCAGTGATGAGAGGGTGGCCCCGAGCGCTGGTGCCGGTAGGCCGCAGCATGCGACGGGGAGATCCCGCAAGCCTTTCAGGCGAGTGGGAGCCGAGCGAATAGAGAGCACCCGATCGTAGCGCCGCCGGGCGACCTCTAGGAAGCTCGGCGGGACGCCCAAAAAACGAATGAAGGGCGCCCAAATCATGTTTTTTAAGGATTTATGCGGTAAATACTGAAGAGCATCTATGTCGACGGAAATTAAAGAGGGCTTGAGAGGGCTTCAAACCACATCTTTTCCCTAGCGTCTAATACAACTCATACGATCGAAAATCACATTCTATGGGGCCGTTGTATAAGATGAGTTTTTTTGAAGGCTTTAATCCCAATCTTTTTATAGCATCTACATTCCCGGATAGCACCCAAGCTGTCCATCCCGAGTAGTCTTGTTTAAGTTTATCTCCAATCTGCATGTAAAACGCTTTTTCATCGGCCAGTTCCATACGCTCACTATATGGAGGGTTCATTATAAGTACTCCTTTTTCAGCAGGGGGAGGGGCATGAAAAAAATCGGACTTTAACCATTGAATCTCATCACCAAGTCGGGCGCGCATAGCGTTCTTTTTACTCAGACGCATGGCTTCAGGGTGGTCGTCGGCACCAAATATGGGCGAGGCAACAGATTGACTTTGGCGGGCACATTCTCGTTTAAGTTTTCGAAAACTGCCGATGTCCAGACTGTAATAGGATTCAAACGCAAAAGATTCCCGAAACCGCTGAGCGGGAATGTTTTTCGCCCATAAGGCAGCTTCTATCGGCAAGGTGCCGGTTCCGCACATCGGATCAAAAAATGCTTGATCGGGTGTCCATCCACTGAGTCGAATCATGCCGTAGGCCAACACCTCGTTTATAGTTGCTATACCCTTACCTATTTTATATCCTCGCTGATACAAAGGGTCCCCACTGGTATTGAGCGAAAGGGTGGCTCGATCGTCAAAAATGTGAATGTTTATGGGTACATCAGGCGACTCTTTATCCACACTTGGACGTCGCCCAAATCGATCGCGGAAATGATCTGCTATGGCATCCTTCACTTTGAGGGCAGCAAAACCCGTATGGGCAAAACGACCGGAAGATATCGTGGGATAAATGGCAAAAGTTTGATCGACTTTCATGTGCTCGTGCCAATCTGCTGTCCGCGTCAGATCATAAAGTTCTTGCTCGTTGGCGGCAGTACCTTCTTTCAAGATCCATAAAACATGGGTCGCCAGGCGTGATAGATAATTGATCTTGAAAATATCCTCAGCATCCGCATTATCCAGCCTTACGGCGCGTTGTATGGCCTCACCCTGCTTAGCTGTCAATTCTTTTATCTCTGACAGGAGCAACTCCTCGAGTCCTGCCTGCGTCTTAATGATTAAATCCATAAATTATGTTTGTAAAACCCCGGGGTTGAATGTTTCAATAGTGCCATGGTCTGCTGCTGCCAGGCCTTGTGATAGAATATCGCGTGTGGATAGAGGATCTATAATTGCATCCACCCATAAGCGCGCAGCAGCATAATATGGTGTCGTTTGCTCTTCGTATCGAGCACTGATTTTGTCTAATAGCTTTTTTTCTTCCTCTGGACTTATAGTTTGCCCCTTTGCCTTCATAGAAGCCGTTTGAATTTGCAAAAGTACTTTTGCAGCCTGACTGCCGCCCATTACAGCGATTTTTGCTGTCGGCCAGGCCACGATGAGCCTAGGATCGTAGGCCTTGCCACACATCGCATAGTTGCCGGCACCATAACTGTTCCCCATCACCACTGAAAATTTAGGCACTGTTGAGTTAGATACCGCGTTAACCATCTTTGCACCGTCCTTGATAATGCCTCCGTGCTCAGATCGCGTACCTACCATAAACCCCGTAACATCGTGAAAAAATACCAGTGGAATCTTCTTTTGATTGCAGTTCATAATAAAACGAGCCGCTTTATCGGCTGAGTCGGAATATATGACCCCTCCAAACTGCATCTCACCTTTTTTAGTTTTTACGACCTCGCGGTTATTAGCCACAATTCCTACCGACCACCCATCGATACGGGCATATGCGCAAATAATCGTTTGACCATAGCCATCTTTATAATAAGTAAGCTCAGAATCATCTACGATTCGTTTTAATATCTCTTTGGTATCGTAGGGTTTTCCGCCACCCTCCGGATAGAGGCCCAATATCTCTTTCGGATCCTCCTTCGGCGGTTTAGGCGTTTCTCGGTTGAGTCCAACAGTGTCTCGAGGACCCATTTTACTCATGAGGTCGCGAATGGTATCCAGACACTCCTTATCATCTTTCATTTTATAGTCCGTAACACCCGATATTTCGCTTTGAGTAGTTGCTCCACCAAGCGTTTCCTTATCCGTATCCTCACCAATAGCCGCTTTCACTAAATAAGGTCCAGCAAGAAATATGGAGCCGGTCTTGTCTACAATTAAGGCCTCATCAGACATGATTGGCAAATAGGCACCACCCGCGACACAGCTGCCCATTATTGCAGCAATTTGCGGGATTCCCATACTCGACATTTTTGCGTTATTTCTGAAAATTCGACCAAAGTGCTCTTTATCGGGAAATATTTCATCTTGCATCGGTAAATACACACCGGCACTATCCACTAAATATATAATTGGTATATGGTTTTCCATCGCAATTTCCTGCGCACGCAAATTCTTCTTTCCCGTAATCGGGAACCAAGCCCCAGCCTTCACAGTCGCGTCATTGGCCACAACAATACACTGTCTATCAGACACATAACCCATTACGACCACTACACCACCTGCCGGGCATCCACCTTCTTCTTCATACATCTCATATCCGGCAAAAGCACCAATTTCAAAAGCCGGCTTCCCCTCATCCAATAACCCATCCACCCGCTCCCGAGCAGTCATTTTACCCTTAGCATGCTGCTTTTTCAACTTCTTTTTACCCCCGCCAAGATGTACTTTCTCCAGGCGTCGCTCAAACCGAGAAACAGCCAGTTTCATCGCATCTTCGTTCTGATTAAACTCCAGATCTATATCCCTTTTTTTTGCCATAGCTCATGTTTTTTGCTTTGATAAAGATAGCCAGATACCTACACATTTTGTAATCAGCACCCTCATTTCACGCTTCTATTTTTTATCTCAATCTTTTGGGCGTGCCCCTCGAGGGTCCGCCAGAGGTCGGACACCTCGGGGTCGGGCCCCTCCGGGGTTCGCTATACGCTCCGTGCGTAGCCATGACTGAGTCATGGCTACGCACCACCTGTCGGCGCCCTCCAGACCCCTCACGCTTCCGCGCTCCGCGCGGTAATATTCTACCTTTCGAGAAATCTCACGCTATGTCTGGACAGACAGGGCTACCTGACTCTCCTGAAATCACGTTGAAACATGGCTGTGATTCAGTCCCCCCAATATCTCCCTGGGAAGGGCGCATCTCCAGCTGCGCCCCCAAAGCCCTGAAAGGGGGATATAAAATAGCCCGGGCTGTAGCCCCGGGAATCGACAACAGCCAATTTTTAGCGCTGAAAGTGCGGGCTAGCATTCCCGAACCAACCCCTATCAAGAACCCCAAAAGAAATCTGTGTAATCCTATTAATCCGGGTAATACCGCTAAAGCGCCAGTGTAGCCTGCGGTGCATAGGTCTTTTTTTCTGGAAATGTATTGACATGGAATAGCCCCGATAGAAAGGCAACGGGAGTTCGAAGGGATTGCAGTGGAATCGCACTCATATTTTTGTGATTTTTGGAAGTAGCACTGCTCTTTTGCCCTACGAAGTTGATCAGAAAAGAAGACAATAGAGGTCATAATCGCAGGAAAACGAATCGGTTGAATCTTTGAAATCCCGTGGAATCGGTGATTCAAATTTCAGCGGTTACCGTGATTTAGACACAAATGATCTGTGATAACATCCAAACTATAATCTAGACAACTTTTTGTGGCCAATAACTTTTACCAACTTTTTTTCTATAAACCAGATTGCCAAATTTGTTTGATATCCTCCATCATCTCTGTAGGCTTCACTTTATAGATTTTTATGAATACCTTTGAGAAATACGAAGCATTGCTGTATCCTACGGCAGTCGCCACCTCTCCGACCCGAAGATCAATATTTTTAATCACCATTTCCTTTGCTTTTTGCATCTTTATAAACACAAAGTACTTATTCGGAGTTAATCCTGTCAATTCTATCAATTTACGATGGAGCTGTCTAGAACTCAAATTGACTTCCACTGCCACTTGATCTACTGAAAAATCCTTGGAACTCATTTCTCTGATGACGATTTCTGTTACTTGTTCTAAAAGCATACTGGATAGGTTGTATGGAATGATGCAGACTTCGTTTTCTCTCTCTTTTAGTTGCGCTAAATAACTTTCCAAAAGGTCCTCTTGCGTTGCTCGCGGAAGAGGTTCTGTTTTACTTCCCACCTGCTCGTCTGGTGAAGCTGCCACCTTCTCTTCTTGCAAGCTTATTCTCTCGATATTGTTAGTTTTTTTAGTTGTTGAGTATTGCCTAGAGTTCAAAAAGAATATGAGCGCGAAGATGAGTATAAATGGGATACCTAGAGCTGGATAATATAGGTCATAACCGGACGATATTTTATATTTGAATGCCGAATAATGCCTGCTGCCGTCAGGTGATTCCCATAGAACAGACATTTCTTTATGGCCCTTAAGCTTATCTAAGGGTATGGCACCATTCTTGGCTTCCTGCCAAAAAACGTAGGATTTATTTGTAGGTTTATAAAATAATTTAAAAGCACCATCGAATAGGGAATACTGGGCTATGGGTTTGACTCCTTCTATACCATAGTCAACTTTGAATTTCTCATTTTGACGGTAGAAATCCCAGCTAGAACGGCCCTTCCCATATGAATGGAAACCTTTTATTTCGACAGTATCCCACTCATTATACTCGAGTGCAGGCATAGTTTTAGGATCGACAAAGGTTACACCATCGACACCCCCAAAAGCAAGTAATCCGGCTGAATTTTTAGCACTTGATAGGTGGTTGAATTCTTGTTCTGAAAGTTCAGGTATATCTTTGAAATCAAATACTCGTTGAGCACTCAAATCAATGAGGTATAAACCGGAATTGGTACTAATCCATACTCTGCCACTGTCATCACTCAAGATATTGTTTGCGACCATAGAAGAAAAATGGTTGGTGAGGTTGAACGCATACCTGAGCGTAAAATTCGGAGCAGAATCCAACCACAGCATTCCACGGTGCCGTGTGGCTATCATTATGCTTTTATCTGGCAGTATGAGTGCGTCATTTACATTTGCTTCGGTATATTTATGTATCAGGTCCAAATATGTTCCAGATGAATCCCAGCGACATAAATAAAGCCCTTCTAGCGCACAAATAACGAGGATGTCCGAATCTTCAGTTTTCTTGATTCGGTTAACAGAGAGTGATTGAATAGTATCTTTTCCTTCTTTTATTACTACTTTCACCGTGACTGATGTATTGGAAAGTTTGCTCATGTAAAGCCCTAGCTTACCACCTACTAAATAGTGATGAAGTCCAATGGGCTGAAACCCGTATAATTCAGTACGGTAAGGAAGAGGGCTCTCTAAAAAAGAACAGCTGTCTGTATGGATAGGCGCATAATGCCCCCCCTTGCCATTAATAGCTATTTCTATAATGGAATCCCGATAATAATAAACTGGATATCCGGTGATACATTCTGTAATTTTAGAATTTAATGTATTGACGTCCAAGCTATCTGGGAGGTGGGATAAGTTTATTTCTTTAAGACCATCGTAGCTCGATGCGATAAGTTGGCTATCGCCGATAAAACTCAGGTTGCGACTTGAAAATCCTTGAATTTGTTTACAGAACAGCTTACTTTTTTTCTTCCCGGCTGGTACTTTCCGCACGGAAACTAAGCTTTTAGGTGTAACGTACCAATGTTGAGAAGTGGAGGCCACGTACAAGAGTGCTTTATGTAACTCTTCAGGACGAATTGAGTTTTCGAGTATTGATAAATAGTTAGACTGGTAAAAACTATCTTTATGTATAACAGCAAATGTCTTGTCTACGGCACGATAAAAAACAAGACCTCTCTGGCTTTTAAATTTGAAGGAAAAATCAACTGGAACCTGAACACCTTTTCCCCATGGCTTCTTAAAAACTCCATTTTTAATGGGAAAGCAATAAACCGTTTTATCTTTTTTACGAGTAAGATAAAGGTATTCTTGGGTGAGTGCAATTTTTTGTAAATCTGGTGATTCCAAGGTCAGGGAAGAAACCGTCACCCCCTTCCTATTCATGATACATAAGCGTTCAAATCCCTTTCCTGCCCTTTTTCCAGCCACTAATAATGTATCTGAAACGCCCATTAGGTAAAAGTCTTTTGTACGAGGTATTTTTGAGATTTCGTAATGATCCAGGGTATAGATGCCCTGATTGTCTGCCCCGATATGAAGAATACCATCAGTAGTGGAAAAGTAGTGACTTATTTTTTTATCGGCTAATGGTGTATGTTGAAAAATCTTTTGGTGGGACATATATTTACCACTCGCTATATCTAACAGGTGAAGCTCTCGCTCTGAGCCTATCATACCTGCTTTCTTCTTCACGATTCCTATAAGGTTTTTTCTCAAAGGCAATAGGTCCACCGTTAGCTCAGAAATGTGCTGCTTTTCGATCGGTATGTTGCGCACGGAGACCCCATCAAAAGCTATCAACCCATTTTTATATAGATGGAACGACTCAGCCCTTTCGTTTAAATAATGACTCGATGCAATATGCCGCTCAAGAGTATCAGGTACCTTGAATTGGCTAACATGATAAATAGTATCCTCGATCTCAAAACTGTAGTTGTTTTTCTCAAGCTGTGATGGTAAATACTGCCCAACAACAGAATCATCATATTGCGTGCAGCAACTTAGTGATAAGATACTTAAGAGGATTAGCGCTTGCTTAAAAATTGAGGGATACGAAAGAAACCTATTGTCTTCAAGGATAAATATGCGTAATAGCCGTAATAAAGAGTAAAAGTTTCTTGAATACATATTTTTATGATCAGCTATTTAGAGGACAATCTGAATCAAAAACAAACCGAGATAAGAATTAATAGCGAATATCAATTGTCTCATTTGCTCTATGACTTAACAATTGTTCTAAAAAAGTATTTCATTTCAGAATTGGTTTTTTAGTTAGGTCTAACAAAAAATTGATCTTACTGAAAAAACATACCTTTTAATGATAGGCCGACCGTTTACGACTATTACTCTCGTCATACAAATGCTTCCGTACCATATTTCAGTCATTATTAAGACGGAATTGATATTGTAGTAACGCCAATTTTATCTCCAAATTTACACTTTTCTAAAAAATTATGGCAGAATAGTTCATGATACTGGGTTTTACAAAAAACTAGCTTTTGGAAATTTAGCCGAGGAGCTAAGGCTATGCACTTAAATTTATCCGGCCATGCCTCAAGCGATTCTTTGAAGAGATTAAGATTGGAACAAATACTCTGAAATCAGTTCAATATATAAAAATCGAGCTGTCAGTTTTTGTTTTCTCGTAAACCTAAAGCAATGACCCTACATTTAAGACATTAAATATACGTATATAAAATTTTGGAAAAACAGAATAAAACACATTTTTTCATCTGCTGAGAAATAAACTGTCACTCCAAAAAAAAGGGGGTACATGTGTTATTGACACATCATGAGTGATTTAAAATTTAAGTAATATATTAATGTCTTTTTAGTGTTGATAAAATAGACGGTACAATGTCAGTTTTGAGTTAATTGGAATGCTCTGCTATGACGTAATTTTACGGTACATAATTATAACTGCAGGAAATATGTTTTCATTTATAGAATTACTAAAGCCTGCTGGTTAAAAATGGTTTTTCGAGACCGAAATATTTAGAATCAAGTTCTGTTTCAATTCTATCAGAACTTGAATGATTAGAAGTATTAACCTATGAGTGTTCCATCCCAATCAGATTCAAGCGAGTATCGAAAGACCGAAACATTAACTTTTGAGTTTCCGCCATTTCATTATCACCATCTTAAAGTAAAAACAAAGACAATGAATTATTATTATCAGTTTTTGAAAAGCTGTGGCAAACAGGTTGTTTTTACTGTTTTGTCCTTTATTATTAGCTTATTAATTTCACTTCCCCTCTTTGCAGGACATTATTTGTATGAAAATAGTGGTCTCAATGTGAATCCAATTATCGGACAGTCGGCCTCTATGAGTAAATGTATAGGCTTCACCTCTCCCGATAAATGTGATCTAAAAGCATTAGATGTTTTAGGTCCGGGTTTTATTTCCCAACAGACGAACGTTAATAAGGCCTATCCTCGACAAATGGGGGCAATAGGAGATAGTCTTTTGCCTTTTTCAACTTGTCATGAACATCATAATTGTAATCACGATCATCAATCCTCTTGGGATTTTGAATTTACAGAGCTGGCAGCTCCCATGATGATGACTGAAACCTTACCGGCAGGTACGTATATCATTGGTATGGATCAGTCATCACAAGGGAATGATACTAGACTTCGTCAAGCTTACGGGCTAGCCGTCCATTTATTGCACGCTGGTGTGCCTCTGAAATGGATTATCGATCCCAACAAAACTAATCGAACGAATATCGACTTTAGCGCTTCTGCTCGGCGCGCATTCCCTAATACTACCGGATATACGAATCGGGATTTTCGCACAGGGCCAATTGCTATTTTTCCAGGTTTTGAAGCTCAGGCAGCAACTGTTATTAATAGTTTTGGTAATAATATTCGCGTATTTGAGCTTCAAAACGCCACAACTGTACCGGTACACAGCAATCTAACGCACAAGCCTTTTGTAATTGTTGACGAAGAGGAAAATACAGATATTCATACCGGGATTCTTGCCGCTGCTGGCCTCGTTGACAACACACACTATGAAGATGCAAATCTTTCGACCATCAATAATGCAACCTGCGCTACACTTGTTACAGTTCCACACAATGATAACATTACCGTAGCGGAAAGAAACGGAGTAAAAGCTTTTGTCCGTCGAGGAGGTAATTTTTTAGCTCAATGTGCAGCTGTTCGTGGTTTTCAGGAAGACGCACCAAGAGTTTTTACTAATGCGGGATTTGTTGATGAACCAGGTTTGGGAAATTTTTTGTACGATAATCCGCAAGAGCCCTCTGCTCAATTCGAAGGAAACTTACCTGACGAAGGTGGGTCTCTTGAAAACTTTGCTTTTGTTACGAATCCTCCAGGTGGCACTCGGATTGTGCATGATAGTGGTGATGACTTTAAAGCATATACAGGTCTCATCGATGGTCATACTGGAACGGCAGGTGGATACGTCCATTATTTAGGAGGACATGATTATGACGGTGACATTGATGCTGACCGTTATTACTTAAACGCAGTACTGCGCTCTGCAGAGCCCCCAGAGGGTTGTGACTTGAGTCTAGGTCCTGTCGCAATGGATGATTCTGGTCAAATTGATTGTGGAAACAATACAGTTACTATTGATGTATTGGCCAATGATACAGACCCGCTAGGAAGTGGATTGACTGTCAACCTTCTCGGTACAGGTAGTAATGGAACCTTTGTCAACAATAATGACGGCACAGTAACTTATACAGGCAATGTCACTGGATTTTGGGAAGGAGATGCTATAGATTACGAGGCTTGTAGCGGATCCGTTTGTAGTATGGCAACCATCACAATAACAGGTTCAAATCCAACAGAAAATACAATTTCAGGTACAGTATTCGAAGATCCCAATTCCAATATGAATCAGGATGGTGGTGAGACTGGTCAAGCAGGAATAACTGTAGATCTATATGAAGATTTAAATGCTAATGGTGTACTTGATGTAGGAGAACCTCTTTTAGAGTCAACTAATACTTCAGCTAGTGGTGATTATAGTTTCAGTATAAATACTGTGCCTACAACAACCACATCTGAAATGATAGCTACAACTAAAGCCACAGGTAACTATGAGGATAATGATGATGAAGGCTATGGATCATGTGATGAAATTTTTATAGAAGAAGATAGTGATTTTAGAGGGCATGTTTTTGTTGAGTTTGATTTGAGTAGTCTTCCTATGGGCTGCACGGTGAATTCTGCCAACTTACGTCTGGTTTTAGCAACTGGTCATAGTGGAGATAATTTTGATGTTGAGGTAAGACGTGTAACTAACCCATGGGTAGAGGGTAATGGCGACTGTGATGATAATGGAACAAATACGTCTGGGGTTACATGGTTAAACAGATCTACAGGCACTCCTTGGAATACTCAAGGAGGAGACTTTGCTTCTACAGTTTATGGTACTTTTAATGGTGGTGATGATGATCCAAATGGGACAGTTTACAATATAGACGTAGCGGCATTAGTAAACGACTGGTTGAATGGCACACCAAATCATGGTTTGGTATTGATACCGGCCACCGTAGACCAGTCTGGAGGAGACGACTGGTTTTATATTTATTCGGATGATGCGACGGCAGGGGATAGACCTCGATTGGATGTTTCAGTCGAGTGTGTAAACGTAACCTCTTATGTCATGACTGTAGATGCAAGCACTTTACCCGCAGGAGCATCATTTACCACTGATAATATCGAAGCTGCTAGTTTTACAGATTTAGGTCAGTTAGATTGTGATAATGATTTTGGATATTTTTTAAATTGTGTAAATGACCCGACTTTAACGCTAAGCGCTAATTCAGGAAGTACTTGTGTGTCTGATGCAATCACTGTGTCCGGAAATATCTTTGGTGGCAGTGCGACAGCAGTTACCATCACGGAGAATGGGGCAGGCTCTGTTACTCCAGGCTCTACATCTTCGTCTCCATTTAGTTTTACCTATACGCCTGCAGCAGGTGATGCAGGGAATGTAGTAACCATTACGGTAACAACAAATAATCCTTTAGGCTCACCATGTGTGCCGGTTACAGAAACTTATGATTTAACGGTGAATCCATTACCGACGGTTTCTTTTACTGCCCCAGCCGATCGATGCATAGATGTAGGTATACAGATTGCACTTGGCGGCGGTACGCCAACCGGTGGCACGTATAGTGGCCCTGGCGTCACAGATGATGGTAATGGTAGTACCTATAGCTTTGATCCGTCAGTAGCAGGAGTAGGAGTACATACGATTACATATACCTTTACAGATGGCAATGGCTGTGAGAATAGTGCCTCTGACAATATAGAAGTATTTGACTTACCGAATGTGAGTTTGACTTTAGGGAATAATGAAGCATGTTTAGATGAGACGAGTGTGGCGTTGACTGGAGGTAGCCCTATTGGAGGGACCTATAGCGGTCTGGGTGTTACGGGCTCGACATTTAATCCATCCGCAGTAGGGGTAGGCAGCTATACCATTACGTATACATTTACGGATGGTACTGGCTGTGAGGATTCAGCGACAGATGACATAACAGTATTTGACTTACCTGTAGTTAGCTTTAGCGCTCCGGCGGATTTATGTATTGATGCGGGTGTGCAAGCGGGTTTAGGCGGTGGCACTCCAGTAGGGGGTGTATACAGTGGTCCGGGTGTTACAGATGATGGCAACGGCACTACGTACAGCTTTGATCCTGTAGCGGCAGGTGTTGGCGTGCATACGATTACGTATACGTTTACGGACGCGAATGGCTGTGAGAATTCAGCGACAGATAATTTGGAGGTATTTGACTTACCGAGTGTGAGTTTGACTTTAGGCGATAATGAAGCATGTGTAGATGAGACGAGTGTGTCGTTGACTGGGGGCAGTCCTGTGGGAGGGACCTATAGCGGTCCGGGTGTTACGGGCTCGACCTTCAATCCATCATTAGTAGGTGCAGGCACCTACACCATTACATATACATTTGCGGATGGGAATGGCTGTGAGAATTCAGCGACAGATGATATAACAGTATTTGACTTGCCTGTGGTTAGCTTTAGCGCTCCGGCGGATCTATGTATTGATGCAGGTGTACAAGCAGGCTTAGGTGGTGGCACTCCAGTAGGGGGTGTATACAGCGGTCCGGGTATTACAGATGATGGCAACGGAAGTACGTATAGCTTTGATCCCTCAGTAGCAGGAGTAGGTGTACATACGATTACATATACATTTACGGATGTAAATGGTTGTGAGAATTCAGCGACAGATGTTGTTGAAGTATTTGATTTACCACCTGCTCCTGTAGTGGTGGACATAGACTGTAGTGGTGGTCCAGGTAATGGAGAGGTTACGGTAACATCTCCAGTAGGTGCTCAGTACGAGTATCAACTGGATGGTGGTACAGCGCAAGTATCTCCCGTCTTTAGCGGCGTGTCGCAAGGCTCACATACAATTACCGTGATCAATATTAATACAAGTTGTGAGAGGACAGGAACACCATTTGAAGTAGATTGTAATTGTCCCAACCCACCGACGGTTTTCTTAAATGGCACTGGTGGAAGCACATGTGATGTGACTCCAATTACAGTTTCAGGTAATTTTTTTGGCGGCAGTGCTACTGAAGTTACACTCAGCCATGATGGAGCCGGTACATTAGTACCAGTATCGACAATGATGTCACCATTCAGCTTTACCTATACTCCAGATGCATCGGATGTGGGCACATTGGTGACAATCACAGTGACTACGGATAACCCGCTTGGACCGCCATGTATGGCAGCGAGTAGTACTTATGAGTTGACAGTTAATCCCTTACCGACAGTCACATTTACTGCCCCGGCTGATCTATGTATAGATGCGGGCGTACAATCAGGCTTAGGCGGCGGTACGCCGGTAGGAGGAGAGTATAGTGGTCCTGGCGTTACAGATAATGGCAACGGAACAGACTATGACTTTGATCCCGCAGCAGCAGGGGTAGGAGTACATGCGGTTACGTATACCTATACGGATGGCAATGGTTGTGAGAATAGTGCCTCTGATAATGTGGAAGTATTTGAATTGCCCAGTGCCCCGGTTGTGGATATCGATTGCAGTGGTGGGCCAGGCAATGCAGTAGTAACGGTGACATCTCCTTTAGGTGCTCAGTATGAGTATCAACTGGATGGTGGGGTGGCGCAAGCGTCTCCAGTCTTTAACAGCGTATCGCAAGGCTCACATACAATTGCTGTGATTAATGTTATTACAGGTTGTGAGGTTTTAGGAGTAACGTTTGATGTGGATTGTTGTGAATTTACGACGAGTGTAGTGAGTACGGAGGTGGACTGTAATGTAAATAACGGAGAGGCGACAGTCACTCCGATGGGAGGTGTTTCTCCTTATAGCTATGTGTGGAGTACGGGAGCGATGACGAGTTCGATTAGTGGTTTGAGTGCGGGTACCTATACGGTTACGGTAACGGATGCAGAGGGTTGCACGAATGTAGGAGTAGCGAATGTAGTAGAGCGTCCGGAATGTAATGACCTATGTGAGTTGACGGTAAGTGGAAGTGGTAGTGATGTGAGCTGTTCGGGATCGGATGGATCGGCGAGTGCCATGGTATTGAGTGGAAGTGGCACGTACAGTTATGCGTGGAGTACGGGAGCGACGACGAGTTCGATTAGTGGTTTGATTGCGGGTACATACACAGTGACGGTCACGGATGATGGAGTAGCTGACTGTAGTCAGGTGTTGACGATAGTGATTGGAGATGGATGCGGTGATCCATGTGATATCAACTTGAGTGTGACGTCTACGAGTGAGACGTGTGTAGGAAGTGATGGAGTGGCCACGGCGAGTGCATCGAATGGTCGAGCGCCATATAGTTATGCCTGGAGTACAGGAGCGACGGGTCCACAGATTAGTGGTGTGGTAGCCGGGATATATACGGTAACGGTAACGGATGTAGAAGGATGTGTGGAAGAAGAGACGGTAACGATATTAGATAACTGCTCCTGCGACCTTACGACGAGTGTAGTGAGTACGGAGGTAGACTGTAATGTAAATAACGGAGAGGCGACAGTCACTCCGATGGGAGGTGTTTCTCCTTATAGCTATGTGTGGAGTACGGGAGCGATGACGAGTTCGATTAGTGGTTTGAGTGCGGGTACCTATACGGTTACGGTAACGGATGCAGAGGGTTGCACGAATGTAGGAGTAGCGAATGTAGTAGAGCGTCCGGAATGTAATGACCTATGTGAGTTGACGGTAAGTGGAAGTGGTAGTGATGTGAGCTGTTCGGGATCGGATGGATCGGCGAGTGCCATGGTATTGAGTGGAAGTGGCACGTACAGTTATGCGTGGAGTACGGGAGCGACGACGAGTTCGATTAGTGGTTTGATTGCGGGTACATACACAGTGACGGTCACGGATGATGGAGTAGCTGACTGTAGTCAGGTGTTGACGATAGTGATTGGAGACGGATGCGGTGATCCATGTGATATCAACTTGAGTGTGACGCCTACAAGTGAGACATGTCAAGGGAATAATGGAGTGGCTACCGCGAGTGTATCTAATGGTAGGTCACCTTATAGTTATGAATGGAATACAGGAGGGGCGGGTCCGCAGATTACAGGACTGGTTGCAGGTGTTTACCGGGTAACGGTAACGGATTCAGAAGGATGTGTGGAAGAAGAGGCCATTATCATAGACAATATCCCAAATGATATTGAAGCGAACGCTGCAATTACAGATGTAAGTTGCAACGGGTTAAGTGATGGTAGCGTTACAATAACAGCAACTGGTGGAGTTGGCGTATTGACCTATGAACTTACAAACTCTGGTGAGATTAATGAAACGGGGGTATTTACCGATTTAGCAGAGGGAAGCTACACTATATTGATTAGTGATGCAAACAACTGTTCATTTGCGGTAGATGTTGATATAGATCAGCCTACGCTGTTGATTGCGGATATCATAAGCAGCAGCGATGTAGGCTGTTTTGGCGATGCAGATGGAAGTGCCGCGGTGAGTGCCACAGGTGGTACTACGCCTTACATGTACGCCTGGCCTGATGGTCAGACTACGGCTACGGCCACAGGTTTGGCAGCGGGTACATATGAAGTAACCGTAACGGATGCGAATGATTGTACGGCGACAGCAGAGGTAACGATAGCGGAACCGGCATCGGCCTTAGATATTACGAGCACCCCTGCGGTATTGACCAATCCGACCTGTAATGGCGGAACAGATGGCAGTATAGATATTACGGTAAGTGGCGGCACGTCGCCGTATACTTATGCGTGGTCAAGTGGCGATAATGTAGAAGATCCGAGCATGTTGAGTGCGGGCAGCTATGAAGTGACGGTAACGGATGCGAATGGCTGTACGATTGTAGGTGGTGTGTATGAATTAACAGAGCCTGACGCAGCTGTATTGACGGTGGTATCTGTTGTGGATGCAGATTGCGGAGCAAGTACAGGTGAAGTGACGATCGGCTCGGATACAGCGGGCGATATCACGGTAGATGGAACGACGCAGCCAATAGGAGCGGGCGGACAAGTAACCTTTACGGGCTTGACTG
>Ga0209949_1000840_pt1 | contig 15660 bp, 10 predicted proteins | sample SalPonC_black_MG_FD_185711 | JGI IMG/M metagenome (GOLD analysis project Ga0209949, IMG submission 185711) | Salt pond soil microbial communities from South San Francisco under conditions of wetland restoration - Salt Pond MetaG... | ecosystem: Environmental > Aquatic > Marine > Intertidal zone... | reverse complement strand
AGTGTCCCGTCTGGTTAATGCGTTGACCTACTGCTTGCCGCTCGGGCCTCTGGCCAAGGCGCCAGTGCGCAGGTGTGGTGGTTCCACATCAAGGGCTGGCAACACAGGTCCAGAGGCCCGAGCGACAAGCCCTCCGGGAGCCCCTGAAAGCCTTGACAGCGTTGTTGCGTCGGCTCGATTTGGAACCACCAAACCATCGCCACCGCGCCTTGCTCTCAAGGCTTTCAGGGGCTCAGTAGATCAGCGAATTAACCAGACGGGACACTAGAGCCGAAAGCTAAAGGTCCTTTTTATTTGTCCCGTGAATACACTATTCCAGAAACAGGTCTGGCATCAGCGGCTTGTCGCCGGGCTGGTAGCGGTAGGGCTCGAAATCGGTCACGCCGTCGGCTCTCAGCACGTCTTCATCGATGAGTGTCTGGCCGGTCATCCGGTCCGCGTGGCGCCCGAGAATGCTCACTGCCGCATCGGCCATGATCTCCGGCTTGCGGCCCTGAGCCATCATCTTCGGCCCGCCCACTTCGAATTCGATGGCCGCAGTGGCAATCAGGGTTTTCGGCCACAGGGTATTTACGGCAACCCTGTAGGACCTGAACTCTTCGGCCATGCCCATACTCAGCATGGTCATGGCGTACTTGGTCGTGGTGTAAGGGCCGTACTGCGCAAACCACCTGGTGTCGAGGTTCAGTGGCGGCGACAGGCTCAGGATGTGAGCCTGGTCTGACTCTTTCAGCCAGGGCAATGCGGCCTGGCTGCAAACGAATACGGCGCGGGCGTTCACCTGATGCATCAGGTCATAGCGGCTGGCTTTCAGGTTTTCCACTCCGGTCAGGCGAATGGCACCGGCATTGTTGACCAGGGCATCGATGCCACCAAAATGATGGCCGGCTTCGTCAATGCAGGCTTTTACCCGGCCCTCGTCACGCACGTCCAGCACCAGCGGCAGCGCCTGTCCGCCCGCCTCGCGAATCTCGTCTGCCACGGTGTGAATGGTGCCCGGCAGTTTGGGATGGGGCTTGTCAGATTTGGCGGCAATCACCACGTTGGCACCCTGTGTTGCGCAGGCCAATGCGATGGCCCGGCCGATGCCGCGGCTGCCACCGGTAATAAAAACGGTTCGCTTGGTCAGGTCGCTCATTGCTCTGTGTCCTCCCCGGTATGGTCAGCGCTGATTTCCGCCAGTAGCTGGTTGCGTTTCACCTGATCGCCCTTGCCCACCGCAAGGTTGGCAATCGTGCCATCCCGGTCAGCCCTGACCGGGTGTTCCATTTTCATGGCTTCCAGAATCACCAGCATATCACCCTGTTTCACCGATTGGCCCCGCTCAACCAGAACTTCGATCAGGGCACCGTCCATGGTGGCTTTAATATGGCCGCTACCGCTGCTGGCTGCGCCGCTGGCAGGCTGGTGGGTGAGATCCCGCAGTGCCAGAGTCTGGCCGAACGCCTGCAAATAAAGATGATCACCCAGGCGGTGATAGCGGCAAACCTGCCGCACGCCCTGGTCGATGATGCATGCGCGGCCGTTTGCGGCGGACACCAGGTTCAGTTCGTACTGATCCTCGCCGGCGGTGACATTAATCCGGCTCCCGCTGGTGCGGACAAGTAGTTCACGGGTTTGCTCGCCGGTCGCCAGCTTCATGGGGGTAACGGTGGCCGGCGCGTTGCTCCAGGCCTGCTGGTTTTCCGGCCCCTGGCTGAACAGGCAGGCGGCCACAGCGAGCTGGCGAAGACCGATGTCGGCGGGGGCCATGGACGGGTCGTCCTGAAACCCGGTGTGCAGAAACGCAGTGGTGGCTTCGCCCCGTCCGAAGGTTTCGTTGGCAATGATCCGGGCCAGGAAATGCTGATTGGTAATGGTGCCGAACACGGTGGTATTGGCCAGCGCCGCCAGCAGCCGCCGGCGGGCTTCGTTGCGGTTTTTTCCCCAGGCGATGACCTTGGCCAGCATGGGGTCGTAATGGGGGGTTATGGTGTCGCCGCAGCGAACGCCGCTGTCGAAGCGGATGCCGTCGCCGCTTGCCGGCGCAAACACATGCAGCGGGCCGGTCTGCGGCGTGAAATTGTGGGCCGGATCTTCGGCGTAAAGCCGCACTTCGATAGCGTGTCCGTTGAGGATGATTTCATCCTGACTGAGCGGCAGCGGTTCGCCTTCGGCAACGGCCATCTGCCAGGCAACCAGATCCTGTCCGGTGACCAGTTCGGTGACCGGATGTTCCACCTGCAGCCGGGTATTCATTTCCAGAAAGTAAAAATTCCGCTCTTTGTCGACCAGAAATTCCACGGTGCCCGCACCTTCGTAATGGCAGGCCAGCGCGGCCTTTACCGCAGCTTCGCCCATGGCGGAGCGGAGTTCCGGTGTCATGAAAGGCGAGGGCGCTTCTTCCACGACTTTCTGGTGACGGCGCTGAATGGAGCAGTCACGCTCGCCCAGATAGACGGCGTTACTGTGCCGGTCGGCGAAGATCTGGATTTCGATGTGGCGGGGTTCGATCACCGCTTTTTCGAGGATCAATTCGTCATCACCGAAGGCCTGTTTCGACTCTGATCGCGCGCGTTTGAGGCTATCTGCCAGCTCTGCTTCCTGCTCGACCAGCCGCATGCCCCGGCCGCCGCCACCGGCGGAGGCTTTGATCATCAGCGGGTAGCCGATGTCTGCGGCGGCTTTGATAAGTTCTTCATCGTCTGCGTTATCGCCCTCGAAGCCCGGCACGACAGGTACGCCAGCCTTCTTCATGGCGATTTTCGAACGGCGCTTGCTGCCCATCAGCTCAATCGCCTGCGCGGGCGGGCCAACGAATATCAGTCCTGCGTCTTTGCAGGCGCGGGCGAAACCGGAATTTTCCGACAGCAAGCCGTAACCGGGGTGAACGCAGTCGGCCCCGGTTCTGCGGGCGGCATCGAGAATGGCATCGGCGTTCAGATAGGAGGCGTTGACCGGTGCCGGGCCGATGCAGACGGCTTCGTCGGCCAGTTCCACGTGCAGCGCCTTGGCGTCGGCTTCGGAGAAAACCGCGACGGTTCGATATCCCAGGGATTTAGCGGTGCGGATGATCCGGACGGCGATTTCTCCGCGGTTGGCTATGAGGAGTTTTTTTAGCATGGCGAAAGCCTATCCAGATGTTGACCGACCGCGGCTGGCGGCAAGACCGTTTTCAGGAAAACGCTACGAGCACATCCATGTGCGCTTGGCTTCGGCCATCCATGGCCGAAGACATTTCCTGAAAACGGTCTCGCCACCAGCCGCTACTTTTTCATTCGCTATCGGGCTCCGCCCAGGCCGGCGGTCGCTTCTGCATAAACGCCTTGGTGCCCTCGGACCCCTCGTCGCCACGGATGGCGTCCGCAAATTTTCCTGCAGCGCGGTCCAGTAAACCGCCCATTTCTTCATGGCCAACACGGAGCAACAGGGCCTTGGTTTCCGCCGTCGCGTGGGGTGCGCACTGGCGAACCCGTTCGAGGGCGTGACCGAGCATATTTTCCAGTTCTTCATCCGACCCGGCAGCCTGGTGAACGATCCCCAGGCTCAGGGCTTCCTGGCCGTCAACCCGTAAGCCCAGCAGCGCCAGCCGACGGGCCTGGGTCAGGCCGATGCGTTCCACCACAAACGGTGCAATCTGGGCCGGGATGACGCCGAGGGTGGTTTCCGGTATGCCGAACTTGGCCGTGGGCCCGGCGATGGCCACATCCGACACACAGGCCAGACCAAAACCACCGCCCATCACCGCGCCTTCAACAACGGCGATAACCACTTTCGAGGATTGGTTAACCTGCTGAATCATCTGCCCGAACGCCCGGTTCAGGCGGTACAGCGGATCCGCCTCACCTTCGTCCACCTTTTCGTTTCTGGCAGCGGCCATGTCCTTGATATCGCCACCGGCGCAGAAGTGACCGCCGGTGCCGCGAATGACGACGGCGCGGATGCTGGCGTCCGGTTCAATCTGCGAAAACAGCGTAGACAGTTCGGCAACCATTTCCAGGCTCATGGCGTTTCGGGATTGGGGTCGATTCAGGGTCAGGTGTAGAGTGAGCCCCTGTTTCTTTAACAGAAGCGTTTCACAGTGAGGCATGCTATCCATAATTAACTCCACGAAAATTGTCGAGGGTCGGTGCCCCGGTATGACTGCTCAGGAACGTTGAGGGCCATGGATGGCCCGAATCGAGCCCTACATGGATGTACTTGCGGGCGTGTCCTGAGCAGTCATACCGGGGTGCCGGCCTGGCACCCAAGTTCAGCTTTTCTGTTTGCCAGGCAAAATCCCCATGGTCTTGCAGATAATCCCCAGCATTATTTCATCGGCACCACCGCCAATCGACACCAGCCGCACATCCCGGTAAGCGCGGGAAACCGGGTTGTCCCACATGTAACCCATGCCACCCCAGTATTGCAGACAGCTGTCAGTAACCTCACGGCCCAGACGCCCCGCTTTCAGCTTGGCCATGGACGCCAGACGGGTTACGTCCTTGCCTTCTATGTGCAGCTCGCAGGCCTGATAGGTCAGGGCACGCAATGCCTCCACTTCGGTCTGGAGTTCGGCCAGCCGGAAATGGATCGACTGGTTGTTGATCAGCGGCTGGCCAAAGGTCTTGCGCTCGCGGCAGTATTCAATGGTCTTGTTGATGCAGCTCTCCAGCGCCCTGATCACGTTAGCCGCGCCCCAGAGCCGCTCCTCCTGAAACTGAACCATCTGCATCATGAAACCGGTGCCTTCGGCTCCAATCCGGTAGCGCTGGGGCACGCGCACGTCGTCGAAGAAAATCTGTGCGGTTTCCGAAGAGCGCATGCCCAGCTTGTTCAGGTGCGGACTGAAGGATATGCCCGGGGAATCCATGGGCAGGACAATCAGCGACTTGTTCTTGTGGGGCTTGTCGTCCGAGGTGTTCGCCAGCAGGCAGATAAAGTCAGCACTGGGGCTGTTGGTGATCCACATCTTGGAACCGTTGATAATGTAATCATCACTGTCCCTTCTGGCGCTGGTGGCCATGCCCGCGACATCCGACCCTGCGCCCACTTCACTGACACCGATGCAGCCCACCATGTCTCCGGTAATGGCCGGTGCCAGAAAAGTCCGCTTGAGCTCATCCGATCCGAACCGGGCGATGGCCGGTGTACACATGTCGGTCTGCACACCGACGGCCAGTGGCACGCCGCCACAATGGGCCGTGCCCAGTTCCTCGGCGGCGACGAGGTTGTAACTGTAGTCCAGCCCCGTACCGCCGTATTCTTCCGGCTTATGGATCCCCAGGATGCCGAGGTTGCCAAGCTTTTTGAACACCTCATGAATCGGAAACTCCCCGGCTTCTTCCCACTCGTCGCAATGAGGGTTAATTTCCTTCTCAACGAAATCCCGGACCGTCTTTCTCAGGGCCTCGTGTTCGGCGGTAAATTTCACGTCTTTGTTCTCCTAATGATAGAGAGTTCCTGCCTGATTGATTCGGGGGCAAGGTTTTTGTTTGGGCGGCGGGTGTGTGGGACCGGTTCAGAAAATCGCTCCTTACGGTACATGCATGTGCTTGTAGCGTTTTTTGGAAAGGTGTCCCCAACCGGTTCTAACCCCCGAAAATAAGCCCCCTAGAGGCGGGCCACACCAAAAGAATTAGGCCGCAAAGGTCGAACTTCAGCCTCCCGACAGACCGAAAGAACCATGGCCAGAACCCGCCGCGTATCACGGGGATCAATCAGCCCGTCGTCCCACAAGCGTGCTGTGCCAAACAGAGCGGTCGAGCCGTCCTCGAGTTTCTTGGCTGTCGCCTGCTCCAGAAAATCCAGCGTCTTCGTATCCGGTTCCATGCCACTGCGGCGCTGCTTGTCCTCTGCCACTATGCGCATCACCTTGCCCGCCTGCGCCGGCCCCATGACTGCTGTGCGGCTGTTGGGCCAGGCAAAGATGAAGCGGGGGTCGAGACCCCGACCACACATCGCGTAGTTACCGGCACCATAGGAACCGCCGATTACAATCGCGACTTTTGGTACCCGGCAATTGGCCACCGCCTGAAGCATCTTGGACCCGTGCTTGATGATGCCGTTCTGTTCCGAGTGGGTGCCCACCATGAAACCGGTGGTATTGTGCAGGAACACCAGCGGCGTTCCCGCCTGGTCGCAAAGCTGAATGAATTGCGCGGCCTTGGTGGCGCCGGCCGGAGTGATCGGGCCGTTGTTGCCGATGATGCCCACCGAATGGCCTTCAATCCGGATGGTGCCGCAGACAGTCTGGTCATCGTAGTCGTTCTTGAAATCCATGAACTTCGAGCCGTCGGCCAGGCGCGCGAGGATTTCACGCACGTCATAGGGCTTCCTGGCATCCGCCGGGATCAAACCCAGCAATTCTTCTTCGGCATGGAGCGGTTCATCCCAGTCCGGTTGCCGTTGCGGCGGGAGCTGTTCACTCCAGGGCAGGGATTCGAGAATGTTGCGGGCGTAACGGATACCGTCGGCGTCGTCCTCGGCCAGGTATTCGGCGGTTCCTGCCACTTCGGCGTGCATTTGTGCCCCGCCCAGTTCTTCATCGGTGGCTATTTCCCCGGTCGCGGCTTTCAGCAGGGGAGGGCCGGCCAGGAACAGCTTGGTTTGTTCGCGAATCACGATGACGTAATCCGACAAACCGGGCTGGTAGGCACCACCGGCGGTAGCGTTGCCGTGAACCACGGTGACTTGCGGAATTCCTGCTGCGGACATGCGGGCCTGATTGGCAAAGCTGCGGGCACCGGGCACAAAAACGTCGGTGGCGTAGTTCAGGTTGGCACCGCCGCTCTCCGACAGTGATACCACGGGTAGCTTGTTTTCCATGGCGATCTGTTGCAGACGCAGGGTCTTGTCCAGCCCCGACGGGGTGATGGTGCCGCCCTTGATGGCGCTGTTGCTCGCGACAACAAGACAGCGCACGCCGCTGACGGTGCCGATTCCGGCAATAATTCCGCCGCCAGCCTGGCTGCCGTCCTTGTCGTCGTGCATTTTGTAGCCAGCCATGGAGCAGAGCTCAAGGAAGGGTGTGCCGCGGTCGAGCAAACGGTTAATACGGTCCCGGGGCAGCAGTTTGCCGCGCCTGGTGAATTTTTCCCGGGCGGCTTCGGCCAGATCCAGGACTTTCTGTTCTGCTGCCCGGAAGCTGTCAATGTGGGCCTGCATAGCCCGCGCGTTGGCTTCAAAGTCCCCGGATGCGGGTGTAATCCCTGGTTCGAGTACCTGCATGGTGGTCTCAGTCCTCGCTCAGTACTTTTGGCGTCACCGCACGATGAAAGCCATTGAACGGCTCGTTGTTTTTGGCTTTGGGGAAAGGCCAGACCCGGCCGCCCTGTGACGCGCCGCCGTCAACCCGCAGGCAGTCACCGTTGATGAAGGCAGCGCCGGGGCTGATAAGAAAGCAGATAGCGGCGCTGATCTCGGATTCAGTACCCATGCGCTTGATGGGCACGTTGTCGCCCAGGCTGCGAATCCACTGCTTCATGTGTTCCGGGTAGTTGTCCATGCCACTGGACGCGACCCAGCCGGGGGCGACCGCGTTCACCCTGACCCCGGAGCAGGCCCATTCCACCGCAGCGGTGCGGGTAAAATTCACCATGCCGGCACGGGCTGCCCCGGAATGGCCCATGCCCGGCATGCCGCCCCACATATCAGCGACGATATTGACGATGGCGCCGCCTGTTTTTGACAGTGCCTGGGTGTAGGCTTCCCGGGCCATCAGAAATCCGCCGGTCAGGTTGGTTCGCACCACGGTTTCCCAGCCTTTCTGGTTGATGTTCGCCAGCGGGGATGGAAACTGGCCACCGGCGTTGTTTACCACACCATTCAGACCACCGTGTTCGGCAATGATGGCTTTGACTGTCGCCTTGACCGAGTCTTCCTCGCGAATGTCACAGACGTGGGCCGAGGCGGTACCGTCGTCCTCGAGGATTTCGGCTTTCACCGCTTCCACCTTTTCCGCCTTACGTCCGACGAGGGCTACCTTTGCACCCAGAGCCGCGAGTTCATGGGCGGTGCAGCGGCCAATGCCAGAGCCGCCACCGGTAACAATGATGGTTTTTCCGGCGAACAGGCCCGGCCTGAAAACTGATTGATAGCTCATTCCCGATCCCTTACAGCGATACCAGTGCCAGAGGAACCGGCACGGGAAATTCCAGTAACTGCTGCGCAAACGCTTTACCCTGGGGGTCGATGCGCAGGCTGGCGACACCGCCGCCACCCAGGCTGTGTTCCAGCAGGAAGTTGAAGGCGTTGAACCCCGGCAGGGCCCAGCGGGTGACTTTTCCGCGCTCCGGGTCCAGGGTGTGGCGCATCCAGTCGGCGACCGCATGCTCGGTCAGAGCCGCTTCTATATAGGGGGCAAAGGCTGGCTGGCGGGCAATCACGCCAATGTTGGTGTGGTCGCCCTTGTCGCCACTGCGGGCCCAGGCCAGTTTGATCAGGGGAACTGCGACGTCGGTGTCTGCTTCGGGGGAACCGTGGGGCTGGGGCGCCAGTTGATCGGCACTGAAACCACCGGTTACATCTACCTCTACCGGAATCTGCTGTTGACTGACATCCACTGAAACCGATACGAGCGATTTTGCTACCAGGCAGGAGTACAGACGTATCTTGGGCCAGACCGTGGGCCTGCCGCCAACAATGCCTGTGATCCCCGGCGCCATGCCAGTGGCAGCCTGGGCGATTTCCCTTGAAAACAGCACCAGCGCTTCTTTCTTGCCGTGGGCCACGCTGATCTTGATGACCAGTTCCCGGCAGCGGTCAGCCCGGCCATGGGGGCCGTAGGTGGCTTCGGTGCCCAGCAGTTCGACGTGGGTGTCAGTGTAATCAGCGAGGCCTTTTTCCTGAAACAGGCGGGAGGTTCTGGCAAGAATTGCAGCCGCCACCCGCCGGGCTTTTTCCGGCGCATCGATGCCTGCAAGCAGGAAGGTGACGGTGCATTTGAAGCCATCCGGCCAGGTTCCGGACACCTTGTAGCTGTCGGTGGCGGGCAGGCCCCTGGCGCCGGTGACGGTGACTGCATCCCTGCCGGTTTCACTCAACGTGACACCGGTGAAATCACACACCACATCCGGGAGGATATAGGCGCGGGGGTCACCTATTTCATAGACGAGTTGTTCGGCGACGGTCCCACGGGACACTCTGCCGCCGGTTCCCGGTGGTTTGGTGATGGTGAAATCGCCGGAGGCGCTCACTTCGGCAATGGGGAAGCCCATATTTTCGAAGCCGTCGGCCACATCCTCCCAGTCGGTGAAATTGCCGCCGGTGCACTGGGCGCCGCATTCCAGCAGGTGGCCGGCCAGGCTGCCCTGGGCCAGTTTGTCGTAGTCGGTCCATGACCAGCCGAACTCGTGCACCAGTGGCGCCAGCACCAGGGCGCTGTCCGCCACGCGGCCGGTGATGATGATATCCGCGCCCTGTTCCAGCGCCGCCACCAGGCCGGGAGCGCCCAGATAGGCGTTGAGGCTGACCATCATCGGGGGCATGGCCTGGCCGGTGGTCATTTCGGTGGTGCCGGCGTCCGCCAGAGTTTTTTTCCGGGGCAGCAGATCGTCACCCAGTACCAGCGCAATTGTCAGATCGACACCGGCTTTTTCACACAGCGCCTGCAACGCCTCGCGACAGGCCGCGGGATTGACGCCGCCGGCATTGGCCAGAACCCGGATGCCCTGCTTTTTGATATCGGCGAGCAGGGGCCCCATTACCGTTTCCACAAAGTCCCGGGCATAGCCCTGGGTGGGGTCTTTCATCTTCTGCCCGGCCATGATCGACATGGTGATCTCCGCCAGGTAATCCGCCACCAGGTAATCGATGTTTCCCTTTTCTACCAGTTGCGCAGCAGCGGTTTCAGTGTCGCCCCAGAAGGCGGCCGAGCAGCCGATGCGGATAGTACGGCTGTTGGTGTCAGGCATTTGCGCATCCTCGCTCAAATTCAGAACCCTTGAAATCGACAATACCAAGCAAGCGCTTGGTATGTAAACACAAAGAATGGCGATAGACTATGCAAAGTCTACAATCCCTATGGAACAGCCAGTGAATCACGACGCCATTCTCAAATCCCTGATTGCTGAAAATCTGGTTTCTGACCCCAACGGTGCCCGGGGGCGCCTGTTGCGTGAGGCCGCCGGGCTGTTTCGCGACAAAGGCTATGAGCGGACCACGGTTCGGGATCTGGCGGCGGCGGTGGGCATTCAGTCCGGCAGCCTGTTCCATCACTTTCGCACCAAGGAGGAAATTCTCAAAGCGGTCATGGTGGAAACCATCCGCTTGAACACGGCCCTGATGCAGGCCGCTGTGGCAGCGGCCGACACCCATCAGGACAAGCTCCGGGCCCTGATCCGGACCGAGCTGGAATCCATTAACGGGCAGACCGGCGAGGCCATGGCGGTGCTGGTGTTCGAGTGGCGCAGCCTGTCAGAGGCAGCCCGGGCCGAAGTGCTGGAACTGCGGGATATTTACGAAGCGCTCTGGCTGGATGTGCTTGGTGCGCTCAATGATGAAAAGGTGGTGCTGGCTGATCCGTTTGTGGTCCGGCGAATGCTGACCGGCGCGCTAAGCTGGACGGTTACCTGGTACCGCCAGGATGGCGGTTTGAGTCTGGATGGTCTGACCAGTCAGGTTATGGCAATGATGGGGCTGGGCGCGGATGCATGAGCTGGTCTCAATCCCGCCCCGGTCCGACCTGTGACAGCCTTTTGCATCTGCCGCTAGCACTCCTGTGTACCGGTTTACACTCGGTAAAAAACGCGTCCGCCGATATGGGTTATGCTGTTAAAAATGGTAGGGGAGAGTTCTGATGCTGCCTGAAGTTGTCCCCGGCAACGTTGGGAAAATGTGTGTGTCCATGGTCATGGCTTTCGCCCTGGCTGGTTGCGATGGCGACTCCGGTAGTGGCAGCCAGCCGGACCTGTCGGGGGTCATTGCCATAGAAACCAATACCCGCGTTGATCGGGATACGGCCGATGAACTCCGATTGAATATTGCTGTGGACAATAATCAGCTTGAGGACGCCCAGCCCTTGCCCGCCAATGCCACAGTGGGTGGCTATCTGAGTGCCAATCAGGCCTTTTATGGCGGTTCTGCCAGTAATTTTATTTACTTTCGGGATACCCTCGACTTCTATACCGCCAACCTGATTCCAGGGGACCGGATTTCACTGCAGGTATTCAGTTCTCCATCCAGTATTCTCGCTGTTCATGATGAGACGCCCTTCCGCCAAGTGCGGGTACTGAAGTCTGACGCTAGCGGCCTGAACCAGGTTGTTACGCCAATATCCGGGTCCGGTAACCTTGATCCGATCATTCTTACTTTGCCTGATGATTTTGAACCGGGCTCTTATCTGATCGAAGTCACTACCGGTGACAGTGGCAACGGCATGCCCTTTCGTTATGTGCTTTCGCTGGCGGATCTGACAACCACAACCGGGTTAAACGCCCGTTATTCCGAGCCGTCTTTTGTGTTGGATCAAGCCGTTGTGCAAATGCAGCCCCGGACCAGTACGCGAACCATGGCGGCCAATATGGCGTCGTCGATGGGCGTTACTGCCCAAAGTTATCTGGGATCTGATCTCTGGCTGATGCAACGCGGGAGCTCTAGTATGCGGATGCTCTCGCGCCAGGCCAGTGACGAAACGCAGAAAGCAACATTGGACTGGATTCGCTCACTGGGCCAGCAACCCGGTGTGGCCCTGGCAGAACCCAACTATGTATATACCAGCCAGGCGGTTTCGCCTGACGACGATGACTTCTTTGATCGCCAGTGGGCGCTACCGTTTATCCAGACCCCGCTTGCCTGGCAGACGGCCCAAGAGGCAGGTGAAGATGTTGGTATTGCGATATTCGATACCGGCGTGTTCCGTTTGCAACCATTGTCGTCCGGGGACTGGCACCCTGACCTAGATGCAAACGTCAGGCTTATCCCGAACCAGATCATGGATTATGTGTCTGGCACCCTGGATATAGACGGCGAAGGGCTTGAGGGGGAAAGCGGCAGAGACTTCAACCCCGCCGACCCCGGCGATGGCAAGGCCCAGAGCAGTAATTTCCATGGCACTCATGTAGCCGGAATTGCAGCTGCCGTGGATAACAGCATCGGGATTGTGGGCGTTGCGCCGAAAGCGCTGATCTATCCGGTAAGAGTTCTGGGGCGGGACGGTGTCGGGTCGTCTGCAGACCTGATTGCGGCTGTCAGGTGGGCCGCTTCCCGTCCGGAGATCGATGTTCTGAACCTTAGCCTGGGCGGGTTGGGCGATAGCACTGCGCTCAAGAGTGCTATAGATCTGGCCTGGAATGAGGGTAGGGGTAAGCTGATTGTGGCAGCAGCAGGAAATTCGGCAACAGATGAACCCACGTTTCCCGCCGCTTACAACAACGTAATTGGCGTGGGCGCAGTGGATGGCGCGGGAGTTCGGGCCGGTTATTCCAACGTCGGGCCGTCAGTGGATCTGGTTGCGCCCGGGGGTGATGCCTCACGAGATGCCAATCAGGACGGATTCCCCGATGTGATTGTCAGTACCTGGGGTACCGATGAAGAAGGTAATTTTGTTTCCGGTTTTGCGGCGCTCCAGGGCACATCCATGGCTGCGCCTCATGTGGCGGGTGTTTACGCGTTGATGAGGGGTAAATCGGGTGGAGTGGGCGATTTGATGACGCCGGGGCGTTTTACCTCCCTGTTGAGAGCAGGCTCGTTGACTCGCCCTGTCGGTCCGGCTTTCGAGTATGGCGCCGGACTTATTGACGCGCTTGCAGCGATGGACGCGACCCTGGAGGGTTCCTTTCCGGTCACGCTGAGCTCTTCACCCACGGCCGTTCAACTCAATGCCGCAGTGCTCAGCACCGAACTGATGTTGACCGCCTTCCCAGCGGACGAGGTGTTCACGGTGACGAGCGCTACATCATCTGCGGAGTGGCTGTCTGCTACTGTCGAGCAGCCAGGCCCACCTTCTGCTTCGGCAATCGTGACGGTGACCGCCGATGCGACCGGGCTTGATCCCCAGCAGCGATATGCCACGGAGATTGAGATTACTTACCAGACTGACGGTGGTGGTGCTAAAACCCTGGTGGTCCCGGTATCACTGCAACTGGAATCAACGCCGGATGAAAAAGACGCGGGTCGCCACTATGTGCTGTTGGTCAGTGCCGAAGGTGAGGATGCAGGCGAGGTTGTTCAGCAAAGAGTGGTCAGTGCTACGAACGGTCGCTATGAGTACGCTTTCAATGACGTCGAACCCGGCGAATACTTTCTGGTAGCTGGCACGGATACTGATAACAACGGCTTTATCTGTGAAAACGGTGAGGCATGCGCTGAATACCCGGTGAACGGCCTTCCGGAAACCATCAGTCTCGGTGATGTCTCCAAGTCCAATATAGTGCTTAACACCAGCTTCCGGCGGCCCACCATCAGTGCACTTGGTCTTCCACGCGTTGGCTTCAAGGGCTACCAGATAAAACATGAGTCAGTGCGAAGGGGACGCAGCGAACCATTCAAGGAGTATGTGCGTTGAAGTCTTTACCAAAACTGGTCAGCATGAGCTTCCTTGCGCTGATGGCCGCCCTGATACTGGCTGCCTGCACCACCCAGCTTTCAGAAACCGCCGATGGCGCACCATTGGCCCGCCAGATTACAGCGTCCGATCAGTGTGGGATCGGTTCTGAGGGCCTGGCCTACGTTAGCGACGAAGACGATCTGGCGCGCCTGGGTGAATGGTCCATGCAGAATCTTTCCATGAAGCCGATCAGGGCGCTGGATTTTGATCGGGAACATATTCTGGTCATTGGGTTGGGGCAGAAGCCCACTGGTGGATACGGTCTGACCCTTGCCAACTCCCGGATTGTTGGTGATACGCTCAAAATCACTGTTATTCTGCGGCGGCCACCGGCGGATGCCATGGTGACCCAGGTGCTTACCACGCCCTGTGCGGTGATGGCTGTCACCCCCAGGCACTGGGATAAAATAGAGGTAACCGGCAACGGCCTGGAGACACTCAGCCTCAACCGAAAACACAGTCGTTGATCTTTGCCCACGAATCCCTAAGCTATGCCCCAGTTTTCTCAACAACCCGTAGAGTGTTTGCCCGTCTATGAGCCAGAGCCCGAAACAGCCTGTGAGCCAGCAGAAAGCGTATAACGCTGATGCCATTGAAGTCCTGAGCGGTCTGGACCCGGTTCGCAAGCGTCCGGGGATGTACACGGACACCAGTCGGCCCAACCACCTGGCCCAGGAAGTTATTGATAACAGTGTGGACGAGGCCCTGGCCGGACACGCCCGGCGCATTGACGTGGTGCTCTATGGTGACGGTTCGCTCAGTGTGGAAGACGACGGCCGTGGCATGCCGGTGGATATTCACAGGGAACACGGTGTTCCGGGGGTCGAGCTGATCCTGTCCCGCCTTCATGCCGGCGGCAAGTTTTCCCAGGGTAATTACAATTTTTCCGGTGGCCTGCACGGGGTTGGGGTGTCGGTCGTCAACGCCCTGTCTACCCACCTTGAAGTACTGATCAAGCGGGATGGCCAACTGCACCGGATGACCTTTGCCGGTGGTCACAAGGAAAGCGAGCTGGCTGCGATTGATACCGTTGGTAAACGCAACACCGGCACCCGGTTGAAGTTCACCCCGGATGCCAGTTATTTCGACAGCCCGAAATTTTCTGTCAGCCGTTTGCGCCACAACCTTCGTGCCAAGGCGGTGCTGTGCCCGGGGTTGCAGGTCACTTTCCTGCAGGAGCCGACGGGGGAAAAGGACGAGTGGTTTTATGAGGACGGCCTGCGTGATTACCTGCGCAGCGAGCTTGCCGATATCGAGGCGGTTCCGCTGGAGCCGTTTGTCGGCAGCTTTTCCGGCAACTCCGAAGCGGTTGACTGGGCCATTCAGTGGCTGCCGGAAGGCGGCGAGACTGTCATGGAAAGTTACGTCAACCTGATTCCGACGGCGCAGGGCGGCACCCATGTCAACGGCCTGCGAACCGGTCTGCTCGAGGCCATGAGGGAGTTCTGCGAATTCCGCAGCCTGCTGCCCCGGGGCGTGAAACTGTCACCGGAAGACATCTGGGAGCGCTGCGCTTATGTGCTGTCTTTCAAGATGCAGGAACCCCAGTTCAGCGGCCAGACCAAGGAACGCCTCTCTTCCCGGGAGGCCGCCGGCTTCATTTCCGGGGTGGTGAAAGATGCCTTCAGCCTGTGGCTGAACCAGCATACCGACATCGCCGAGGTACTGGCGGAACTGTTTATCAGTAACGCCCAGAGCAGACTGCGCGCCAGCAAGAAAGTCGCGCGCAAAAAGGTTACATCTGGCCCGGCCTTGCCGGGTAAGCTTGCGGACTGCTCCGGTAATGACACTGCGCGATCGGAGCTGTTCCTGGTGGAGGGAGATTCCGCCGGTGGCTCGGCCAAACAGGCCCGTGACCGGGAGTTCCAGGCGGTCATGCCGCTGCGGGGCAAGATTCTGAATACCTGGGAAGTGGATTCCAGCGAGATTCTGGCGTCCCAGGAAGTTCATGATATTGCGGTAGCCATTGGCGTTGATCCCGGCTCTGACCGGCTCGACAAACTGCGCTATAACAAGGTCTGTATTCTGGCAGATGCGGACTCGGACGGATTGCATATTGCCACTCTGCTCTGTGCCCTGTTTGTGAAACATTTCCGCCCGGTGGTCGCGGCGGGCCACGTGTTCGTGGCCATGCCACCGCTTTACCGGGTGGACCT
>Ga0209949_1000839_pt1 | contig 15681 bp, 14 predicted proteins | sample SalPonC_black_MG_FD_185711 | JGI IMG/M metagenome (GOLD analysis project Ga0209949, IMG submission 185711) | Salt pond soil microbial communities from South San Francisco under conditions of wetland restoration - Salt Pond MetaG... | ecosystem: Environmental > Aquatic > Marine > Intertidal zone... | reverse complement strand
CGACGGCCATTCGCCAGAGCCCACGCCCGCGGTGTCATCGCCGGCAGTTTCCGAGCGCGCTGAGAACGACGGCAACGTGGAAAAAGGCGAAGCAGCAGGAAGTCCGGAAAGTACAGAGGATACCGGGACTGCAGAGAATCCGGAGATTGCGGAGCCTGCAGAGACAGCAGAGGCTACAGAGGCTACAGAGGCTACAGAGAATGCCGGAAACCGGCCAGAGCCTGTACCCTCCACCGACGAGCGTCGACCCTCCAGACCTCGCCGGACATCGGCCCGCAAAGCACCGCAGACAGCACCCGATCAGCCTGCGGCAGAACAAACGCCGGAGACCCGGGAACTGCAGCAGCAGCCAGAAAAGCCGGAGCCCGAAGAGTCGGCTGCGCCAGCAGAGGCGACGCCGTCAGCAGTTGAGGAATCCATCCCGGAGCCAGCAAAGCCGGAACCGGAGACGCCTCAGCCTCAGCCTCAGCCCGAGCCCGAGCCCGAGCAGTCTGCCCGGGAGGCACCGGCGAGGGAGGGAGCCAGTGCTCAACCAGTGGCGCCGGAGCAAACAGAAACAGCCGAGCCAACCGAAGCGCCGGTAACGCCAGGCCGGGCCTATAATGATCCGCGCGAGGTTCGCAAACGTCAGCGAGCGGCGGAAGAGGCCCAGAAAACCGCCGGGAGCAATTAACTAATGCTTTCCGATCCGGATATTGAGGCACTCGAAGACATTCTGTTTGCGGAGCCCTGGGGTGATGAGGCCGTTGATTTCTTCGGCTTCCACGGGATTGTCTGCGCCAGCGTGGTTGGCCCGGTTGCACTTGATGCGGATGATATTTTCGCCCTGGCGACCGGGGTTGAACCGACATCCGCGGTGAAAACGCCAGAAGCCTTCAGGGCATCAGTGGACCAACTGGCCCGGAAAATGGCCCGGGCACTGGATATGGGCCAGGCCCTGGAACTTCCCGAGCCCGAAGACGGCGATCCGATGAGCGCACTGGAAAACTGGTGCGCGGGTTTCGTGGACACCTTCATCGAACATGAAGATGCCTGGCTGGCAGTCGACGAGCAAGAAGCGGCAGACCTCCTCGTTCCCATGCTGACACTGTCCGGACTGTTCGAGGACGAAGACTTTCAGAAAGTGCGGAATGACGAGACGCTGGCCGGCCAGATGGCCGCCGCCATTCCCGATTCCCTGACCGATCTTTACCTGCTGTTCCATTCAGCAGACTAGTGTCCCACCGGGCTTTTGAAATGATGCCAGACAGGTTCGATACCGTCTGGCATCTTTGCAATACGGCCCAGCTCACACCAGGGCGCGCCCGGGAAGTGAAAATCACTGCCCTGGGAAGCCAGCAACTTCTCCCGACGGCACAACTCGGCAAGAAATCCCAGATCACCACTGGACTGGCCGGAGGTTGAAACTTCCATGGCCTTACCGCCCGCCTGCTTGAAGTCCGACACCAGTGCGCTCAGCCTGCTGGCTGTCATTTTATACTTTCGCGGATGGGCCAGCACGGCCACACCACCGGCGCCCAGAATCCACTGGACGACCTCCCCAAGCCCGGGCCAATAGGCCCTGACATCGCCGGGCTTGCCCTGCCCCAGATAGCGCTTGAATGCCTGTGCCGAGTCCCTGACCACACCTTCATCCATGAGCACACGGGCGAAATGTGGCCGCCCTGGAACATCCCCGTCTGCTTTTGCGGTGGCCTTGCCCAGCAGGTCATCAACACCCGTTTTACCCAGCTTGTCTGCTATGGCTCTGGCCCTTGCCCAGCGATTGGCATTCTGCACCGCAAGAGCGTCCCGGAAATCCCGGTTCTCAGGATCAAAATCCAGACCCACGATGTGAATGGTATGGCTGCGCCAGACACAGGACAGCTCTGTTCCGGTAATCAGGGTAACCCCCTTCTGCGCGGCCGAAAGCGCGGCGGCTGACAAGCCCGCCACGGTATCGTGGTCGGTCAGAGCCAGATGGGTGACACCCTGGGTCGCGGCGCGCTCCACGAGTTCCTGTGGCGAGAGCGCACCGTCCGAAGCCGTACTGTGGCAGTGCAGATCAATGCAGAAATCGGTTTCTTGGGTTATAGTCACGAGGATTCCGGAAGCTCGGCAAATACACGTTCAATCATACCAGTCGGCGCCTTTCCACACGAATGCCAGACGGAGAACAGGATGTACTACGCCATCATCAGTGAAGACATCGAAAACAGCCTGCCACTGCGGGCACAGGCGCGCCCCGCGCACATTGACAGACTCAACCGGTTAAAGGATGAAGGCCGGCTACTGGTGGCCGGACCACACCCTGCGCTTGATACCCCGGAGCCGGGCGACGCCGGCTTTACCGGCAGCCTGGTCATTGCCGAATTCGATTCGCTGGACGCGGCACAGGCGTGGGCGGATGCTGACCCATACGTGGAAGCCGGTGTCTACCGGAAGGTGACCGTAAAGCCCTTCAAGGCGGTACTTCCCTGACCTTTACCGCCGTGGCTGAAACCATATCGCTGAATGAGAGTTTTGTAATGAAACCAGCCTTGTATAGACAGGCAACTGTGACAGAATTGCGCGCTAAAATATTGTTTAAGGGAATAATACCGGTGCTGTATTTTCGATTATTACTTGGTGGGGTACTTCTGGTCTTAACCGCTGCATCCGCGTCTGCGGAAACTGTTTACGTGGACGATGTCCTGTATGCGCCCATCCGCAGTGGCGAAGGCACACAGTACCGTATACTCCATTCTGGTGTCCGCAGTGGTACCGCACTGGAGCTGATCGAACGCTCCGAATCCGGCTATTCCCGGGTGCGGACGCCGGACGGCATAGAGGGATGGATGGTCTCCCGCTATTTGACCGATACCCCGATCGCCCGACAGCGACTTGAAAGTGCCACTCGCCAGCTTGCTCAGGCCAAAGAGACAGTTTCCGGGCTCCGCAGCCAGGTGGCGGAACTCACTGAAGAGCGGAACACCCTGCGCAGTTCGGAAGCAAATCTTGAGGCCAGAGCCGGAAGATTGAGCGAGGAGCTCAGAGAGATCAAGGCTGTTGCGGCTGATGCCCTCAACCTTAAACGGCGTAATGAGGAATTGAACAACGAGAACCAGAAGCTCCGGAATGACCTGGAAGTGCTTACTGCGGAGAAGGAAAGGCTTGAAGCCAACAAGGAATCCGATTTCATGCTTATCGGCGCAGGCCTGGTGCTGTTGGGCATCATTCTCGCACTGGTCGTTCCGGCGCTGAAACCAACCAGAAAAACAGACAACTGGGCCTGATTAATTCTTTGACGACCGGGCCCGGACGTTTTATAAATATCAAAACAGCGGGCGGGACACTAGCCACGATGAAGGACTACTCAGAGAAACGGGATTTCCATCGGATGCGAATGAACTCCGAGATGGAGCTGACGGACAGCGACAGCGTCACGTTCGCCGGCGTTTGCCGCGACCTCAGTGGCACCGGCATGCGGATTTTCGTTGAACGGGAGTTTGCACAGGGCGACGAAATTCATGCCCATCTGCCCTCAGGCAGTGACCAGTGTCTGCCTTTCGACGCCCTGTGCCGGGTTCTGAGGTGCGACCCGGAACCCGAAGGTTATCTGCTGGGCGTTGAAATTGTGGAAATCAAGCGCTGACCGGCCCCTGAAGCCGGCTTAATCAGTTTCAAGAGGTTTGCCGGCAACGACGATGCCGTTATTGTCGGCATAAACGTAATGGCCCGGGTAAAAGGTCACCCCACCAAACGTGACCGGCACGTTCAACTGGCCTACACCATGTTTTTCGGTTTTTCTGGGGTGAGTGCCCAGCGCCTGCACGCCAAGCGCCGTCCTGCCGATAACATCAACGTCGCGAATGCAGCCGTAGATAATCAAGCCCGCCCAGCCATTACTGGCCGCCTGCTCCGCCAGCATATCACCCAGCAGAGCGGCACGCTTTGACCCACCACCATCGACAACCATGACCCTGCCCTGGCCCGGGAGTGCCACCTGCTCTTTGACCACAGAATTGTCTTCGAAGCACTTGACGGTAACTATTTCACCGCCAAAGTTGTCGATGCCGCCAAAGTTCTGGAATCCGGGATCGACAGCCAGTATTTCAGGATACTCATCACAAAGGTCGGGAGTTACGACAGGCACGATAGCGGCCCTCCTACGGGTCTGTGATTAATCAATTTTTTCGTCCGCCAGGAAAAACCAGGTATCCAGCACCGAATCCGGATTGAGCGAGACAGTATCAATACCCTGATCCATCAGCCATTTGGCCAGGTCCGGATGATCAGAAGGCCCCTGGCCACAGATGCCAATGTACTTTCCGGCTTTCCTGCAGGCCTGAATCGCACTGGCAAGCAGTGCTTTAACGGCCTCATTCCGCTCGTCGAACAGGTGCGCAATAATGCCGGAATCCCGGTCCAGCCCCAGAGTAAGCTGGGTCAGATCGTTGGACCCGATCGAGAAGCCGTCAAAATGTTCAAGGAACTGCTCCGCCAGCAGGGCGTTGGCCGGCAGCTCGCACATCATGATCACCCGCAGCCCGTTATCGCCCCGCTTCAGGCCATTCTCCGCCAGCAGCTCCACAACCTGTGCAGCCTCACCCACGGTGCGAACAAACGGCACCATGATCTCGACGTTGGTCAGGCCCATGTCGTTACGGACCTTCCTCAGGGCACGACATTCAAGCTCGAAACAGTCACGGAAAGTCTCGGAGATATAGCGTGAAGCGCCGCGGAACCCGAGCATCGGGTTTTCTTCGTCCGGCTCGTAAAGAGTACCGCCAATCAGATTGGCGTATTCATTGGATTTAAAGTCGGACAGCCGGACGATCACCTTCTTCGGCCAGAAAGCGGCGGCCAGCGTGGAGATGCCCTCGACCAGCTTGTCGACATAAAAATCGACCGGCGAGCTGTAACCGGCAATGCGCTTTTCAACGGTCTGGCGGACATCCCGCGGCAAGCCCTCGAAGTTCAGCAGCGCTTTCGGGTGCACTCCGATCATCCGGTTAATAATGAATTCAAGCCGGGCAAGGCCCACACCCTCGTTCGGCAGGCTCTGGAAATCAAATGCCCGGTCCGGGTTGCCCACGTTCATCATGATCTTGAACGGAATCGCGGGCATGGATTCAACGGTGTTTTCTTTCAGTTCAAAATCAAGATTGCCTTCGTAGATCAGGCCGGTATCACCCTCGGCGCAGGATACCGTAACTTCCTGACCGTCTTTCAGCAGTTCACTTGCATCGCCACAGCCAACCACCGCGGGAATACCAAGCTCTCTGGCAATAATGGCGGCATGACAGGTGCGCCCGCCGCGATCGGTCACAATGGCGGACGACCGTTTCATGACCGGCTCCCAGTCCGGGTCGGTCATGTCGGTAACCAGTACATCGCCAGCCTGGACCCGGTCCATTTCCTTGATACTGGTGACGATTTTCACCGGTCCACTGCCGATTTTATGGCCGATGCTTCGCCCTTCCACCAGCACCTTGCCGGTTTCTTTCAGCAGATAGCGTTCCATGACATTGGCGCTGGTCCGGCTTTTAACCGTTTCCGGGCGGGCCTGCACGATATAGATACGACCATCGTCACCGTCCTTTGCCCACTCGATATCCATCGGACGCTGGTAGTGTTTTTCAATGATAACTGCCTGCCGGGACAACTCTTCCACCTCTGCATCGCTGATGCAGAAGCGATTTCTGTCTTCCTGATCAACCTTCACCGTTTCCACAAACTGCCCCGCCGAGGGGTCCGTCTGGTAAACCATCTTGATGGCTTTACTACCGAGATTGCGGCGCAGCACTGATGGACGCCCGGCTGCCAGTGTCGGCTTGTGGACATAGAATTCGTCGGGATTGACCGCGCCCTGGACGACTGTTTCACCGAGTCCGTAGGAGCCAGTGACAAACACCACTTCCCGGAAACCTGACTCGGTGTCCAGGGTGAACATCACGCCGGAGGCTGCAGTTTCACTGCGGACCATCTTCTGGATGCCGGCGGAAAGCGCCACCAGTTTGTGGTCAAAACCATGATGAACCCGGTAGGAAATAGCGCGGTCATTGAACAGTGAGGCAAACACCTCTTTCACCGAAGTGCGTACCTGCTCCAGGCCGACAACGTTCAGAAAGGTTTCCTGCTGACCGGCAAACGACGCATCAGGCAGGTCCTCGGCTGTGGCGGACGAACGCACGGCAACGGCCATGTTGTCGTTGCCGGCCCTGAGCGCCATATAGGCATCTTCCAGCGGCTTTGCCAGCGCCTCCGGGAATGGCATATCGATTATCCATTGACGGATCTGGGCACCAACCCTTGCCAACTCATTGACGTCGTTTACATCAAGCTCGTCGAGGGTCGCATCGATCTTCTCCCTGAGCCCATCCTTTTCCAGAAATTCCCGGTAGGCATGGGCAGTGGTGGCAAAACCGCCGGGCACTGTCACACCCGCATTGGCAAGATTACTGATCATCTCGCCGAGAGAGGCATTTTTACCGCCAACCCGGTCCACGTCAGACATTCCCAGGTGATCAAACCAGATAATGTAATCTTCCAAAGCAGGTCTCCCTTGATTCATTGCAGTGCGAGCTATCGGACTTCGCCAGCATGATACTGTAACCTGTGAAAATTACCTAGGGGAACCCGGCAATTACGGAGGCTCAACAGACACCATGAAACGTACCGCCTTTTTCATTTCCGACGGCACTGGCCTCACCGCCGAAGCGCTCGGACACAGCCTTCTTGCCCAATTCGAGAAAATCGATTTCGAGCGGATCACCGTGCCGTATATTGACGACACCACCAAGGCCACGGAAATGGCCAAACGCATCAATCAGGCCGAGGCAACTGACGGCGCCCGGCCACTGGTATTCGATACCATCGTCAACAGTGATATCCGGGAGGTCATTGCCGGTGCAAACGGCTTCATGGTGGACATTTTCGGCACTTTTCTGAGTCCGCTGGAGCAGGAGCTGCAGTCGTCTTCGTCCTACTCGGTTGGGAAATCCCATGCCATCAACAATGCAGGACGCTATGAACAGCGCATCCACGCCGTTAATTTTGCCCTTGATAATGATGACGGTGCGCGGACCCGCCATTACGATGAAGCAGACCTGATTCTTGTCGGTGCCTCCCGCAGTGGCAAAACCCCTACCTGCCTGTATCTTGCGCTGCAATACGGTGTCAAGGCGGCCAACTACCCGATAACGGAAGAGGACCTGAATGACCAGAGTATTCCGGGAGTACTGCGCCCCCACAAACAGAAAATCTTCGGGCTGACCATTGATCCGGAGCGGCTGGCAACCATCCGCAATGAGCGCAAACCCAACTCCCGCTATTCATCCGCCAAGCAGTGTATGCACGAGATTGAGGAAATCGAGCTGATGTACCGGCGCGAGCGGATTCCCTACCTGAACACCACTGACTACTCAGTGGAAGAAATTTCAACCCGGATCATGATGAGCGCCGGGCTGAAACGAAACCGATAGCTTCGGCGCTTACAGCTCCCTGAGCTCAAGCCCCAGCTTCTGGGCCAGTTCCCGGTTGTCATGGCTGGTGACGACCGCTGTACTGGCGTTCTCCGGGGCCAGCCAGGTGCGGGCCACCCGTTGCATGTCGGCAATGGTCACAGCCAGCACCCGCTCACGGAAACGCGAACGCTGCTCCGGCGTACGACCGAACAGGCGGTTGTGGAACGCGTGGCGGGCGGCGCCAGCCGGGGATCGGGGTCTGTCGAGCTGGCCGATAACCCCCAGAATGGATTCCTCCAGGTCCTGCGCTTCATGATTTTCTTCCTCCAGCCAGCGCAGTGACTGATCGAAGTCATCCAGGGTCTCGCTGAGCCTCGGGTCGCGATAGGAGAAGAACCGGAAGGTGCCGTTTACACTGTCCTGACCTGCGCCACCACCATAGGCACCACCCTTCTCCCGAATGGCGCGATGCAGGTAGCCATTGCGCAGGAAACCGCCAAGAACGCTCAGTGGCGCCGCATCGGGATGATCCACGGCAACGGTCGGAAACGCTCTTGAACAGAAGTTGACCTGGGTCGAGGTCAGCCAGGCCTGGTGCACCTGATAGGGCCTGTGGCTCAGTCTCCACTGCTCACCGGTGGCGGCTGGCTGGCCGCTCCAGAGCTCTTTGACGTCATCCAGCATGGGCTCAAGCTGCTCGTCTTCCGCGACCAGCAGAAACTGACGGCTCTGCTGCCTGATTCTGCCATGGAGCCTGGCCAGACTGTCACAGAATGTCGCCAGATCCTCGGGGTCGTCCAGTGACTTGTCCAGCACCCTTGCGCCACGGATTGCTTCCAGCCCGCCAAGGCGGAATGCGAGCCATGCACCCGGACTTATACCCTGGGATGCTGCGCCCATGGCCAGGCTGTGGCCGCTTCCGGTGACGGCCTGATCACGACGGGTACGTACCTGGGCAACCAGTTCCCGGATTCGCTCCTGTTCATCAAAGCGTGCGCTGTTGAACACATCGGCCAGCAGCCGGGTCAGCTCCGCCCTGTTACGGGCCAGGGCTTTACCGCTGAATACCAGATAGCCACTGAGGTTCTGGGCATCATCAATCCCGCCCTTGGCGGAAAATGACACACTGATACCACCAGACTCGGCAGAAATGCGGTCCTGCATCCCCAGATAATCCAGGTCGCCACAGCCAACCTCGGTAATCAGGGTGGTGTAGTATGGCAGCAGCACCAGATCGTCCTGGGAAAGGTCCGGCACCGGCACTATGATCTGTTCATAGACCAGTCCGTTGGTGCCACGGGCATAGAGTGATGTCGACGAGTCGCCATCGTAGCGACATTCCGGTTCTGGCAGCTGCAGGGGTACATCGCTCAGATCCACTTTCGGCAGCATGGAATCATCATCCTTGCGGGCCTGACGATCTTCCAGAGCCCTGGCCCGGTCAATGATTTCCTGCGTTTCCTGTTCGGTCAGGGCCGCTTTGCGACGGGCAAGCGCCTCGCGGATGGCTTGCTGACGCCGGGGTTCGAGTTTGTCGTCGGGACGCAGAGTCAGCGTTACCCGGTGGGGATTTTCCAGTATTTTGCGGCGGATGAGATCTGGCACATAGCCAGGGTCGCGGATTTTCTCACGCATTTTTTCCAGCACGGGCTCCAGGTCCAGAAGCTCGACCGGGTCGCCACCGTGAATCATCGGCGAGATAGCGCTCATGATCAGTTGCAGACCGTAGGGAAACTGATCACCGGCGATCTCCCGCTGCTGCAGTTCGAGCTGATGCAGGATGGCCTCCAGACGTTCCTCGCTGACACCCTCACTCACTACCCGTGCCAGGGTTTCTTCAATCAGCGTCTCCAGGGCGCCCTGTTGACCGGGTTCGCTGCCCTCTATACCGCAGACAAAGGTCATTTCCCGGTTGGAATCCTCGATGCCACACATAGGTGATGGCGCGTGGCCTATATCGGTGGTTTCGAGCGCCCTCATCAACGGCGATGCACTGTTTTCCAGCAGCACGCTGGCCAGCAGCTGAGCTTCCAGATTTTCCTGCAGGTCAAAGCTGTGGCCCAGCAGCCAGCCCATTACGATATGGGTTTTGCCGGCCGTGTCTTCCTGTTCGCTGATGGCATACCCCTGCTCTACCCGTACCGGCGAAAACAGTCGTTTTTCATCGTGCACCGGCAGCTCGATTTCAAGGCGGTCAAAGCGTTTCAGGGCCAGCTCTTCAAAACGCGCATGGTGCTCATGGGCCGGAATATTGCCGTAAGTTGCAAAGGTGGCATTGCTGGGATGGTAATGATGACGATAGAAGCTGAGCATGTCCTGGTAGCTCAGATCCACAATCTGGTCAGGCTCGCCGCCACTGTTGTAGTGATAGGTGGTGGTCGGAAACAGATGACTCGAGAGGTTCTGCCACAACTGGGACGTGGGCGAGCTCATGGCTCCTTTCATTTCATTGTACACCACACCGCGGTAGACCAGATCGGTCGCCGGATCCGTCGGGGTATCAAACTCCAGCCGGTGACCCTCCTGGGCAAAATCCAGGGGGTCGAGCGTCGAAAAGAACACCGAATCCAGGTAGACCGTCAGCAGATTATCGAAGTCCTTGCGGTTCATGCTGGCAAACGGATAGGCCGTCCAGTCACTGCTGGTAAATGCGTTCATGAAGGTATTGAGAGACCGGTGAATCATCATGAAAAACGGATCACGAACCGGAAACCGTTCACTGCCGCAAAGCGCCGTGTGCTCCAGAATGTGAGCAACGCCGGTGGAATCCATCGGGAAAGTGCGCAACGCAACAAAGAACACGTTTTCATCGTTGTCGGCGGCGAGATGAAGGTGGCGGGCACCGGTTTTTCTGTGACGATACTCTTCGACAGTGATATTCAGTGTCTCTATACGGTGGCTCCGGAGTTGTTCAAAGGCCGGGTGGACCTTATGCTCGACACTATCACTACCCCCGACGGTACTCCCGATAACTGCAGCCATTTATTGATGTCCTGTCTTTACTGAAAAAGGATTTGTAGAGTAACACGTAGTTTCAACTATCATGCACAAACGCGAAGCAACACACTGGTGCCAGATGCCATGACAAGTATTACGCCAGACGAATCATCCGGATCAACCCCGGCCGCAGCCAATACGTCCGCTGCAGCAAGCCGGCACGAGAAGCTGCATGCACCGGAAGTGGCCGCTTACTGGGCCGAACGGAGACATTACCTGGAGAAAATCCGCAAAGTGCCAGAGATTCGTCAACGCTTCTGGCGGGAGATGGGCATTTATCTGCTGCGGCGGGTGCTCTGGTCGTTCGGCTTTTTTCCGGTGTTCATCGCTTTCTGGCTGCCGTTTGTGCTTTCCAGCTTCAACCCGGTGGTCATGGCCAGCGATCTGATCCCGATCCTGCAGGAATTCGTGCAGGCCAATCCCGAGGAGCAGGCCAACGCTCTGAGTACGGTCGCCATTGCCTGGGCCTCCATCGGCTTCTTCTTTCTGGTGTTCGACTTCGTACTGACGCCCTTCAAATCACCTTACGAGTACGAAGCGGATGTCTATATGCGGTCGTGGGAGCAGCTTAACCATGATCAGCTCCCGGACCGGGTGTGACTTGTCCGGCATTGCCGGCAGGCCCGACTCCCGGTTACCTGAACTGGTTCTGATAACGCACCGCTAACCGGCGCCAGTCATCCGGTGTATCAACATCACTGACTGCGCCGGCGACCGGAAGTGTGATTGCACCATGACGTGCGAGTACGCCGGCAGCACCGCGATCGCCCTCTAGCTGCAGGACTTCAGGCCACAGATATCGCGGAATATAGGCTGGAGCGGCAGGCCGGCCATGAATTTCCGCAGCGACCGGAACCCCCGGCGCCTTTCTCGCTGCCCTGGCCAGATGCGCCAGATCGTCGCCGGTGATCAGCGGCTGGTCCAGCAACACAATGAAAACACCCCTGGCCCGGGGCCCGAGCGACTCAATGCCCGAGCGCAGGGAAGCGGCCATGCCCTCTTCCCAGTGTGATGCGTAATGCCAGGCCGACACCGACCGCTGACAACGAAAACGGATCAGCGGATACCCGCCACCCGTGACCACCGTGATCCGTGTGCCGAGATGTCTGGCCTGATCAATAGCCCGGTCCAGCATGATGCCATTGCCTATTGGCAGCATAGCCTTGGGGCGTCCCAGACGTCGGGATGCGCCGGCCGCCAGTACCAGTACGGGAAACGCCTCATGGTCTTGAGGTAACTTCTGGAGCATGCCGACGCCCTGGCGTTGAAAGAAAGTTCTGTCATCGCGCAACACAGCGTCAGATGCGCAAGGCTGCTCGCGACTCCCGATTTTTGCTAGAATCCGCCCATCATTCAAGCCACCCGTGTGGACCCGTTCAATGAACCATCTGTTTATCGACAATCTCACCGTGATTGATTTCGCCTACCTTGATGCCTCCCGGGGTCTGGTCGGCGAAAGCTGGATTGTGGATATAATCCTGGGCGGCGAACTGGATGAACAGGGCATGGTCTTCGACTTCGGCAACGTCAAACGCACGATCAAACGGGTGATCGACGAACGCGTGGATCATCGCCTGGTCATTCCCCGCGGCTACAGTGGGCTGCAGTGGGACCAGACCGACCCTCAGGCCTTTGCCTGGACCCTCACCGACGGCACGGTTATCAGCCACCGTTCGCCGGATGAAGCCGTCGTCTGGCTGTCGTCCGAGCAGCTGGTTCCATCCGCTGTGGCGGACCTTCTGCAGCAGGAGTTGCGGGCGGTGCTGCCCGGCAATGTCACGGATATCGCCATCCGCCTGCGCGAGGAAATCATTGAAGGCGCCTACTATCACTACGTGCACGGGCTCAAAAAGCACCGGGGCAACTGCCAGCGCATTGCCCACGGCCACCGCTCGTCGATACGGATTGATCGCAATGGCCAGCGTGACCGGCACCTGGAACATCACTGGGCCGGGTTATGGCAGGACATTTACGTGGGAACCCGGGAAGACATCACCCGCCGCTGGGTTGCCGAGGACGGCACTGGTTACATCCGCTTCGAGTACGAGGCGGAGCAGGGCGAGTTTTCACTGACCCTGCCGGAAAAGCGGGTCTACATGCTCGACTCGGACACCACCGTTGAACTGATTGCGGCCCATATCGCCGATCGTCTGAAAACCGATTTCCCCGCCGACGCTATTGTGGTCAGGGCCTACGAGGGCGTGGGCAAAGGCTCTATCGCTGAAAGGGGTCTGAAAGGGGTCTGACCCCAGAACAAAAAAACCGCCGGAAGGCGGTTTTTTTGCTGGCCAGCCGGTGGGCTGTACCGGCTGGCCGTATTGGCGTCCCCTACCGGGTTCGAACCGGTGTTGCCGCCGTGAAAGGGCGGAGTCCTAGGCCACTAGACGAAGGGGACTGAAAACTTGGTGGAGCCAGGCGGGATCGAACCGCCGACCTCAACACTGCCAGTGTTGCGCTCTCCCAGCTGAGCTATGGCCCCACAACGGCTGCGTATATTAAGGATCGCTCCATGGCAGGTCAACCTTTTTCCCAGGAATTTTCCGGATTCTGCCAGCAGGCTGCCTGGCCTGTTGACCAGACGCTGTTGCCGCGACCCTATTGCCCCGCCAGAGCCGCGAACTCTTTCTCCACCCGCTTGGTTTCCTTCTTGGAGAAACCGCCCATCACTGCAAGCGCATGGCGAAGACGGGAACGGGTCATATCCGGCCCGATCATCGCCATCGAGTCCATTACCGACCAGGAATTGGGGGTACCAGCGATAGCAATGAAAATGGCGAACATGAAATCCCCCATCTTCAGATCCATGGCGTTGGCCAGGAATTTGATGTCGGCGAAGATATTTTCCTTGCTCCAGTGCCGCTGCGCTTCCAGTTTCCAGAGCGTGAACTGCAGTACGCGTCTGATCTGCCCTTCATCCAGCTTGTTGTGGGCAAAATCTTCCGGGCTCAGATCCAGCATGCCGGAGAACATGAAAGACGCCATGGGAGCCACGTCGGTGAAGACCTCGGCACGACCCTTGATATGGGGGACCAGATTTTTCAGGGCCTGCTCATTGAACCACCACTGACGCATGCGCTCGATAAACTGCTCCTCACTGAGCTCGTCCCGGATCCACTGACCGTTGAGCCAGCGCAGTTTTTCGACGTCAAACACCGGACCACCCAGCGACATGCGCTGGATATCGAAATCAGCAATCATTTCAGACAGCGTGAATTTTTCCCGTTCATCGGGCATCGACCAGCCCATTCTTCCAAGGTAGTTGGTGACGGCTTCAGGCAGAAACCCCATGCGCTCATAGAAATTGATGCTGGTTGGATTCTTGCGCTTGGACAATTTGCTCTTGTCCGGATTGCGAAGCAGCGGAAGATGACACAGCACCGGCATCTGCCAGCCAAAATACTCGTAAAGCAACTTGTGCTTGGGCGCTGAGTTGATCCATTCCTCACCCCGCAGAACATGGGTTATCCTCATCTCGTGGTCGTCTACCACGTTGGCCAGGTGGTAGGTGGGCATACCGTCGGATTTCAGCAGAATCTGGCAATCGACCTGCCCCCAGTCAATTTCAATGGTGCCCCGCAGCATGTCTTCAATCTCACAAACGCCATGCTCCGGCACCTTCATCCGGATCACATGGGGATCCCCGGCCGCGAGGCGGCGATCCACTTCTTCCGGCGACAACTCCAGATCGCCTTTAATCCCCGGGTTCAGGCCCTGTGCCTTGCGCTCCTCCCGAATTGCATCCAGCTCCTCCGGTGTGCGGAAGCAATAGAAGGCGTGGCCGTTCGTTACCAGATCTTCGGCATACTGACGATAGGAGTCCTTGCGCTCTGATTGCCGATAGGGCCCATAAGGGCCTCCCACATCCGGGCCTTCGTCCCATTCCAGGCCAAGCCAGCGCAGTGCGCCCAGAATGTCGTTTTCTGATTCGCCGGTGCTGCGGGCCTGATCGGTGTCCTCGATTCGCAGAATGAACTGGCCCCCGTGCTGGCGTGCGAAACACAGATTGAAAAGCGCCACGAAAGCGGTGCCAACGTGAGGATCACCGGTGGGTGACGGTGCAATTCGGGTACGTACTGTCATGAAGGCATCCTGATGGTTTAGGCCTGAAAGCGTGTTCGCCTGAAACAGGCCTTGCTCTGAAAAACCGGCATTATAACGGGCTCAGAGCAGATTCGCATGAAAGTGGTCACGGTGGTTTAATCAGGACTTGTTAATGTTATATTATAACGTACCACTGACAAGGAACCTGCAATATGCACCGTACAAGGTCTTCCCGTTTCGCCTTCCGCGCTGCCGTCCTGGCGCTGGCTTTACTGCCTGTTTCCCTGCTGGCAGCGCCAAGGGTCGTGGTGTCTCTCAAACCGCTGGAGCTGCTGGTTCGGGCCGTTGCCACTGAGGACACGATCGTGACCACGCTGATTGAGCCCGGCGGTAATCCACACAACTATTCGTTGAAACCCTCACAACGCAGGGCTCTCGGCGAAGCCGACGCCATCTTCTGGATCGGGCCGGAAATGGAAACCTTTCTGACCCGACTGCTCAATGGCGAAGACTTCCGTTCCCGCTCCCACGCCATGATGACCATTGAAGACTCCGGCAAGCATGACTCTGATGACCGGAAAAATGATGAAGCTCACGGTCACCATCACGACCATGACCACGGCCACAGCCACGATGGTGACGCGACAGGAGCTGACCCCCACATCTGGCTGGATCCCGCCATCGCCGGCGACATTGCCCGCAGAATCCACGCTGTCCTGGCGGCGCAGCCGCAAGCGGAAAAAGCCGCTCTGGACAGGAACCTTGCAGGATTCGAGCAGTCCCTGAGTGCGGCCGAGGCTGAGATAAAAAAGCAACTGGAACCAACCCGGGCGATTTCCCTGTTCACCTATCACAACGCCTTTACACATTTTGCCGAACACTATGACCTGGCGGTGGCAGGCGTGCTCTCCCTCAACCCGGAACTGGCTCCCGGCGCCCGCCACATTGCCGAAGTTCAGGACACACTGCGCAATGCCCAGCGGCCCTGCCTGATGACCGAAGAGCCCTTTGATGAGCAGAGCTGGGATTCGATTGTCGGCAATACCAAGGTTACCTTCAGTCGCTGGGACCCGCTGGCTTCAGATATAGAAGCCTCCGCCGACGGGTATGTGGCGTTTCAGAAATCGCTGGCACAGTCGGTTCTGGACTGTCTTTAGTGTCCCGTCTGGTTAATTCGCTGCTCTACTGAGCCCCTGAAAGCCTTGAGAGCAAGGCG
>Ga0209949_1000829_pt1 | contig 15763 bp, 14 predicted proteins | sample SalPonC_black_MG_FD_185711 | JGI IMG/M metagenome (GOLD analysis project Ga0209949, IMG submission 185711) | Salt pond soil microbial communities from South San Francisco under conditions of wetland restoration - Salt Pond MetaG... | ecosystem: Environmental > Aquatic > Marine > Intertidal zone... | reverse complement strand
GCTAGAAGCCATCGCCGAAAAAGCAGAAATAATTAAGAAAAAATTACAAGACAAAGGAATTTCTGTAAAATTTGACGACAGAGACACCTATAAACCCGGATGGAAATTTGCCGAATATGAATTAAAAGGTGTACCTGTAAGAATTGCATTAGGGCCTCGCGACATTGAAAATAATAGCCTTGAAGTGGCTCGAAGAGACACCCTGAAAAAAGAAATTATTTCACAGGAAGGAATTGAAGATTATATCGATAATTTATTATCTGAAATCCAACAAAATATTTATCAAAAGGCATTTAATTTTAGAAAAGAAAATACCTTTAAAGCGGATACTTACGAAGAATTTAAAGATATCGTTAAAAATAATGGTGGTTTTGTTTTAGCTCACTGGGATGGAACATCTGAAACCGAACAAAAAATAAAAAATGAAACAAAGGCTACCATACGGTGTATCCCCTTTGATGCAGAAGAGGAAGAGGGAAAATGTATCTATTCAGGAAAACCATCCAAACGAAGAGTCTTATTTGCTAAAGCCTATTAATGATTATAAAAAAAATCAGCATGACAGAAAATGACACCAGAGAGCAAATTATTTCGGCACTGGAAGTAAAGTCCATTGTTAAACAACGCGTTTACGATCAAACATTAGAAATATTCAATCAACTGAAAGAAATACTCTCAGAAATCGCTATTGAGCTAAACAATGAATTAAAAATAAACGATACACGTATTCAGTTAGAATACAAAGATAGAGGGCAATTTGAAGCAGAATTAAAGGTTGCAGGCGACTTGCTTATATTTAGTATGCACTCTAATATTTTTGAGTTTAACCGCGAACATAATGTTTGGAAAACAAACTATGTAAAAGAAAATCAAATGTATAGCTATTGCGGGATTATTAATGTTTATAATTTTCTGGCCGATTCGTTTAAATATAATCGATTAGAAGATTTAGGTTACTTAATCAGCCGGCTTTTTATCAATATCGAAAAACATTTTTTTGTAGAAGGCAAGCGACAGGAAAAATATTTATACAACAATTTCGGACAATCCGTACTTAACAAAGAAATATTAAAAGAGATTATTTTAAAATCGATGATGTATGCCATTGAATTTGATTTATTAGTACCTCCCTACGATCATGTTAAAATTGCTTCGGTTGCACAATTGAATGAAAAAATTGAATTCTCCAGAATGAAAACCGGCAAACGATTAGGATTTAAATTTAATGCTGACGATGTATCTTAAATAACTGATTAACAATACATTTTATCTATTACAAGCTATCCGGTAAAATAAAATTACCGGATTTCTTGCATCATTCATGATAGTTAATCGTCTTTATTACAAAACCAGATGTTTCAAATCGTACATTTAATGTTTCAATATCGTACACTTATTAAAATAAAAACAAAAAATCAAAAACACAAAGCATTAAAATTCAGCGATTTAATACTTTTGGCACAAAAAATGATAATTAAATAACAGTTGTAATCTTATAATATTCAAAAGTCATGGTAGTAGATTTAAAAGCAAACGAACTGGTATTAAAAGCAGGAGATTCAAATCTTCTCGCAGAAGAAACAAATGTTGATGGAAAATTAATATTAACCAATCAACGGGTATATTTCAAACCCAAAAGCAATGGAAGCTCAAAATATGATTTGGAAATATTACCTGATCAGATTCAGGAAATTATATCTTTTAATACGATGAAAATTTTTCCTAACGGACTAAATATTGTTACAAAAGAAGGTAAAGAGCTAAAATTCAAAATCGGAAAAAGAAACTCATGGAGTAAAGCTCTCAATCAAATTTACTAATGTTTAATCAGTAGTTAAACTCAACATATATCTCCGGTTAATAATTTAAGAGCACGATACAATTAAATGGAATTGTATTGTGCTCTATCATTTTTATTTTATCATTGTGTCAAAAAAAATAAACAACAAAGCTCTTTTATTGTTAAAATAGCAGAAAAATAAAAATACATAAACAAGATAATGGAACCCATCGGAATTTTTTACGGTTCAACAACCGGAAATACAGAAAAAATAGCACAAAGAATAAAAAAACACCTTAAATCTGAAACCATAGATATTTATAATGTACGTGAAGCTTCACAAGCTGACTTAGAAAACTATAATAATATTATTTTCGGTTCTTCAACCTGGGGAGAAGGAGAGCTTCAAGAAGACTTCAAGAATTTTTTGCATGTAATTAAAAAAGCAGACCTTAAAGGAAAAAAGGTTGCAATATTTGGAATAGGCGACTCATCTGTTTATCCCGATTCGTTTGCCGATGCTTTAGGGGTTATTTTCGAAGCACTCGAAGGCAAGGGGGTTATATTTGTTGGTGAATTTTCTACTCAGGGTTATAATTTTGAGAAGTCATTAGCTCTATTTGATGAGAAGTTTGTAGGTTTACCTCTTGACGATGATTCGGACGAAGCTCAAAACAAAGCAAGAATAGCTATTTGGTCCGAATTATTAAACCAAAAAATGAACTAATTCTTTATTTATATTTCACTAACCTAATAAAAAAAATTAGCTTACAGATTTATAACAACTGTTATTTGTTGTAAATTTATCCGTGTAAACTAAATTAAATTCAGCCCTATGAAAACAGCAATTATCTATGCCTCGAAACATGGATGTACTGATAAATGTGCGCATACACTAGCAAACGAACTAAACAATAATGCAGCATTAATCAATCTTGATGAATCAACAGATATAAATTTAGATGAATTTAACACGGTAATTATTGGCGGTTCTATACATGCCGGTTCAATGAACAAAAAAATTAAAAAATTTACCGAAAAATCTATCGATTTACTAAATCAAAAAAGAACAGGCCTTTTTATTTGTTGTATGGAAGAAGAAGATGAAAAAGTCCTGGAACAATTTCAAAATGCTTATCCCGAAAGTCTTCGTAATAAAGCTATAGCTCATGGCTTTTTTGGTGGCGAATTTAACTTTGACAAAATGAATTTTTTCGAAAAGGCCATTATAAAAAAAATTGCTAAAACAGATCAAAATGTTTCTAAAATAAATTATAACAACATTAAAGAATTTGCTCAAAAAATATCTGTCTGAACCAATCAGCATCTCAACACAATTTTGAGGTTTACAGATTATGAAATCTGCAAGCATTATTATATCTTGCACATCTAATTCTAATCATAAAAATTAAAATCTACATAGTATGAAAAACAAAATTGTAAATTTATTTTCGGTGATAATTGCAGCAATAATTATTTCAAGCTGTGGAGCTCCGGAAAAAGAAGTAAAATCCGATATGCAAAAAAAATTAGACGAATATGCAGAGGTTGAACTAACATCGGACATTAGCCACCTGACCGACAACCAAAAGGAAATGCTCGGCTATTTATTCGAAGCAGCACAATTAATGGATGATATTTTCTGGCAGGAAGCTTATGGAGATAAAGAAGAATTACTGAATAGTATTTCTGATCCTGCAGCTAAAAAATTTGTAAAAATTAATTACGGCCCATGGGAAAGATTAAATGATAATAAACCTTTTATTGAAGGTTATGGGAAAAAACCTGCGGGGGCAAACTTCTATCCTTCCGATATGACAAAAGAAGAGTTTGAAGTGCTTGATGCAGATGACAAAACAAGTCTTTATACTTTGATAAGAAGAAATAATGATGGTGAATTGTATACTATCCCTTATCACGAAGCCTTTAAAAAAGAAACAACAAAAGCCGTTGAGTTAATAAGAAAAGCGGCAGAACTAGCCGAAGACGAAGGATTTAAAAAATACCTGAGCCTTAGAGCAGAAGCTTTAGAAACCGACAATTATTACGAAAGTGATGTTGCCTGGATGGAAATGAAAAATAATGACATCGACTTTATTGTTGGACCCATTGAGAATTATGAAGATGCATTGTATGGTTACAAAGCAGCTCACGAATCATTTATTCTTATCAAAGACCAGGAATGGAGTAAAAAACTGGATAAATTTGCTGCTTTCTTACCTCAGTTTCAGAAAGATTTACCTGTACCGCAAGAGTACAAAAACGAAACACCGGGCAGCGATTCCGACCTTGGCGCTTACGATGCTGTTTATTATGCAGGCGATTGTAATGCCGGTAGTAAAACCATTGCCATAAACTTACCCAACGATGAGCAAGTAAGGTTAGATAAGGGTAGCAGAAAATTGCAACTAAAAAACTCTATGAAAGCCAAGTTTGACAGAATCCTTGTCCCCATTGCAAATATGGTTATCCATCCTGAACAAAGAAAACATGTTAAATTTGATGCTTTCTTCGAAAATACCATGTTTCACGAAGTAGCTCATGGCTTAGGGCTTGGTAATACTATCGACGGTGAACAAACTGTTCGTGAAGCTTTAAAAGAATATTACACTTCTATCGAAGAGGGAAAAGCCGATATTTTAGGCTTGTATATAGTTGATAAATTATATGAAATGGGAGAACTAACCAGCGGCGAAGTAATGGATAACTATGTTACTTTCATGGCCGGTATTTTCCGTTCGGCCCGTTTTGGTGCAGCCAGCTCACACGGTAAAGCCAACATGATGCGTTTCTATTATTTCCAGAAAGAAGGAGCATTTACTAAAGACTCTGAAACGGGAACCTACAAAGTTGATTTTGAAAAAATGAAAACGGCCATGAATAAGCTTACTAAAAAGATCCTCATCATACAGGGTGACGGAGACTTTGAACAGGCAAAAGCCTGGGTAAAAGCAGATGGTAAAATCAAAGAAGAACTACAAAAAGATTTAGACAAGATTAATGAAGCCGGCATACCCAGAGATATTGTTTTTAAACAAGGAAAAACAATGCTTGAATTATAAAAAACGAATAATACTTTATCAAAAAGGTTCAATTTTATCGATTGAACCTTTTTTTATTTCATTTCAAATAATTACTATTGTATAAATACATACTTAGCTGAATTGAAAGAGTTCCAAACATATACGCTTCTTATTTTATTCACCTTTTTGTCTCTTTATTCCTCCGGACAAAACAATCAATCTATTAACAAAAAAGAAAAACCACCCACAAAAGTAGAGGGTAAAGATTCCTTAATTATTGACCAAAAAAATAAGTATAACCCATTTTACGATACCTTAAAATTAAAAGCATCAAAAAACAAAATCACCAAGGCTGCCTTAGACTTAATTCTTACCCAGGAGCCTGATAAAGGTTTTTTTATAGGAGAAGAAAATAGCAGGAAAGAACGCTATTTCAATTTACACAAGGGAAAAATAATTCGCAAGATTGAAATTATTAAACTGGATGTTTTTGGCCCTGAATTATATGACAGCAGTACTACAAAAATACTCAACTGGATTCAAAAGGCCGGGAACAACTCACATATAAAAACCAGGGACTTTATTATTAAAAATAACTTGCTTTTTTCTGCAGGGGATACGATTGATCCAACACTGCTTTATGATAACGAAAGAATTTTTCGTGAGCTCAATTACATAAAAGATGCTACGATACTAATTGCAGAAGTTCCCGGGTCTGAAAACCTGGTAGATATAATTGTTATCACAAAAGATTTATACAGTGCCGGATTTTATATCAACCTATGGGATTATCGCTCAGGATCGGTTGAACTTTACGAGAACAACCTGGCCGGTATTGGCCATAAGATATTGGGGCGTTGGCTTATTGATGCTTACGAGTCACCTGTTATGGGATATGCATTTGATTATAAGATTAATAACATAGGGAATACTTTTATCCAATCTGAATTTCAGTATTACAAAGCATTTGGATCTGAAAGAATCGAAATTAAAGCTTTCAGACCTTTTTTTTCATATAATACAAAATGGGCAGGACATATTAGCTTTTCACAAACATCAACTCCAAGAGATATAAAAAAAATTGATACTACCCTGACTGATGTGAGATTGAATTATGCAACACAGGATATCTGGCTTTCGAAAGCTTTTTTAGTAAGAACACAGAATATTAAATATTCTAATCGTACTCGTCTGGTAATTGGTGCAAGATATATCAATAATAAATTTTATAAAGGGCCCGAAGTAAGTGAACGGTACAACTTCGATTATCATGATAATCAAATTTTCCTGGGAAGCCTGGCTTTTTCCAGACAAAAATTTTACACCTCCAATTTAATTTATGCCTTTGGTAAAACAGAAGATATTCCTGTGGGATTATTAACACAAATCAACTTTGGTTTTGAAAAAGACGAATTTTATAACCGCCCCTATGGTGGATTAATTTTTGCTAACGGTATTTATTTACCAAAAATTGGATTTCTTAATTTAAAAACTGAATTGGGCGGATTATATTACGATGATCAAATTGAGCAGGGAGCTTTTAAGGCAAATATAAAAGCTATTAGCAACCTACATTACTTTAAAAGCATCAAGTTCCGTAGTTTTTTAAGTGTCAATTATACTCGGGGAATAAACCGGTTTCCTGACGAAAAAGTGTATTTTAATTCAACAAAAGATATTTGGGGATTTTCCAGTGATGAATTATATGGATTAAAAAAGTTATCTTTTAATGCTGAGTTGGTAGCTTTTACTAATCTTTACCTCTACAATTTCAGATTTGTTTTCTTCGGTTTTGGTGATTTAGGGCTCATCGGACCTGAAAATCAATCGGTATTCAAAAACAAACTTTATTCCGGAATTGGATTAGGAGTAAGGGTTCGAAACGAAAACCTGGTATTTAAAACTTTTCAAATAAAATTTGCCTTCTATCCTACGGTACCATCAGATATGAATCCTTTTTATTTGCTGGTATCCGGTGAATCGTATCTAAAACATACCTATTACGATCCTCAGGCACCTGCAACCATCGACTTTCACTAAAAAGACCTTTCTGTCTTTTTTATTGAACAAACCTTTATTGCTATTGTTTCCTTTTTCAATAAGTATTAAAAATGTAGAACAAAAAAACAGAAATCTATGGCAATATTAGTAGGGAAAAAAGCACCTGTGTTCAAGGCAGAAGCAGTAATTAATGGCAGCGAAATTGTAGAAAATTTTTCCTTAGAACAATATTTGGGCAAAAAGTATGTAGTGTTCTTCTTTTACCCTGCAGATTTCACCTTTGTATGCCCAACAGAGATAATTGCTTTTCAGGAAAGAATAAAAGAATTCGATGAAAGAGAAGTGGCTCTGGTGGGCTGTTCGGTTGATTCTGCTTTTTCGCATTGGAAATGGCTACAAACAAAACAAAAAGACGGAGGTATTAAAGGAGTGAATTACCCGTTGGTAGCAGATCTTTCAAAAACCATATCAGAAAATTATGATGTACTGGCCGGCCACTACGACCTTAACGACGAAGGTGAAAGTACATTCCACGGGATTCCTCAATCGTACAGAGGTTTATTTTTAATTGACAAAAAAGGAATTGTACGTCATCAGGTAGTAAATGATATGCCGTTGGGAAGAAGCGTTGACGAAACTTTACGAATGATTGATGCTCTTCAGTACTTCGAAGAAAATGGAGAAGTATGCCCTGCTAACTGGGAAAAAGGGGATAAAGCATTAAAAGCTACCCAGGAAGGAATAGCTGATTATTTAAGTAAGTAATTATTTTTACACATATTATTATAAAAGCGCCTGTAGTAAGGGCGCTTTTTTTATTTTTGTTGTATGATTAAAAAATTTCATCTGAATATAAAAAACCTTCAATCATTTAAAAAGAAACTTATCCGGTGGGGAAACCGTTTCGATCCGTTTGTGTTTTTAGACAGCTGCGAATACAATATTAACCATTCAACCGAAAGCACCTATTATGAATATGATTTTCTGGCAGCTGTTAAAGCAAAAGAAATATGCTGCTCATCCAGCGAGAATAAACTTGAAATACTAAAAAAGTTTACACAAAATAATAAACAATGGATATTTGGATATTTATCGTACGATTTGAAAAATGAAATTGAACAACTGGAATCGAACAATATTGATAATGTTCAGTTTCCCGACATCCATTTTTTTATACCAGAACTGGTTTTTACAGCCAAGAATAATGAACTCATTATTTATTATAATCAACAACAATATGATTTAAAAAAAATAGACCAAATTGTTAAACAAATTAATTCAACAGATATATCCTCATTAAATAAAAATACACAATCCATAGAAATATTATCCCGTTTTACAAAACAAGAGTACCTGGACACCATTACACAACTCAAGAAACATATTCAACGAGGCGATATATACGAAATCAATTTTTGCCGGGAATTTTACAGCAACTCAGCCATTGACCCGTTAAGTACTTACCTGAAAATCCAAGATAGCTCCCCCACTCCATTCTCATGTTTTTACAAAACAGGAAATAATTTTCTTCTTTCGGCCAGTCCTGAACGGTTTGTAAAGAAAAAAGGGACGAAAATCATATCTCAACCTATTAAAGGGACCATACGAAGAGGAAAATCCGAAAAGGAAGACATCGTTTTAAAAGATAAACTTTTTAATGACCCGAAAGAACGTGCCGAAAATGTTATGATTGTTGATTTAGTAAGAAATGATTTATCGCACACAGCAAAAAAAGGCTCCGTTAAGGTAGAAGAATTATACGGAATTTACTCTTTTAAACAGGTACATCAAATGATTTCAACAATTGTTTCAGAAGTTAAATCAACAACTCCTGTTATTGAAATCATTAAAAATGCTTTCCCTATGGGATCAATGACCGGAGCTCCAAAAATCAGAGCTATGGAATTAATTGAACAATACGAAAAAACCAAACGCGGACTATATTCCGGATCGGTTGGATATATTACACCCGATAAAGACTTTGATTTTAATGTAGTTATTCGCAGTATTTTATACAACCAATTGAAAAATTATGTATCTTTTACCGTTGGAGGAGCTATTACAAGCCTTTCGGTACCTGAAAAAGAGCATGAAGAGTGCATGATAAAAGCCCGGGCTATGCTTAATGTGCTAAATATCAACTATGATGATTGATGATTTTCAAAAATATATTGCCAGCAATAATCTTTGTTTAAAAGATGATACTATCTTACTCGGTGTCAGCGGAGGTATTGACTCTATTGTGATGATGCACCTTTTCAGGCTTGCGGGATACAAAATGGTGCTGGCACATTGCAATTTTCAGTTGCGGGATGAAGAATCGGACTATGACGAAGACTTTGTGCTGGCACTTGCCGAGAATTATCAAATTCCAATACATAACGTACATTTTAATACCCGTGAGGTAGCCGAAAAAGAGGGAATTTCGATACAAATGGCTGCCCGCGATTTACGGTATGAATGGTTTGAAGAGCTAAGAAAAAAATACCAGTATGATTATATCGCTATTGCTCACAATAAAAACGATTTAATCGAAACATTTCTTATCAATCTGACACGTGGCACAGGTATAAAAGGACTTACAGGAATAAAAGAAAAATCGGGAGCAATTATTCGTCCGTTGCTTTTTGCCTCCAGAAAAAACATTGAAGACTTTTGCCACTCCAATAATTTTGAATATCGCGAAGACTCTTCCAATAAAACCACCAAATACAGCCGGAACCTTATCAGACACGAGATTATTCCGGCATTCGAATCTATTAACCCGTCGTTTATCGATACAATGACTGAAAATATCAGTAAATTAAAAAATACGGAAAAAATATATTTTAATACCATTCAAAAATTGCGGGCAGATATTGCTGTTGAAAAAAACAGGAAAATATATTTTGCTATCGAACCATTGAAGAAACTCGAACCTATTGAAACCTATCTTTTTGAATTTCTATCACCTTATGGATTTTCAATTACCCAGGTGAATGATATCATCGCATCTCTGGAAGGGATTCCCGGAAAAAAATTTTTATCACCAACCCACCGTATGATAAAAGACAGAAATGAACTTATACTGGAAGAAATTTCATTAGCACGGACCAAACCATTTTTTATCGAAGAAGCAACAGAGTATATTGAACATCCGGTATATCTAACCCTTGATAAGATTGAAAAAACAGAAGATTTTATCATTAATACCCAAAAAAATATAGCCCAGCTGGATTACGATAAACTAGAATTTCCTTTAACCATTCGTAAATGGAAAACGGGGGATTATTTTATGCCCTTAGGCATGAAAAACCTGAAAAAAGTGAGTGATTTTTTTATTGACCAAAAAATTCCTATTCCCGAAAAAGAAAACGTTTGGATTATCGAAAGCGGAAACAAAATTGCCTGGGTTGCCGGTTTACGGATTGATGAACGATTTAAAATTACGGATGAGACCACCCGTATTTTACAGCTTAATTTACAAAATGAGTTTTAATAAAAAACCTGCCTGCTAAAAGAACTACCCGTTATGCAAACAGGGACACTTTCAACCGGCAGGAAAAAAGTAAAGATACTTTTTTTAGCAATACCTGAAAAGCTTTTTATCGGTTCTTCTCTCAATCTAAGCCCAAATAACAACATATTTGACTTTTTAAAGAAGTTCTTATAAATTTGTATCGGTTAGGGATGCGTCCCGGACCTCACAAAAAAGACAGTTGTTTGCAGCTGTCTTTTTTGCTTATAATCCAAAGTTTTCTTTCTTTTTATATAAATACTTCATTATATTCATCAGTTTTTTTAAATCTTGCTATTTATGCTTTTAAATTATATATTTGAGTTATTACATCTTATCACAATAAGGCTTTATGCCGAAGGATGTTAATCCTATACTCCCGCTTCGGTGGGAGTTTTTATTAACACCCTCCCGTTAAAAAGTTTTACAATTATTTTATTCATAATTTTTGCAAATATGAATCTAACCGCTACATTTGCATTATGGTTATGGTTCTTAGTAAAAATAGCTAAGAGGGAACCGGGTGAAAATCCCGGACAGTTACCGCTGCTGTAAGTTCTAATTTTTCTTAACATTGGGTTTGTGCAACATAACTAATGTTTAGAAAAATAGAATCCCGACAAAATTTAAATGAAACAAAAATTTTCGTCGGGATTTCAAAAAAGCTCTTTATAACACTTTGCCACTTTGCAACAACAAGGGAAGGCTAATAAAGAGCAGAACAAGTCAGAAGACCTGCCAATAACCATTTGCATTTGTAGCTTTCGGATAAAAAGCGAAGGTGTATTAAACCACACCAACCAAAATTCCTTTTATATCCTGTTAGTTATAAATGATTAAATCGATAAACCTGATTTAATTATTTGTACTAATGAAAATTTATAAAATTATTGTAGTCTGTTTACTTACCTTTTCGCTAAAGGGCTTTGCCGAAGAACCCGATGGTGATGTGCCTGCAGATACCATTGCTCTTGAAGAGGTACAAATTTCAGCTCAACGAATGAATCAATTTTCTACGGGACTCAAAATATCGTCTATAGAAAAAGAACTAATAGAGGAATACAAAACCCAATCGTTGGCTGAATTATTAGCCATGCACAGTCAAATTTTTATTAAGAGTTATAGCAACGGAGGTATTACCAGCCCCTCAACACGTGGTAGCGGAGCCAGTCATACGGCTGTACTATGGAATGGATTTAACCTCCAGGATCCAATGAACGGAATGGCTAACCTTACCAATATCCCCATGAGCTTTATTGACAAAATAGATATACAACAAGGTGGTTCGGGTGCATTATACGGAAGCGGAGCTTTAGGCGGAGCTATCCACCTTAACTCTAATATGCCGTATAATAAAGGGTTGGAAATTAAAACCCATCAAAAGTACGGTAGCTACCAAAATATTTTTAATGCTATTAACCTGAATTACAGCAATCAAAATTTTTCATCCTCATCCCGGTTATTCCGGCATAGCTCACAAAACAATTACGACTATGAGAATATTGCCTCTATCAACCGAAAAACCGAAAAGCTTGCCAATGCAAGCTATCAACGATTTGGTTTTTTACAATCATTAAAATATAAAATAAATAACCGCCACGAAATTGTATTGCATGGATGGTATCAAGATTCATTTAACGAGTTACCATCAACCATGCTGAATGTAAATCCAGGACAGGAAGAACAAAAAGACCAACATTTACGATTGACAGCGGGCTGGAGACGATTAGGCGAAAAATCAACAACCATTATCAGAACCGCTTTATTCAACGGTAAAAACAGATACACCAATCCCACGTTGAACGATACTACAAATAACCTGTCAAACTCTCTTATTGCAGAGATTGAACAAAAATTTCAGCTGGGTAATAATCATTTAATCAATCTGGGAATAAACGAAACATACGAAAAGGCCTCATCCGAAAATTATGGCAATGAAAAAAACAGGAACCGGATGTCATTTTTCACATCATATAAAATTTTTAACCGGAAAAAAACATTCTCATCCACCCTAAGTTTCCGAAACGAAATTATCAATAATGCTACCTCGCCCATTACTTATTCTTTGGGAATTAAAGCCAAAATTTTTGATTGGATGACACTCTCCTCTAATTTTGCAAAGAACTACCGTGTACCTACTTTTAACGAGCTTTACTGGGGAAATTGGGGAAATCCGGATCTGAAACCCGAAAAAGGATTCAGCGAAGACATTGGCCTAACTCTTCAAAAGAATTTAAAAGACCACGTTGCCCAATTTAATATTACCATTTTTAACAGCAATATTGATGACTGGATAATTTGGGTTCCGGACCATACTATCTGGACCCCGAAAAATGTACAAAAAGTATGGTCGCGAGGTATTGAGAGTTCATTGAATTACTATTTTACACTAAACAAAGTACAACTACGATTCAATGCAAGCTACAACTATACCAGGACAACCAACGAAGCTAATAACCAGCTTATGAACAAGCAACTAATCTATGTACCCTTACATCAATACAACTGGGGAATTACTACTAAGTACAAAATTTTTGAACTAAAATATAACGAATCTTTTACCGGAAAAAGATATACCTCAGAGAATAATCAACAATACGTAGATGACTTTTCGGTAGGTAATATTCACCTGGGAATGAACTTTAACGCAAAAATGTTCACCGGGAAATTAGCTTTTTCTGTAAATAATATTTGGAACAAATCATACCAGGTTATGGCCTGGTACCCTATGCCATTAAGAAATTACAACATACAGTTAACCTTAAATTTTAACCATAAACAATAAATAATGATGAAAAAATTAAATTTAATAGGATGGGCTTTATTAAGCCTGATAATCAGTGCAGCACTTTCTTCTTGTGAAGATGATGACTATTCAGCTCCAACAGGTACTTATACCGATGGCGTTTTTGTAGTTAACGAGGGTAACTCTTCTTCGGGAGGATCTGTTAGCTTTTACAGTTACGAGGGCGACACCGTTTCTAACAATATTTTTGAAAAGGTAAATAACAGACCTCTGGGTACTTATGTTCAATCGCTAACAACCTTTATTGATAAAGCATTTATAGTAGTTAATGGCTCTAACAAACTGGAAGTAGTTGAACAAAACAGCTTTAAAGAAGCAGCTACTATAACAGGATTTGATATGCCCAGATATTTTACTCCTGTTAATGGTAGTAAGGGGTATGTAACACAGTGGGGAAATGGAGGACAGATAAAAATAGTAGATTTGAATAATTATGTAATCACAGACACTATTGAAGTTGGAACAGGACCTGAAAAAATGTATTCTTTTTATAATAATATTTATGTTGCCAATGGAGGAGGCCTGAGTGTAGATTCTACCATCTTTGTTATTAATACTTATTATGACAAGGTAGTTGATACGATTGAAGTGGGACATAATCCCAAAGATATGGTTATTGATTCAGAAGGCAACCTTTGGGTTTTATGTTATGGCCATGTACAATATGGCGAAGACTGGAGTGTTGTTTTTGAATCACCGTCAGAATTATATAAAATTAACACCAACGATCATTCTATCATAAATTCATATAAAATAAGTGATAACCTGCATCCCGAACATATAGAGATCAGCCCTGATGGAAATTCGATATACTATGGCGGAGGATTCTCATTCGGAAACATTTATAGGATGAACATCAGGGATACAGAGCTGCCATCCACCCCTTTTAGTGATAAATATTTTTATGGATTTAATGTTGATTGGACTGATGGAACATTATTTGCTTTGGAAGCTCCTGATTTTACATCCAATGGATTTTTATACAGAATTCATCCTGATGGAACAATATTAGGTGATTATGAAGTTGGTATTGGCCCAAATAGTATTGGTTTGAAGAAAAAATAAAATGAACCAAAAAGAAAAAGCGTTCTTTAACTGGAGTGGAGGCAAAGATTCAGCCCTTTGCCTCCACTATATTTTACATCATCCTAAGTGGGATATCCGATTTTTGTTTACCACATTAAACGGGCAAAACAAAAGAGTTTCTATGCACGGAGTTTCAGAAACGTTACTCAATAAACAGGCAGAGTCAATTGGAAAACCTTTAAAGAAATTTTATTTCACCGCTAATTTATCGATGGAAGAGTACAATATCAAAATGTCAAAAATTCTTGCAAAAACAAAAGCTGAAGGGATAAATTACTCGATTTTCGGAGACATTTTTTTGGAAGATCTCAGGCAATATCGTGAAAAACAACTTGCCAGTGCCGGATTAAAAGGAGCATTTCCTTTGTGGGGCATGGATACAAAAGCTGTAGCCAAAGAGTTTATAAAAATAGGATTTAAAGCCATTGTTGTTTCGGTAGACAGCCAAAAACTAAACAAATCATTTGCCGGAAGAATTTATGATGAAAATTTTTTAGAAGACCTCCCTGATCAGTTGGACCCATGTGGTGAAAATGGCGAATTTCATACCTTTGTTTATGACGGACCAATATTTCAACAGCCGATTAACTTTAAAAAAGGAGAAATTATATATAAAAAATATCCATCTCCGGATAAAAATCATTCTGAACAAAATATTGGATTTTGGTTTTGTGATTTATCCTGACGTATACAAAATAATGAAGGTTACATTAAAAAGAGGCCGTCCAAAAAGAAAAAAAGCAACGTCATTACGATGAGGAACGAAGAAGTAATCTTTTTATTCTCAGACCATTGAAATTTAAAGATTCCTTCATGCTGACGATAACTGTCAGCATTCGGAATGACTACTTTTTGGACGGCCTCTTTTTATTTATGGGTCGAACGTTTCTATTTTAAACCGCGTTTTTCTAATAAGGCATCAATAGATGGTTCTTTACCGCGGAATTTAAGATACTGTTCCATTCCTTCGCCCATACCATTTTCAGATAGAATATGTTTTCTGAATTTAGCTGCCAGTTCCTGGTTAAAAATATCGCCGCTTTCTTCAAAGGCGTTATATGCATCGCAATCTAACACTTCAGCCCACATATAAACATAATAACCTGCAGAGTAACCTCCACTAAAGATATGTGCAAAATAGGTACTTCGGTAACGAGGAATTATTTCATCGATTAAACCAATACGATTCATCGATGCTTTTTCAAATGCATTCACATCAATATTTTCTGTATTTTCGATAGTATGCCAGTCTAAATCAAGAATTGATGCTGCTACATATTCAACCGTAGCAAATCCCTGGTTAAAATGTCCGCTTTTTTCTAATTTTTCAATCAATTCATCCGGAATAGGTTCATTGGTTTCGTAATGCTTGGCATACACTTTTAATACTTCGGGATCGGCTGCCCAGTGCTCCATAATTTGAGAGGGTAGCTCTACGAAATCTCTTGGCACATTGCGCGATGTTGTTCTGTAGCGCCCATCGGCAAAAAGATTATGTAATGCATGTCCGAACTCATGGAAAAAAGTTGATGTTTCGTCAAAAGTAAGTAAAGCGGGTTTGTCTCCTGTTG
>Ga0209949_1000817_pt1 | contig 15905 bp, 10 predicted proteins | sample SalPonC_black_MG_FD_185711 | JGI IMG/M metagenome (GOLD analysis project Ga0209949, IMG submission 185711) | Salt pond soil microbial communities from South San Francisco under conditions of wetland restoration - Salt Pond MetaG... | ecosystem: Environmental > Aquatic > Marine > Intertidal zone... | reverse complement strand
GCCAAAGAAAAAATGCAGCTGCTCACAGGGTTGGGCCGGTACAGCCGCAGGATCATATCAAAAGCCGGAAAGCTCTCTTGTGAGGATCTGGCCGATTTTATTGTGAAAAAGGGATGATGATGAACCCATTGTGGAAACGCAAAGCCATGGCATTTGCCGTCCGCTCCCACCGCCACCTGTGGGGAAAAAACAACGAAGATCCTTTGAGCTTTCTCTATATTAAAGGCATCTGCGTTGATCTGGCCAAATCCCTTTACCTGGGCTGGAACAAATTCGGCCAGAAGCGCCCCCTGGCCGGGTGGGGACTTCAAGGAAAGGGGGACTTTCTTATTCCCCCGGGTCTTGTGTTCCCGTATATCCGGGAAAAAGAGCTGCTGGCCATCCTTATTGTTTCCATGACGTCTTCCCATGATCCCACCCTGTTGCCTGGCAGCTTTACAGGCCCCTTTGTGCTAGGCCCTGAAGGGGGGGCTCCCAAATATACCCACGACCTGCTTCAGGGACTGGTGCTAATACAGGAAAATCCGGACACTCCGGTGACTTACACCCTGACATCGTCTGTCTCTAATTCGGTGGCAGGGCCAGGGCCTTTCGCCGGCGCCTCAGATTGACCACCATAATGCCGCTGACAATACAGACCATGGCCCCAAGCAGGTGGGGGGTGACCGGCTCGTCCAGAAACAGCACCCCAAAACAGACCCCGGCCAGGGGGACGATAAAGACAAAGGAATGAAGGACACTGGCGCCGTAAGTCTTGAGCATGGTATTCCAGGCCACGAACCCGAAGCAGGCCGTGACGACCCCTATATAAAGGACAGAACCGACCACCTTTGGGGTGATATGATTGACCATGCCCTCGTCCAGAAACCATCCGCAGATAAAAAATACGGGAATGGCGATGATGGTCTGAAACAGGGTGATCTGGACGGCATGGAAGTGTTTGTTTATCCGTTTTATATAAATGGCCGAGATCGACCAGCAGGTCACTGCCATGAGGATGATGGCATCCCCCTTGTAAACACCGGACCCCAGGCCGGTGCGGTCGAAAAAGAGAATCACCACCCCTGAAAACCCCATGAGGATGCCCACCCCCTTTTTCAGGGTAATCCGGTCACCGGGAATGAAAAAATGGGCAAGGATCAGGACCAGAAAGGGAAGGACATTGGCAATGATCGCCCCGTGGGAGGCGGTGGTATGGGCCAAGCCCACATGAAAACACCCCACCTGGAAGCAGAAAATCAGGCTCTGAACCAAAATGAGCCGCCATTGCTTTTTCGTCAGCCGAAGGGGGATGTTCCGGTACAGGGACCAGCACACGAGCAGGATCGAGGCAAGAGTGAACCTGATTCCTGCGGTTGTAAAGGTTCCCAGGCCTGTATAGCTGAACTTCATGGCCACCCCGTTGCCGCCAAAGAGCATGCATAGAAAAACCGTGAGACAGGCAGCGCCCAGGGTCAAGTCGGAATTTTTTGTATCAGTTGGATGCATCAGGCTCCAGAGTCAAACACAGGGCTGCCGTTGAAATCAAGAATAATGATCCTGATTTTCACGGCATTTTTCCCAAAGGCCAGGGCGGTTTCCCGAATTTTTTCCCCCACAAAAAAAATCAGATCAGGATACCCGGGATAGATGTGGGAAAAGGCATGCCGGGCCGTGTTGGCCAAAGCGATCTGCCCTGAAAGCTCCTGGTTGCCGGTAATGTCCAATGCCCATTTGGAAAGGGTTTTCAAAGTCAGTTCGGATTTAGCGGCATGGGTATGCTCAACCCCCAGGGCCATTTTTACGGCTTTACCGAAAAAAACCGTATACGTGATCCGGTCAATGCTGTCCCCGGGTTTTGCATTCTCGTCCAGGACCGCATCAATGCCGGCCTTGAAAAAATCTCCGGTCTGGATAAAGGCCATGCAGGAAGACTGTGTAAATATATCCATGGCGTAGCGCTCGCTGCGGCGTCCCGTGGTAAAGACAAGATCTGTCACCCCCCCGGCCCTGGCCACAGAGATCCCGGACCGGATGGTGGCTATATAGGCATCGTGGGACAGGGGCGTGACAATACCCGTGGTGCCCAGGATGGAAATCCCCCCTAAAATCCCCAGCCTTTTATTCAGGGTTTTTTCGGCCAGTTCCTCTCCTCTGGGCACAAACACCGCTACATGAACCTGGTGTCGAAAAGGCATGACCAGCTGCTGATAGACCTGGTACACGGCCGCCTCAATCATCTGTCTGGGACCTGGATTGATGGCTGAATCCCCTACAGCCACCTCCAGTCCGGGCTGTGTCACCTTTCCCACCCCTTTTCCGCCGGTGATGGTGATGCCAAAAGATCCGGATTTCAAGGTCACCTCTGCTCCGATTTCTGCCTTGTGGGTAATGTCTGGATCATCCCCGGCATCCTTGATGACCGAGGCCCGGCAGCAGGTATTGGACAGGATCTGTATGGCATGGACATCAATCTTCCGGGTCTGTCCGGTCAGAAACTGGATCTGAACCCTGGCCGGATGCCGGCAGGTGAGCAGGGCCATCAGGGCAGCTTTGACCGAGGCTGCTGCGGCAGCTCCGGTGGTAAACCCTGTTTTCAGCTTTTCAGCAGCCATGACCGGTGTGTTTTTTAAACCAGGCGCAATGATCCACAAAATGCCGGGCCGCAGACGGGTTGCTGCCAAAGTGAATATGCAGATAGGATCCCAGGGTCTGATTTTTCATAAATCCCTTGAGGCAGATATCCTGACCCGCCCTGGAGGCAACCTGGTAAACATGTTTACCCCCGGTATTGTCCCCGTCTGAAATGGCAGAGTAATGGAACTCATGGCCCCGGATCTTATCCCCTTTTTTTCCAATAAGCGTATCATGGGTCAGGGTGATCTCTCTGTATCCCAGAGATCTGAGCTGTTTTGACATCTGGATTTTAAAGTCAAATATCCCGCACATGGTGTGCCGGCCTTTGCCGTCCATGTCTGACAATTCCCGGCACAGAAACATGAACCCCCCGCACTCCCCGTAAATGGGCATGCCTGAGTGGCTGGCCTTACGGATTTCGGCCATCAGCCCCGGCTGGGCAGCCAGGTCAGCGGCGTTCAGTTCCGGATACCCGCCCCCCAGATACAGGCCGTCAATATCCGGTGGCAGGTGGTCTGCCTCCAGCGGGGAAAAAAAGACCAATTCCGCACCGACTGCTTCAAGGATTTTAAAATTATCCGGATAATAAAAACAAAAAGCCCTGTCCCGGGCCACGGCGATCCGGGTCCTGGGGGCGCTTTTTTCCACAATGTGTCCTGGCTGACCTTTCCCGACATTTGGCAATTTCGCCAAAAGACGGTCCATATCCAGATGATCTTCAACCATTGAGGCCATTAAAGAGAGGGTGGATGCGGGTATAGGCATCTCATCGGCCGTGACAAGACCCAGGTGGCGCTCGGGCATGACAATCTTTTCATTCCGGGGCAGATACCCCAGGCAGGGGGTGGTGCAGTTTTGTTCCACAGCCTGTTTAAGGTAGGTGTAGTGGCGCTGACTGCCGGCCTGGGAAAAAATGACCCCGCAGAACTTGAGGCCGGGATCAAAGGTTTCAAATCCCCGGACAATGGCGGCCGCGCTTCGGGCCTTTCCCCTTGCACTGACAATCAGGAGAACGGGAAGGTCAAGCATCTTGGCCATGTGGGCGGTGGACCCTTCTTCACTCAAGGCATCATATCCGTCAAACAGCCCCATGACTCCCTCTACAACGGCCAGATCCCTTGCCTGGATCTTTTCATGGAACAGGGCCCGGTTATAGTCCCGGGGCAGCATCCAGGAGTCCAGGTTATGGCTTATCCGACCCGATACCTTAGTGTGAAGTCCGGGATCTATAAAATCCGGCCCGATCTTGAACGGGGCCAGCTTAAGCCCCCTGGCAGCCAGACAGGCCATTATGGCCAGGCTCATTGTTGTCTTTCCCGTGCCCGATCCTGTGGCACCAATGACAAATCCCTGGGTCATGACCTTTTATTTGTCGCCGGATGCAGCTGCAATGGCCAGGGCGTTGATAACAGCAGCCGCGATGTTGGATCCCCCTTTTCTTCCCTGGTTGGTGATATAGGGGATATCCAGTTCCATGAGGGCGTCCTTGGATTCCGCTGCATTGACAAAGCCCACGGGAAATCCCACCACAAGGGCCAAAGATATCTCACCCGCCTTTATCTTTTCGATGAGCCGGAGCAGGGCTGTCGGAGCATTTCCCACCACATAAATACCCTTGTCAATGCGGTCACAGATTTGATCCACCGCAGCAGCGGCCCGGGTTGTCCCGTCTGTTTTGGCCTGTTGCGCCACCCCGGGGTCAGCGATCAGACAGTCAACGCTTCCCCCAAAGGACTGAATCTCTTTTTTCCTGATTCCCACCCGGGCCATATTGGTATCCGTAAAAATGGCACACCCCGACCGGATCGCACGAACACCGGTTTGCACGGCATCTTTGTTGAAACGGATAGACGCTAAATATTCAAAATCCGCCGTGGTATGGATGATCCGCCTGACCACAGGCCATTGCTCGTCGTTAAATCCATGGTCCCCTGCTTCCGATGCAATAATTTCAAAACTCAGGTCCTCTATTTCCTGGGGCTTCATATCCATATCCTTGTTTAATAATCCAGGGAAGAGACCTCCAGGGCATGTTTCTGGATAAAATTTCTTCTGGGCTCCACCTCTTCTCCCATGAGAAGGGTGAATATTTCATCGGCCTTTTCCGCATCTTCGATGTCCACCTTGAGCATGATCCGTTTTTCTGGATTCATGGTGGTTTCCCACAGCTGGTCCGCGTTCATCTCACCCAGACCTTTGTACCGCTGGATAGTGATCCCTTTTTTGGCTTCAGCCATGATAAATTCATACAGGGATTCCATATTTTCCAGGGTGTTAACGGTTTTGGCATCGGCCTGTTTTGAGGACATGGCAAAGGGCGGACAGTTAAACGCCTCTAATTTTTCATAGGCCCGGCGCATTCTCTGGTAATCATGGGTGCTCAATATTTCCCTGCCCACCCGAAGCAGTTTTGACTTGCCTTGGCTGTCAAATACATCCATTTCATAGATGTTCCGCTTCGGATCAAACTCGATTTGTCCCACAGTGCATCCGTCTGCTGAAAGTTCCGCTGACAGGTCTTCAAGATTTTTACGCTCTTCAACGAATCGTTTGGAAGAAACTTTTTTCTGGATGAGCTTGAACAGCAGGTCTGTATTGTAATCCCGCTTGCGCAGCAGGTTCAGGGCGTCAAAATAATCGGTCATATTCACCATAAGCTGATAAAATACGTCTTCGGCAAGGGGGTCTTCACTGCCGTTGATCGTCAGTTGCTTCTGGGATGACATCCGGTGGATCAGGTAGTTGGCGTACTCTTCTTCATTTTTAAGATACAGCCCGCTTTTCCGGGATCCCACCCGGAACAGGGGGGGCTGGGCAATGTAAAGATAGCCCTTGGAGATCAAATCCGGCATCTGGCGATAGAAAAAAGTCAGCAGCAGGGTCCGGATATGGGAGCCGTCCACATCAGCATCGGTCATGATCACGATCTTGTGGTACCGGATCTTTTCAATATCAAATTCCTCACGGCCGGCACCGGTGCCCAGGACCGTGAAGATGTTTTTAATCTCATCGCTTCTCAGGATCTTGTCAAACCGGGCCTTTTCCACGTTAAGGATCTTGCCCTTGAGGGGAAGGATGGCCTGGAACCGCCGGTCCCGGCCCTGTTTTGCAGATCCGCCTGCAGAGTCGCCCTCGACCAGGAACAATTCCCTTTCAGCCGGATCCGCATACTGGCATTCGGCCAGTTTGCCGGGCAGGGATGAGTCCAGAAGGGTACCTTTTTTCCGGGCCAGTTCCCTGGCCCGCTTGGCCGCATCCCTGGCCCTTGCCGCATCCACGGCCTTGGCAATGATCTTCCTGGCCTCCTGGGGATTTTCCTCCAGGTACTCGGACAGCTTCTCATTAAGCAGGGATTCCACAATCCCCTTGACCTCGTTATTGCCCAGCTTGGTCTTGGTCTGCCCTTCAAACTGAGGCTCCATGAGCTTTACCGAAATAATAACGGCCAGGCCCTCTCTCATGTCATCCCCGCTGATCTTGATGTTCTGCATGTTCTTGGGCAGGTTGTTTTTTCCGGTGATATAGGCGTTGACGGTCCGGGTCAGGGCCCCTTTGAATCCTGACACATGAAAGCCGCCTTCCATGGTCCGGATGTTGTTGGCATAAGAGTATAGCTTTTCCTTGAAGGTGTCGTTGTACTGGATGGCCACCTCAATCTGGACGTCATTTTTATCCCCTTCAATGTGAATGGGATCATGCAGGGGGGTGGTCGCCCGGTTCAGATATTCCACAAAAGAGACAATGCCCCCTTCGTAGAAAAAATCATCCTTTTTGGCCGACCGCTCGTCCTCAATGATGATTCTTATCCCCTTGTTCAAAAAGGCCAGTTCCCGCATGCGCCGGGACAGGGTCTCGTAGTCGAATTCATTGGAATTCATGATGGTGAAATCAGGGCTGAATATTATTTTCGTGCCCTTTTTATCTGTTTTTCCGATGATCTCCAATTCACTGAGTTTATGCCCTTTGGAGTAGGTCTGGTGGTAAATCTGCCCGTTTTTATACACCTCCATGGTCAGCTTTTCTGCCAGGGCGTTTACAACGGAAATCCCCACACCGTGGAGACCGCCGGAGACCTTGTAGGCATCTTTGTCAAACTTGCCGCCGGCGTGGAGTTTGGTCATGACCACCTCGCAGGCCGGGATATGTTCTGTTTCGTGCATCTCCACTGGAATGCCCCGGCCGTTGTCCTCTACACTGACCTTCATATCCTCGTGGATGGTTACTAGAACCGTATCGCAGTGACCGGCCATGGCCTCGTCAATGCAATTGTCCACCACCTCGTAGACCAGGTGATGAAGCCCTTCAAGGTCCACATTTCCGATATACATAGAGGGGCGTTTACGGACCGCTTCCAGGCCCTCCAGGATTTTAATACTGCCAGCGCCGTAGTCTTTGGTTACTTCGTTATTACTCATGATATATGCATTGCCATTATTACACAAACAAGGTTTTCATCATCAATCGCCTTGATGATGCACGGGCTTTTATTGTCTTTGATATTCAAGGCCACAATAGAGTCTTCAAAGAGATTCAATGCATCCATGAAATACCTGGGGTTAAAGGCGCTTTTGATCTCATCCCCTGAAAACCCCACCATCATCCGCTCTTTGGATTCTCCGATTTCAGGGTTGGTGATGGTAACGATGAGTTCATTGTCCACAAAGTTGAGAATTACGCTTTTATAATCGTCTGAGGTCAGGATGGAGATCCGCCGCATCAAGGTTAAAAACAGGGTTTTATCCACCTCGACCGGCATCATGCTTTCGGTGTTGATCACGGGCTTATAATCCGGATATTCCCCGTCCAGAAGCTTGATCATGATGGATTCATTGACCCTCTGAAAGATAAAGTGGTTGTCCTTTACCCCCACGCGGATGGCATCTGCACTGGAATCAATAAACTTGCCCAGTTCTGACAGCCCTTTTTTAGGGATGATGATCCCATTATCCCCAAGATCCAGGTCTCCTTGAAATTCGACATCAAAACTATGAAGCCGCCGGGAATCCGTAGAAACCACCCGAAGCCTTTGGCCCTGGTCCGTGTCCACCTTTTCGATGAGGGATCCTAAGACATAGATGCGTTTTTCATCTCCGCTGTATCCGACCACAGAAGAGACAGCCACCATTTTTTTCAGGTCATTGGCAGCCACTTCAATGAAGTCGATATTTTCGATCACCGGGGTTTCGGGAAAGTTTTCATAATCAGAAGACACAATGTGGTAGATGCTGTCTCCTGTGCCGATTTCCACCCACCGGTTTTCCACCTCATTAACAAAAATTTCATTCTCGGGGTATTCCCTGATGATTTCAAAGAACTTTTTTGAATTGATGGACAAGACCCCTTCCTCTTCTACCTGGGCCTCATAGGTGCCTGTAAATACCGTTTCCAGGTCATTGGCCGTGATACTGATCTGGGCGTCAAAGGCCTTGATCAGTATATCCGAGGTGATGGTTAAATTGGTCTTTCTCCCGGTAATCCCCTGAATCTTTGATAAGATTTCCTGAATATCTTTTTTGTTAAACGAAAATTTCATTTAGATTCCTTTTCCTTGAATTTGTATATCCCTGAAATTTTATATCAAAACCTTTTAATTATCAATTAAAAAACCCCGGTGGTTTATATGAATAATCTTTTAAAAAAAGATAACAATAACAATAAGGGGCTTTTAAATGTTCATAACTATATAAATACTTTAAATAATAGGAAATATTTCCAATTTATCTGTTGATAACCCTGTGGATATTCCAGACAAAACCCGGCAGATTTTTAAGCAAAAAAAATCATGTTCAAAACCCCGGAGTTTTAAACAATTTATAATCATGAATGGATCCATGTTTTAATGGCTTGAAATTCTTTGGTTTTCCAGTCATCCGAGCTTCTTTTGTCCATATATTTTAAAAACAGGGTGTCAATAACCTCGACAATTTTTAGAATTAAATAGGTTTTTTCAATGACCATGCCTTCTATTTCATCTGTCGATGCCGAGGTGTCCATGGCCGGGGGTTTTAAGCCTGTAAGATTAAAGCTCTCTCCTTTGATGCTGAATTTAAACTCATCCTCTCCAATGGTGCATAAGAGGTTGATATCCGTGACCCAGGCCCCTTTTTTCAGGGCAGTGGTTCCCTCTTCAAGTCCGGCTTGATCCCCTTTGATGGTGATTCGCTCCTTGGACTTGTCTCCCAGGTTGTTTTCAAGGACCAGGGAATTTCCGATGTCAAGTCGGATGGGGTCTTTGGCATTGATCAGGCTTGTGATGTCCTGGTCGGTTTCAATGAGGTACCAGAGCCAGGTTAAAAATTCATTTCCCAGAAAACTATACTTATTATAGGCAGTGGCAATATCAAGCATAAAATCCCCTATTGTTTAAAGGTTAACGGAGACAGGGCCAGGATGCGGTCTTTTTGATCCGCGCTAAAACGGCCCAGTTTTTCCACCAGGGTATAGGGAAAAATCCGGATGGGCTTGTGATTGAAGGATTTGAAAAACAGGGTTTCAAATAATTCATTTGCAGCCTTCTGGGTGGAAAATAAAAACAGTTGTTTATTTTCATAATCCCACAGTACATCATACAGGTTGGGGATGGACGGGATCTTGTGCATGAGAATATCCATCACCATTTCCTTGATTTCCGATTTTTCGTTTTTGGAAATCATATCCCGTCCGGTGTCCTTTTTTTTCTTTTCAATTTCAATGGCCATTTGCTTGTGGACCAGCTTGGCTGGGATGGATTTTTTGTCAATGCGCAACGAGAACACAAAATAGGTGCCAAAGAGAAATGAAAACCCTTCAAAATCCGGATTATAAGGACTTTCTATGGGCGTCCATCCGGCAATGATTTCATCATATTCACTTTCTATTTTTGGAATGGCATTTTGAATCAGCCCTTCCCGCACCCCTTCCATTGTACTGCCATCAAACTGCCCTTCTATTGTATACCGGCTCAAAGAATGGGTGGATGAGATTAAGCTCATATAAACTCCTAACGATATAAATACAGCGTATGTCTTACCTGACCCTTTGGTCAGAAACCGGATATTATCATAAGTGGATAAAAATAAACAGCAAGATACACTGCTTGAACAAAAGGCAATTGTGCCTTATTTATTTACAATTTTTTGATTTTATTGTATGTGAGACAGGTTATATTGGGATTAATGAAAGTTCTCATTACCAGACTATGAGGTGAAACCTATGAAGAAAAACATGCAGACCATCGACGGAAATACTGCAGCAACCCATGTGGCCTATGCCATGAGCGAGGTGGCTGCCATATATCCGATTACCCCTTCCAGTCCATTGGGAGAGATTGCAGACTCCTGGGCTGCCAAGGGAAGAAAAAATATTTTCGGTCAGGTTCTGGACATCAAGCAGATGCAGTCCGAAGCAGGTGCAGCCGGTGCGGTCCACGGCTCCCTTGCCGCCGGTGCACTTACCTCTACCTTTACCGCCTCTCAGGGGCTTTTGCTGAAAATACCCAATATGTACAAAATTTCCGGCGAGCTTCTTCCCAGCGTTTTCCATGTTACTGCCCGGTCCATCTCCGCCCATGCCCTGTCCATATTCGGAGATCACCAGGATGTGATGGCTGCCCGCCAGACCGGATTTGCCATGCTGGCATCCTCATCGGTTCAGGAGGCCCAGGACCTGGCTCTGGTGGCCCATCTGGCCACCATTGAGGCCCAGGTGCCCTTTCTTCATTTTTATGACGGGTTCAGAACCTCCCATGAGATCCAGAAGATCGAAATGATCGATTACGAGGATATGGCCAGCCTGTTCAACTATGAGGCCTATAGACAGTTCAAAGACAGGGCGGTGAATCCCGAGCATCCCGATACCCGGGGAACGGCCCAGAACCCTGACATCTATTTCCAGGGCAGGGAGGCCTCCAATAAATATTACCTGGAAGTACCGTTCATTGTTAAAAAATACATGAAAAAGGTCAGCGACCTGACCGGTCGTACCTACAATGCCTTTGACTATGTGGGGGACCCTGAAGCAGACCGGGTCATCGTGGCCATGGGCTCGGGCTGTGAAGCCATAGAGGAGTCCATTGAAAAGCTGAACAACGAAGGGGAGCGCTTGGGCCTTGTAAAAGTCCGCCTTTACCGTCCCTTTGATACAGAAGCCTTTCTCCAGACCATTCCGGCCACCGTGGAAACCGTGACGGTTCTGGACAGGACCAAGGAACCCGGTGCCATTGGCGAGCCCCTGTACCAGGATGTCTGCACCGCCTTCATGGAATACGGAGAAGGTCCCCAGATCGTGGGCGGCCGCTATGGTCTTTCTTCCAAAGAGTTTAACCCGAATATGGTCAAGGCTGTCTATGACAACATGATGTCCATTGCCCCGAAAAACCACTTCACCGTGGGTATCGTGGATGATGTCACCCACACCTCCCTGGACGTGGAAAAAGGCTTTGATCCCGCCCCTGAAGGCACCATTGCCGCCAAGTTCTGGGGCCTGGGTTCTGACGGAACCGTGGGCGCCAACCAGTCTGCCATCAAGATCATCGGGGACAACACACAAAAATATGCCCAGGGCTATTTTGCCTACGACTCCAAGAAGTCCGGCGGTCTTACCGTGTCCCATCTGCGGTTTGGTGATGTAAAGATAAAAAGCACATATCTGATTGAAAACCCGGATTTTGTGGCGGTTCACAAGTCCAACTATGTGGCGCTTTACGATGTGCTCAAGGGCATTAAACAAGGCGGCACCTTTCTGCTCAACTCCGAATGGTCCCTGGCGGACATGGAAGCCCATATTCCCGGTGATGTCAGAAAGATTATTTATGACAAAAACCTGAACTTTTACAATATTGATGCCGTCAAGATTGCCAGTGACGTCGGCCTGGGCAACCGCATCAACATGATCATGCAGACCTGCTTTTTCAACCTGGCCAATGTGCTTCCTGTGGATCAGGCCATTGAGCTTCTTAAAGAAGATATCAAGATGAAGTTCGGCAAAAAAGGGGATGCCATTGTCAACATGAACATCGAAGCCGTTGACAAGACCCTGGACAACCTGGTGCGTGTGGATGTACCCAAATCCTGGGGCAGCGCCGTAAAAGAACCGGTTGACATGGATCCTGCCACCCCGTTTGTGGAAAACGTCATGAGAGAGATCAACGCCCAGAGAGGCGATGATCTTCCCGTATCCGCATTTTCCGATGACGGCGTGTTTGAACAGGGTACGTCCCAGTACGAAAAACGGGGCGTGGCCATCAACGTGCCCGAGTGGATTCCTGACAACTGCATCCAGTGTAATCAATGTGCCTTTGTGTGCCCCCATGCAGCCATTATTCCCATTGTGGCCACAGAGGATGAACTGGCCGATGCCCCAAAAACCTTTACCACCATTGATGGCAAGGGCAAGGGCATGGATCAGTACAAGCTTCGGATCCAGGTCAATCCCCTGGACTGCCAGGGCTGCGGCAATTGCGCCGATATCTGCCTGGCCAAAACCCCTGCACTGGTCATGAAACCCCTGGCCTCCCAGGTGGATGTGGAAAAGGAAAACCATACCTTCTCCCTGACCGTTCCGTTTAAAGCAGATGTATTAAAGCGGGAAACCGTCAAGGGCAGCCAGCTGTGGCAGCCCCTGCTTGAGTTCTCCGGTGCCTGCGCCGGCTGCGGGGAAACCCCGTATGTAAAAGTGCTGACCCAGCTTTTCGGTGAGAGAATGACCATTGCCAATGCCACGGGCTGCTCCTCTATCTGGGGCGGTTCCGCACCCTCCACCCCCTATTGCACCAATGCCAACGGTGAGGGCCCTGCCTGGGCCTCTTCCCTGTTTGAAGATGCAGCGGAGTTCGGATATGGCATGATGCTGGCCACTGATTCCAGGCGCAACACCCTGGCAGCCAAGATGGAAAAGGCCCTTGAAGTGGCTGAAGGCGACGTCAAGGCGGCCATCAAAGGCTGGCTTGCGGGCAAAGACAGCGCAGAAGAATCCCAGAAGTATGCCCTGATGCTCAAGCAATTGCTCAAAGACAAAACCGGGATTCTCGGGGAAATCCATGCGGATCGCGACCTGTTCGTGAAAAAGTCCCATTGGATCTTCGGCGGTGACGGCTGGGCCTATGACATCGGCTTTGGCGGCGTGGACCATGTGCTGGCCTCAGGAGATGATATCAATATTTTGGTCATGGATACCGAAGTTTACTCCAACACCGGGGGACAGTCCTCAAAGGCAACGCCCACCGGTGCCATTGCCAAGTATGCGGCCACCGGAAAGAAGATCGGTAAAAAGGATATGGGCCGGATGATGATGAGCTACGGCTATGTCTACGTGGCCTCTATCTCCATGGGCGCCAATAAGAACCAGACCATGAAGGCCATCCTGGAGGCGGAAAGCTATCCCGGACCCTCTCTGATCATTGCCTATGCTCCCTGTATCAACCAGGGCATCAGAAAAGGCATGGGTAAATCCCAGCTGGAAGGAAAACTGGCTGTGGATTCCGGTTACTGGCCCCTGTACCGGTACAATCCCCAACTTACAGCCCAAGGCAAGAATCCCTTTACCCTGGATTCCAAGGCACCGGACGGCAGCCTTCAGGATTTTTTGAGCGGGGAGGTTCGTTTTGCCGCCCTGGAAAAGAGTTTCCCTGAAGAGTCCAAGCGTCTGAGAGCCATGATCGAAGACGAAGTGGCTGATAAGTATGGTATGTTGAAAATGATGTCAGAGGCGGGAAAAGAAGACAAATAACCCGACACCTCTAACCTTATAGAAGAATGAAAAGGGCTGGAAGCATTATGCTTCCAGCCCTTTTGTATCTAAAATCCGGCTACCCCTGAATCAGCAGACTGGCCTCTGCCAGCACCTTGTCCATGACCTCAAGGATAAAATCAACATCGGCTTTTTCAACGGTCATGGGGGGCCTTATTTTCAGGATATTGTCCTGGGGGCCTTCGCTGCCCATGAGAATCCGGTGTTCCCGCATCCTGTTTTTGACATAGTCTGCCAATTGGGTGCCCGGGGTTTTCAACACCGGATCCGTTACCAGGTCCAGGCCGATAAAAAGACCGTATCCCCTGACATCGCCGACAATATCGTATACCTGTTTCAGTGTGCGAAGGCCGTCAAGCAGACGGTTGCCCATGTGCCTGGCATTTTCCTGTAGTGATTCGTCGTCAACGATGTTGAGTACTTCAAGACCGGTGCGGCAGGACAGGGTGGATCCGCCAAAGGTGGAAAAAAATTCAGGGCCCTTGGCAAAGCTGTCGGCAATCTGCCGCGTTGTGACCACAACCCCCAGCGGGTGTCCGTTACCAATGGGTTTGCCCAGGACAACGATGTCCGGGACCGCCCCCTGCTGCTGAAAGCCGAAAAAATAATCTCCCAGCCGCCCCAGGCCAGTCTGCACCTCATCGGCAATGCAGACGCCTCCGGCCGTTCTTATTTTTTCATAAACCGCTGGCAGATATCCGGTCGGCGGAATGATCTGCCCGCCCACACTGGGAAAGGTTTCTGCAATAAATCCAGCCAGTTTTTCACCCTGCCCCGCTATACGGGCCAGGGCCTTGTCCACGAGATCAGCGTATTTTTGGGCAATATCTTTTTCCCCTCTGCGGTACCGGCCCCGATAGTCATCTGCCACCTCTATGAGATGAACCCAGTCCGAGGGGCCGACCCCGCCCTTGGCGTTGAACTTGTAGGCTGAAATATCAATGCATCCCGTGGTATTGCCGTGGTAACCATGGTCCGGGGTAATCATGGCCCGGCCATTGGAATGGGCCCGGGCAAGCCTGAGGGACAGTTCATTGGCCTCAGAACCTGAATTGACAAAGAAACAGACATTCAGGTTCTCGGGCATGGTTGAGGTGATCTTTTTTGCAAAGGCGATCTGGGAGGGATGAAGGTAGCGGGTATTGCTGTTCATTCGCTGCAACTGGTCAGCGGCCACTGCCTGGATGCGGGGATGGGCGTGGCCCACATGGGGAACATTATTGTAGCTGTCCAGATAGGGCCGTCCCCATTCGTCAAAAAGATGGGTCTTCCATCCCCGAAGAAACATGACCGGTTCTGTATAGGTCAGTTTAAGGTTTTGAGAGAACCGCGCCTTGCGTTGTGTCAGCAGTTTGGTCCTGGACGGCAGCTGGCAGGTCAGGGTATCATCATCAAGGTTCAGGAGCGGGGCGGGATTGGGATAAAGACTGGACCAGAATCCAAGTGCGTCAGGGTCAACAGCCCCGGGCCAGTTGGGATCATGGTTGGTCAGGCCCAGTTGAAAATGCAGGTGGGGGGCCCAGCCCCCGTTGTGTTCTTTATCGCCCAGTTTTGCAAAAGCCTGCCCTTTGTTTACCGTCTGCCCCGGGACAAGGGTGGCAATAGACGTGGGATCCAGGTGGCCGTACAAAGTATAAAAACCCCCTGTTTGAAAGGGTTCATGCCGAAGGACCACAAGTCCTCCGTAATCCAGACGGTCTTGCCGGTTTTGTACATCCGCCACAATGGCTTTCAGGGGCGCATGCACATGGGTGCCGGCTGGGGCAAAAATATCCACTCCCATGTGGACTGTCCTGCGGTTACTGGCCTTGGACAGACCCTTGTAAAAGGCCGGTTCCGTATAAATCAGCCGGGGTTCGGCATAATATCCCAGAAAGAATTTGCCGGGCCGCCCCCCTAAACTGGCCGCTTCTTCATCGGTGATGTCAAAGGGATTCCGGGGTAAAAGGCTGTCAGCCACAGACAGGCTGTTTCGGGGCAGATTTTCCAGGGCCCTTCCCAGTACAGGTTCAAAATTTCCCCGAAGATCATCCAGCCACTGCATGATCGCCGGGGCCTGGTCCGTGACACCGACGTTGCAAGCTGCCCGGAGGCGGTGGCTGATATGGTTGCTGTCCACCGGGCCTGACATCAAAAATGTCCATGCCGGTCCCTGGGATATCAGGACATAGGGATCATCCGGTTTTTCTTGGGCCATGATGGTGGAGTTGACGACAGATACTGCCAGACGAAGCTGCAAAAGTGGCCAGATCATATCGATTTCCCCGGGGGTGAGGGCACAGACCGAGTGAAATCCCTGGACCAGGTGTTCCAGAACCCCTTCCGGGTCCGGGTGATCCAGTACGGCATAGGCTGCGGCAATGGCCAAATCGCAGACTTTGGGGGCCGCGCACATGTCCCCTAAATCAATGAGACCTGAAATTTTTGGGGGCTGATCAAGGCTGCCCCGGACCAGGATGTTATAATCATTGACATCGTTGTGAATGGCCTGGTCTGGAAGTTCGGCAAGATCTGGCTTTATCCTTTGAAATGCGTCCAGGATCTGGCGGATTTTGGCATGGCGA
>Ga0209949_1000813_pt1 | contig 15946 bp, 14 predicted proteins | sample SalPonC_black_MG_FD_185711 | JGI IMG/M metagenome (GOLD analysis project Ga0209949, IMG submission 185711) | Salt pond soil microbial communities from South San Francisco under conditions of wetland restoration - Salt Pond MetaG... | ecosystem: Environmental > Aquatic > Marine > Intertidal zone... | reverse complement strand
TGAAACAGATGTACCAGCAGGGGACATAGGTGTTGGTGGCCGGGAAATAGGTTTTTTATATGGCATGTATCGAAAATTAGCCAGAGAAAATACTGGTGTATTAACCGGTAAAGGCAGAGGCTGGGGAGGAAGTTTAATTCGTCCCGAAGCAACCGGATTTGGAAATGTATATTTTGCCAAAGAAATGTTAGCAACCAAAGACGAATCGTTCGAAGGTAAAACGGTTGCTGTTTCAGGATTTGGTAATGTATCATGGGGTGCAGCCCAAAAAGCAACCGAGCTGGGAGCCAAAGTAGTTACCATTTCAGGCCCTGATGGATATATTTATGACCCTGAAGGAATTAACACACAGGAAAAATTTGATTATCTATTAGAGTTACGTGCCTCTAACGAAGATATCGTTAAACCTTACTCATATAAATTTGAAGGAGCCCAGTTTTATGAAGGTAAAAAACCATGGGAACAAAAAGTAGATATTGCACTTCCTTGTGCGATACAAAATGAGTTAGGTAAAGAAGACGCAGAAATACTGGTTAAGAATGGCGTAATTGCTGTATCAGAAGGTTCTAACATGGGATGTACACCCGAAGCAATTAAAGTATTTTTAAATGCAAAAGTTTTATTTGGCCCGGGTAAAGCAGCCAATGCAGGTGGAGTAGCTACTTCAGGATTAGAGATGTCTCAAAACTCAATGAAATTGAGCTGGACACGCGAAGAAGTAGACGAGAAACTACACCAGATTATGTGTGATATCCACGAAGCTTGTGTTCAGTATGGAACAGAAGAAGATGGATATGTTAATTATGTTAATGGAGCCAATATTGCAGGTTTCTTAAAAGTTGCCAATGCAATGTTAGATCAAGGAGTTATTTAAATCTCTATATAAATAGCTAGTAGCCTGTCTGCTGACAGGTAAGTTTGTAATTTATGGTTAAGGGAGCTTAAGCTCCCTTTTTTTGTGTCTTTTTGTCAGATTATTAAACAATATCATATACATTTATGTATATATTACAATAAAATAATATTATGGTACGTTAATTGTACCCTAATTTTAAAATTTAAAAATGAAAGATTTTATTTTAAGACATAAGTACGGATTAATAATTCTTATTCCGGGAATTATTGCAGGTTTTTTATACTGGAAATATGTTGGATGTTTAAGTGGAACCTGCCCAATAACTTCTAACTGGCATTCAATGGTATTATTTGGGGGTCTAATAGGATATTTTATCGGCGATAGTATTGATGATAGGATACACAAGAAAATGAAAAAGGATAAAGGTCATGAGCAAGTTTAATGATATAATAAATGAAAGTCGTCCTGTTTTAGTTGATTTTTATGCCGAATGGTGTCAACCATGTAAGATGGTATCGCCAATTTTAGATGAAGTAAAGAAAGCGATGGGCGAGAAAGTGAGAATTATAAAGATTGACGTGGATAAAAATCCTTCGATCGCAACCAAATATCATATTCGTGGTGTACCTACTTTGATGTTATTTAAAAGCGGCCAACTTAAGTTTAATCAGGCAGGAGTAATCCCTGCCGAGCAAATAAAAGAGTTAATATTAGCTAATCAATAAAAACAGAATATATGAAAAAATTATTTTTATTTATGTTAATTGCAAGTTTGGGATTTACCCAGGCTTGTCAGGGAAGTGAAAAATCGTCATCAGATGATAATCAAAAGGATGAAATGACTAATAAAAAAGTTAATGATGATGAGAAAAAAGCAACCATTACTTTAAATAAAGAAGAGTTTAAGCAGAAAGTAATGGATTATGAGGCAAATGAAGAATGGAAATTCGAAGGAGATTTACCTTGTATTGTTGATTTCTATGCGGATTGGTGTGCTCCTTGTAGAGTAGCAAGCCCGATTTTAGAAGAAATTGCTCAGGAATATAAAGGTAAAATTAATGTATATAAAGTTGATATACAAAAAGATAAGGAGATAGCTGCAGTGTTTGGAGTACAGGGGATTCCTGCTTTTTTATATTGTCCTAAGGATGGAAAGCCTCAAATGAGTTCCGGTATTGGACGAACCAACGAAGAAACAAAAGCGATGTTTAAACAAGCCATAGATGATATCTTGTTAAAATAATTAACGATTGTTTTATGTAAGAAAAAGGTGTCTGTTTATAGCACCTTTTTTTTATTTTTGGGCAATGAAAAAAGAAATTCAACTCCGCCTCCCTGTTTATTTTTCACAGTAATTTCTCCTTTATGGAGCGATACTGCATTTTTTACAATCGCTAAACCCAGTCCGGTTCCTCCTAATTTTCTGGATCGACCTGAATCAATTCGATAAAATCTTTCAAAAATTCTTGGCAAATGTTCATCGGGTATACCAACACCATTATCTGAAAAGGAAAAATAATAATAATTTTTATCCTGGTTGTATACTTTAATTTCTATGATTGAATCCTTTCCTGCATAACTCAACGAATTACCCATCAGGTTTCTGAAAATTGAAAGTACTAATGATTCGTTTCCATAAATCGTTATTTCCGAGTCAATATTTGTATCTACAGTCATTCCTTTTTCCTGAAGTAAGCTCTGATGTTCATCCATCATTTCTTTTAGTAATTCATTTACATTTATAAAATTAAATGCAAAGTAATCACCGGCTTCTTCAATTTTATTTAAGATAGCGATATCATTAATTAAGTCGGCTAACCTGGTAACCTGTGCATTTGCTCTTTTAATAAAATGTTTTTGTGTTTCTGTATCGATATCCGGATCAGCAATAATCGTTTCGAGGAAACCTTGTATTGATGTTATAGGTGTTTTCAATTCGTGTGCAATATTGGATGTCATCTGTTGTTTTATGCGCTTATTTTTTTCCAGTCTTGTTATATCGGTAATGATGATTTCAAAGCTTTTATCATGAAAAATGATGCATTGAGTTTTAAAATATTTTCCGCTCTTATTAATTAGGTGTTCCATTCTGGGCAAATTGCCTTGTTTTGGATTTTCTTCTTTATCAATGTGTTTATGGATAAATTCAGACACAGGGTTAAATTCTTCGGTAGTAAAGATATGTTCGGCGGATATGATTAATTGGTTAGAAATAAGATTTAAATATTTAATGAAATGGCTATTGGTTAATGTCTTCTTCTTCTGATTGGAAAAAAATGCTACCCCCTCATTTAAAACATATAAGTGGTTAAATAACTTTTCTCTTTCCAATACCAGTGAATTTTTAGTACTTATTAATTGTTTATAGATAGTAAAAATTTCGTTACTAATAATTCCTAATTCATCATCCGGGAATTGGTAATTTTCTTCTAATAGTGGCTCGTCTTTTCTAACCAATATCACAAAATCTTTTAATCGGGTAATTGATTCGCCTAATTTTTGGGTTAAGATGTTAATTATAAACCATGTAATAAAGAAAATTAACACAATAAATATTAGAAACAGATGTTCAGCTCTTAAAAAACTTTTAATTTCGAGATTGTAAATTGCTGCCGTACGTATAAAATATTTATCATAGTGATGGGTAAAATAATAATATTCCTGGCCGGTTGTTGATGATTGGCGAATGCTTGTACCAAATTTATTGTTTAATGCACCCTGCACTTCCGGTCGGTTAATATGATTTTCCATGGATTGAATATCATCTACAAAATTATCATAAAAAACCGTTCCGTTTTTATCAATGATGGTTATACGTAAATCGGGTTGAGGGACAATTTCGAGAAGGGAATCTGTTAACTGTAATTTTTGTGGATACAGGTTGTTGTTTTCTATAAAATGATGAATTGTTTCTGTAATAATTTCCAGATTACTATTGAGTTGATCCACTCTATACTTTTTTTCTCTGAAATATTGAAAAATTAAGATAATGATAGTAAAACTTAAAAATACAGAGAAAAAATAGATAAATAAACGTCTTTGGAATGAGAACCTTTTAAACATAAGTGTATGATTTGTAAAGGTAAAATTAATAAAATAATAAGTATTTGTATATCGGTCTTAAGGGTATCAGTTAGATTTAATAATTAATTAACATTGCACACGTCCATATTTTGGCAAATATGATTAGCAAATCCCATTCCGGCTTCGGTTTTTTGATCAAAAGCAAGGTGAATGCCTTTTTGTTTTAATTCTTTTAATTCATCAGGGTAGTTGGCTGTAGCAGCAATCATCCCTTTGAAACGAATTGCTTTCAAACGTTCTAAGGCATATAAGTTTGACTTATGATCCATGCAAAGAGCAACAATTTTTACCTGATCACGTTCAACTTTTTCATCGGGGATATTCTGCCAAAATTCACTATCAGTTGCATCATCCTGTATTGTATTTCTACCCTCTTTATTGTTTGTTTTAACAACATTTTCATCATAGTCGAGTCCAAGTACCGTTTTCCCGTATTTATTCTTTAATTGATCATACGTGGAACGTCCGATTCTGCCCATCCCAAAAATAAGGATCTCTGCATCCCCGATATCATAAGTTCTATCGTATGCTAACCGTTGAGATGTTTCAAATACAGTTAAATATTTTTTAATGGAAGAATAAATTTTTTGAGCATTAAGATTTAATGGAGATGAAATTACAAATGAGATGGAAAGACTTAATGCCATAATAATAAGCCAGTCGTTTGATAACCAGCCTCTTGCCACTGCCAGTGAAGATACAATTAGACCAAATTCACTAAAATTGGCCAGGCTTAATGAGGTGAAAAGTGATGAACGAGCCCTTAGTTTAAATCGGGTAAAAACCAAAAAGTATAAAATAACCTTTAAATTAATAGTTAAAGCAATAATTAATGAAGTTATTAGCATTAAGGTTGTTGGTTTCCCTGACAGTCCAATGGATAAGAAAAATCCGATTAAGAAAATATCTTTAAAACCGATTAGGGTATCCGACATATCTTTTGCCTTTTTATGATTTGCAATGAGCATTCCTGCTATTAGTGCTCCCAAATCAGGTTTTAACCCGGTTAAATAAAATAATTCAGCCCCTACAATAAAAGCAAGAAAAAGGCCAAACAGAATCAGTAATTCTCCATGTCCAACCATATCAAGTATTTTGAGTATAAGTGGACGAATAATTAACAATACAAGTGGTAATCCTAAAGCATAAATATTGGGTAACTCTCCGGTTTCAAAAACCATAAAAATTACGGCTATAATATCCTGTATTACTAATACGCCAACAGCCATAACCCCGTAAAAAGAAGTAAGTTCTCCTTTTTCTTCCAATACTTTTACGGCAAAAACAGTACTTGAAAAGCTGAAAGCAAAAGCAAGTAATAAACTTTTTTTCAGGTAAAATGGATTAAAATATCCAATAGGTGTAAAACTTAGCAGATAGAATATGGCAGTGATAATGATAATAAAAAAGATCATTTGCAAAGAAGTGCCTGCCCATATTTCTTTTTTAAGTAAATTTTTGATTTTGAGTTTAAGTCCAATGGTAAATAGCAACAACATAATCCCCAGGTCGGAGATGGTCTTGATTAAATCTCCTGATTCGGCACCCAGATAATTTAATATAAATCCGGCAACCAGATAACCTACTAATGGAGGTAATTTTATCAAACGAGCTCCAAATCCGGATAAAAATGCAATGGCTAACCACAGGGCTTCCATAAAAATTAGTTTATTTGTTTATATTCAGTATTTTTTCCATGTTTTCATCTGAAACTTCTAACAACCCTGAAGCGGGCAATCTTTTAGTCATTTTTTTCCAGTTAGGTTCTTTTGTAAATATTTCTTTAAAAATGGGTAAAGCTTTATCCATCCGGTTATTGTTTGCAAGGGCAATAGCTTTCCAGTATTTCATTTCCAGATTTTCAGGGAACATTTGTTCAGCAGCCGAATATTCTTCCAGGGCTTTTGCCATATTTCCATGCTCAACTGCCAGGTCCCCGTTATTCATATGTTCGTAAGCCCGGTGAACTTTAAGTAATCGTTCAAGTTCAATCAAAGGATTTTCATGGTCGTCTACGCGTAAGCTAATCTTTTTATCCAACCATTCATGTTCTACTTTTTCGGTGTTGAAAACCAGCAAAACGGCTGATTGCTTCCCACGGATATCACCACCAGCAGCTTGTGCAGCATGAAGTGTTTGTACTACGCGCTCTGCTAATGGCAGTTTCTTATTTGTTTCGAAAGCTTGTGCCATGGCAGGAACTACCTCATCATTTAACATCATATTTGCTTGCACCGAAAAATTATTTCCATTGATATGTCCGGCAGATTCAACGCATTTATCTCCGGTAAAGGTTGCAATATTCCCGGTTACATCTAAAAAGGCAATTTGTCTGAATTCTTTACCTTCATCTTTTGCTGTTAATAGGTCAAGCGCTTCCATAGGGGTTTTGCCTTCTCCCATAAGTTCTAATCCCTCCGGACCGTATGCCGGATTAACAAAAGACTGGGTGGCAACAACGCCTACTCCTGATTTACCCCATGATACGATTGAACCAACCGAAAACCAGTGGCTTTGTACACCAACAGCCATTTCTCCTGCATCCTTATCGATGGCGACAATGGAAAATGTGTGGGCAAAAGGTTCACTTTTTTTATATTGTTGTGCATTTGTTTTTAAAAAGGGAAAACTTAAAAGAAAAATAAACGGAATGAATAGTTGCTTTTTCATAGTACACGTTTTTTGAATAAATATTTTTTATTAATAAGTTGAGGTCATATCTTCATCAACACAAATAATATAATCGGCCAGGCCGGTATTTTCTTTTTCTAGTTCATTTATATTCGATTGTAAAACAGTTGAAAGGGTGATGTATTTATTATCAGGTATTAATTTTTTTAAATACCACAATATTCCTTCATAATTATTGGTATGATAAGTTCCATGAAAATGAATAAATTTCTTTTCGGGATTAAAATTCTGTGCAATAAAATATGCCATGGTGGCATCTTTTATGGCTTGTGCTTTGGGAAGATTTTCTCCACCATGTCCTCTCATCATTTGTAGCATATTTTTGTAACCGGGTAATTCCGGATCGTATTCAATGGGAAGTGGCGCTATCCAGCTTTTTTCTTTTTCTGTAAGCGAATCTAATACCTCAAAACCCTTTTTATAAACCAAATTGGCATAACGGCGGGGAATATTGGTAGCAATAAATGGTTGATCTTTTTCTTTGGCCAAATTAACCAATGGAGCATAATCGGTTTTATAATTGGGCCATAAACGGGCCAGTGAATCTAAACCATTATAATCGATACTATCTTGCAGGTATAGGTTTAGCGCTTGTTGGTTGTCTGCCTCAAACATTTCGGCGCCAAATGTAAGTTGATTATTCCGGAGTAAATCAAAACTTACTTCGTATTGCAACCAATGGGCAATAGGATTATTATGTAACTCGCCAAATAAAATAATATCAGCATCTTGAAATGCAGCTAGCATATTTTCATAGGAAACCTTTTCGCCTTGGGCATTATAAAGCTGATAAGCACGTTTGTGCTGTGCGTTTACAAAGGATATGTTAAATAGTAGGATAATTGTAAATAAAATATTTTTCATAAAAACTCCTTTTTTAACGGTTAAATTTACTAAAAATAATATGGTTTTGTATAGTAAACTAAAAAAGGAATGGTAAGGTTTAATTTTTTATCAGGAAGGAGAAAATTTATGGAATAATTTTTATAGCTGAAGATTTAAAAGAAACCCATACTTCTTTATTTTCTTTGAATTGATATTTAATCAATGATTCTTCAGTGATAACCACTGAAAGCTCAATCCCAATATCAATAATAAGTTCATAGTTCGTAAGGTAAGCAATAACTTGCTTAATTATTCCCTTAAAATTATTTACAGCGCTTGATTCAATTTTATCATTCGAAAGAATTATCTCCTCTCCGCAAATAATTATTTTTCCTTTTTTGAGTTGGTCTTTATGAGATACTTTTATCTCCACGGTATTATTAATTTTTGCTGTATTTTGGTTCAAAAATTCGGCAGTAAAGAAATTTTTTATCCCTGTAAAGTTAGCCACAAATTCGTTGGCTGGTTTTTGAAAAACCTCTTTTGTATTTCCTTTTTGTATAATTCTTCCTTCTTGCATTACCGCTACTTTGTTGGATAAGGCTATAGCTTCCTCATAATCGTGGGTAACGTGTAATATGGTGGTTCCTTTTTGATTAATTGTACGAAGTAAATTTCTTAAGTCTCCTTTTAATTGCACATCGAGTGATGCCAATGGCTCATCCAATAATAAACATTGTGGTTTGGTAACCAGCATTCGTGCAAGGGCAACCCTTTGCAACTCTCCACCGGAAAGATTTTGAGTGCCACGGTTTAAAAGATGAGTAATGCCTGTTAGTTCAGCAAACTCCTGTACAAGCAATTTTCTTTTTTTCGAATTTAACTTTTTGGGTTTTAAAGGATACTCAATATTTTGTTTTACGGTAAGGTGTGGGAACACAGAATAGTCCTGGAAAACAATACCAACTTCTCTTTTTTGAATTTTTTCGTGGGTGATATCTTTATTGGTAAGAAAAATTTTTCCTGCATCAGGTTTTATCAGACCGGCAATTATTTCGAGCAAAACCGTTTTGCCAACACCTGACTTTCCCAATAGGATATAATAATCACCTCTATCCACTTCAAGGTTAATATCAACAAGTTGAAAATCCCCTAACTTTACGGATATATTATTTATTTCAAGCATTTTCTGTTTTTTTTCTGGTGGCCAGCATTCTTAGTAAAACAAAGAATACCAAACAAACTAGAATAAACACTACCGAAACCGGACGGGCATATTTTAATCCAAAAGCCCCAAAGCGCTCGTAAATTAATACAGGGGTAATCATTGGATGATAAGCCACGATAACTACTGCGCCAAATTCGCTTAATCCGCGGGCAAACATCATAATTAATCCCGAAAGGATATTTTTCCAAGCTAATGGTATGGAAATAGTAAGAAATACCCTGACAGGCGAAGCTCCCAGGTTTAGGGCTGTTTTTTCGAGTTTTACCGGAACATTTTCAAACCCGTCGCGAGCAGCATTGATTAAAAACGGGATACTTACAAAAGCCATGGCAAGAGCAATACCCGAAGGATGCCCAACAAAATTGAGCCCTAATGACGAACCTATTTTGCCCAAAACCGAATCACGCGAAATAAATCCTAAAATAGCAATACCGGCAGCCGAGTGAGGAATTACTATAGGTAAATCGACAATACCATTAATTATTTTTTTTAATCTGAAGTTTGATCGTGCTAAAAAATAGGAGAGTGGAATAGCTCCAATCGCAAAAAATAACGTAGCTAAAAACGAAACGCGTAAAGTTAGCCAGATGCTGTCAACAACTTCCGGATCTTTCGAGGTTTCAAACAATTGCACCGGTGTTGTGGCCAAAAACATTCCTAACAACGGACTAATAATGAATAATAAAATAAGTCCCCCCAGGAGTATAAGTACAATGTCAAAATTTCTTAGTCTTGTTTTATACATATTTATTGCTCATTGGCAGAAAAATATATTTCGGTAATTCCTTTAATAGCTCTGTCGGAGAAGAAATCACACGCGGGAAAAAGTCTGAATATACCATCGTCCTTTACGTTTGGACGGCATACAAGTAATATTTCGGACTGGTCATTACGGTTCATAACCTCACTGTAAGTAAAGACTCCCCGGTAACCATCTTTTGCCGTAACCAAAAATATTCCTTCCTGGATATTCTTTTTATTCATTTCAACATGCTTCCCTAATACAGTTTTTAACATTACACCTGTGAAAGGCTGTGTTGAGTGGATTCCTCGTCCCCGACCGTAAAAGATAGTATGGAATTTTTCTTTTGGCAGGTTCGTAGGATTTTCAGTTAATGTTTCTACTAATTTATTTTCTTTGTAGATATCAATTTTAGGCGAGTATAAAGGTTTAAGTCCTTTTACAGTTTTAAATGATTTTGGATACGATTTGATTGTAATTTTTATGGGATTCGAAATATTTCTTTCGGTAATTAAATCAGTTGCAACAACCAGTTTGCTTTGTTCGGGCAAAGGCCATAATTCATTGGTTTTTGATGGCACTATGCGCATTACGCGTGTTGCAATAATAATTTCTTGTAAATGATTGGGGTAATATATTTCACCCCAACTGATATTTACTTTTTCTCCGAGATTGTTTTCTATCTGAACATACAAATCTATTATGGGGTTAAATTCTTCTTTATTTTTTTTATTGAGTTTTATATGATTTAATATATCATACAAAGCATATCCATCGTATCGGTATGCTCCAACAAATTGGTCTCCTCCGTCTGACAAAAGGGTTTCTTTAACAATTACGCTTCTTAAGGGAAGTTTTGAAAAATCAACCATCCCGGGATTCTCAATTTCTCCTTCAACCTTGACAGGTTGAAGAGCTAATTCGTATGTTTTTGCATTATCGTAAAAATCGTTGGTAGCATCAATAGTATCAGCGGTTGTTTGACGTATATATTTGTCTGTTTTAATTTCAGGCGTTTCTGTATTGCATCCCCAGATACTAATAAAGGCAAAAATAATAAGCAGCTTTTTCATGTTTTTATATTGTTAATTGGTTAAAATTTTGTTCCTAATTCAAGGGTAATAAACCTACCCGGAGAAATTGCTCCTTTGCGGTCATAATGTTTCTTGTCAAAAATATTTTGTAGGCTTAAATTTACAAATACATTTTTAAATTCTTTTGAAAATTTTAAATCTACTGTAGAATAAGCAGGGTATTGATCATCCAAAACAATTTCATCTACCTGGTTTAAATCATTAACCCAACGGGTTCCAATATATTTAGCTGTAATGCTTGTATTCACAATTTTATTAGGCCAGTAAACTGAAACAGAGCCCATATGATCAGGTACATTTGTTAAGTAATTATTCGTAAGGTCTACCGGATCGTTCGTTGTAAAAGGAGTGAATTTTTTAATTTGTGAGTGGGCATATGCATAATTCGCATTTACTATTATTTTTTGGGTTAATAAATAATTTAGTTCAAATTCAAATCCGTAGATCTCTACTTCTGAAATATTGGATGCTTTAATAATAGGCCTCATTCCATAACCTAAATCAATCGAATCGCCGGTATTTACGTAATACATAAAATTATCACCCAACGAATAGTATGCCGACAAGGAAGTTCTTAAACGATTAAAAAATTTTGCATCGGCACCGATTTCAAAATTATTGATATATTCGGGTTGCAGGGATTGGTCGGCAACTTTAAAACCACCTTTAATTCTTCCCGAACGACACATATCATCTAAAACAGCAGGCCTGAACCCTTTAGCATAACTTGCGTAGACCCGGTAAGCCTTGTTGAATTCATATTGAGCGGATAATTTGGGACTAAATGCCTGCCAGCTATCTTCCGAAAGATTCTGATTGTGATACTGGGTCATAAATGTTGTTTCTGCTGTAGGATTTTCAATTTCAAATCCTCCATCGAAGAAGTTTGCATAATCAAACCTTAGTCCGGCAATTATCTTTAATCTTTCTTTCATTAATTTTATTTCGTCCTGCAGGAACAATCCCAACATATTCATTTTTCCACGGTTATAAACTACATCAGTAGAGGTGTAATAAACATCTTTGGCATCAACACTACCTTGTTTCAGGTCGATACCCCCGGTAATGGTTTGGTTATTTAATTGATAAGAGAGCGATGATAGTGCTCCCAGGTCAACCCGTTCTGATAGTACCTTATAGAAGGTATAATCATCTTTTAACCATTCGCTTATTCTTTTGTAATCTTCGTTTAAATAGAACAGGTTGACCTTCCATTTAAGGTTATTTTTCTCGCCAAAATAATTCGCTCTAAAATGATATGTGTCGTGTTCGCGGTTATTTCCTTCGGGTTGATAAACTTTTTCTCCTTTCCCTCTATCGTCATCATAATACATAAAACTAATGTCGACCCCATTTTTATCATTAAAATCATAACCTAGTTTAGCTGTTGTTGCCCATTCCTTTAAATCCGATTCTACAATATACGGGTTAGCTATTTGATCTGCCTCAGAAGCAGTTATATAGCCATCACTTTGTCGGTAAAAACTATTTAGGTTCCAATAAAATCCCTGATTTTTCTTTTCAGCCAAACGTCCCGAGAGGTTAAGTTGTCCGCGCAGGGTATTGTATGTACCATAATCAATACTAGCTCTTCCGCTAAAAGGTTCTGTTGGTTTTTGGGTAATGATATTAATGGCACCGCCCATGGCATTTCCTCCGTACAGAGATGAGCCGGGTCCTTTAACTACCTCTATTCGTTCTACTTGCCCGGTATTGAGTAAATTCCAGTTTACTGAACCTCCATCGGATTTATTAGTGGGTATACCATCGATTAAAACAAGAACCCGTCCTTGTTCTTCTCCATTTAGTCCCCGCATAGTAACCGAAGCTGAATGGGTAAATATTCCAAACGATCGATTAATATTTACTCCCGGAATATTTGCTATTAAATCATCAATAGTTTGTGCTGGTATAGCTTTCATTTGCCGTGGAGAAATCATATGAACTCTTGCAGGAATATCCTGGATATTATTTTCTGTTTTGGTTGCTGTTATTACTACTTCATCGGCAGTAAAAAAGGTTGGTTTTAACTCAAAGTTCAGCCTTAAAACCTCATTTCTTTGAAGTGAAATTACCTGTTCAACGGTTTTATATCCAACATAACTAATTCTTAGTTGATATTCTCCGGCTTCAATATTATCGATTTGATAAACCCCTTTTTCATTACTTACGGTTCCTCTTTTAGCTCCAAGTTTAATGTTAGCAAAAGGAACAGGCTCTCCTGTTTCTGAGTTACTAATTTTACCCTTAATAGTTGATTGAGCCAGTACTTCCAGTGCAAAAAATATGGTAAAAAGTGAGAGAATAATTATTTTTTTCATCTTGTAAAGAGGTTATTTTTGAATTTTAACGGCTATATTTATGCTGCCTGTGTTGTTTTCATCGGCACGGATAACTTTAATCATTCCATATTTGCCCTGTCCTGTTTTAAAAGGAATGACTTTGCCAGTATAGCAAAATTTACAGGTACCACTAACATTGGATGGTTTAAATGCATTTACCAAAAGACTGTCATTTTGTGCATCATCAAATTGTTCAGGTGTTATGAGGTTATTATCTGTAGTATAATAATCATACAAAATCGAGTTTTGTACGCTCCAGTCATTCATTTCCGGATAGAATTCCCGGGCTGAAGGATAGGAAGGGCAAGATAAGGTAGGTGATGAAGTGCCTGAGCTCAGGTAATAATAGCTAACCAGATCAATTAATGATTCATTTCCGGCAATGGAAGTTTCATTGTAAGATGTTCCTTGATTCAAATCTACATACTTTGGGAGCGATTGGTTATTTTGGTACCCAATTTCAATAGATGGGAAATAATCAATATCGCCCCAGGCACTTCCTTCGCCTTTATAAATTGTAGTAGTAACAGATGCTGTGTCTCGGTGTGCATTCATGATAAAGAACTGCCAGAGCTCAACTTCAGCAGCGCTCTTTACAAATGTTACAGTGGTATCCAGACCTCCGGATTTAATAAATACTCCTTTATCGAGCTCGGTTATGATTTCATTTTCTGTAATTCGTCTTATAGTAAGATTAGTGATGGGTACTCCATCGCCAACAGCAGCAATCCCGAATTTTATTTTTCCTCCTACGGGAATATAATCTCCACTTTGAGAAAATTCGTTGCCTGTTTTTAGTAATATAAAAGGAGAAGTATCAGATAATTCTTCTTCCGAACAAGAAGTTATGATAAGCACAAAAAAAAGAAAAAAAAGTTTATAAGTTTTCATTTGTTCAGGATTACTGTTTGGGGAATTTTGTATTGTATTTAGTCTTTGCAAGAAAACGACAAATACCGCGTTATTCTTGTTTCTGAATCAGCCATTTACCAAATGTAGACTCCTTGGATTCTAAACCTTCGAAAGCTTTGTCTTTGACGCTTTCTTATCAAAAACTTAAAAAAAAGTAGTTTTCTTGCTGGCACTATTTAGGATAGGATTCGCAAGTCTCTTTTTTTAAAACACCTGATGTAAAAATTGACAATCTTGTTTTTTACATCAGGTGATTAATTATGATAAAGCGTTTTTTATTCTTTTATAATATATTTAAATTCAACAGAACCGTCTTCGCCTGTTGTTACTGCTGTAACTTTGAAAATTCCATAGGCTCCGTTTTCCGTTTGAAAAGCATAAATATCATCTACTTGTAAGTTTTTAGCTTTTCTTCTTGCGTTTTCAGCATCATATAAAGACTCGATGATTGCATCGGTTTCTGTTAATGCATCAAATTGTGCAGGAGTAAATTCTGATTCTTCTAATTGATATAGATAAGTTGTATTGGTAGTTTCCCAATTATCAAAATCATAATCGCCGGTAAATATTTCTTTTATATTGGCTCCGGGTGATGCAATTGTAGTATAATTGGCGTGTGTTTCTGTTAATTCAAAAAAGCAAAGAAAATCAATAGCTCCCTGGTTAGCAAAAGCTTCTTCTAAAGTGTACACCTTATCATTGACAATGGAATAGAAACTACCTTGCGTTGTGTTGTCTTGTGCACCTAATGTTACTGTTTTAAAAGGAGTTGATGAGTCATCATCATCGTCACATGCTATAAAAGTGCTACTTGCAATAAATGTAAATAAAAATAAATAAATAAGTTTTTTCATGATTTAAAATTTTAGGTTTATAATTTAGATATGAAACATATTGCATATCGAATGCAAAAATAATAACTCCATTGATTTTTCAAACTATTCGTTTATATATTTTTTCTTATTCGTGAAAATGATGGATTAACTTTTCAGGAATTTTGTTCTTGTAATTATTATTTATTTTTAAGATGGTTGGTTGCCCGTTATTCTCCATTATTTGTGCTCCCAGACTGTCTGTAAGTACAAAATTAATAAATTTTTCTGCTAAATTTTTATTGGGAGCATTGTTTAAAACAGTAATTCCATATACCATGGCTTTGCCGGTCTGGGTTATTTTACTGCCCGGTTCTTTACCCACAATATCGATGCTTGCATTTTTATAAAATTCGTTTAAATCAGGATTCTTAAGATTTATTGAGTCAGGTAAAATAACATATTTTAACCCGTGTTGTTCTGCAACCGATCGATACAAAAAGATGTAATCAATAGTATTTGATTCGAGTAAAGCTAAGAGATCTACCTCTTTTGGACGGATGTACTCCTGATTTTTAGCAGTAATTTTTTTTGTTAATCCGGGTGAGTTGTAATATTCCTCTGCAAGTTGAGTTGTTAAAATAGCCCGGTAACCGCATGGGTCTGAGTTTGGATCTGAGCGTCCAAAAATTACATCTTCACGTAAAAGTTTTTCATACCAGTTGTCCCTGTTGATTTCTTCGGAATATTTAGAAGCACCGTGATAAACAATAGCCATTTCATTGGTAGCAAACTGAATATTCCATTGAGCATATGCCGGAATCAATAATTGATCAATTATTTTATAATCTGCAGAGGCCATAATATCGCAGGGTTTATTCAAATCGGTTATTTTTCTTGCACATTTAACACTCCCGGCCGATTCGAGAAATATTTCCACTCCCGGGTTTTCTTTCTCAAATTTTTCTTTCATTTGTTTAAAAGGAACTGATAAGCTTCCGGCATGAAAAATAATTAATTCCTCAGGTTTGTCTTTAGGTTTACAGCTAAAAAGAAATATAAAGGCTAAAATTGCTATCCATATTTTTTTCATCATTTTAAATTTTAAGTAGATAAAGGTTATGTAAAAATAAACATAACGAAATTAAATCCTAAGAAAAAGATGATCTTTTGAGCGTATTATTAATTGTAACCTCCTTGTATACTTTTTTAATAAGGTAGTGATGCTTATGGCTGAAATATCAAAAAGCGAAGGATTTTTTTATTTTTTATTTCCTTTTTTTTCTAATGTTGTGATTTCTTCCTTTGCTTTTTCCAGTTGTCTTATTAGTTCGTCATTCTCATCCTGTAATTCAATGAT
>Ga0209949_1000812_pt1 | contig 15949 bp, 16 predicted proteins | sample SalPonC_black_MG_FD_185711 | JGI IMG/M metagenome (GOLD analysis project Ga0209949, IMG submission 185711) | Salt pond soil microbial communities from South San Francisco under conditions of wetland restoration - Salt Pond MetaG... | ecosystem: Environmental > Aquatic > Marine > Intertidal zone... | reverse complement strand
CTTGCAGCCTATAAAAGCCCGACACTGTCGGACCTGCGACAGGCCAAGGAGGGTTTGCAGGCCATTGTGGATGTGGAACTGGATCTGCACGTCAGCTACTGCAAGGAGTGGGGCATTTCCGAACAAGAACTGGCCGACCTGCCGGAAGCCCGCGCCACACTCGCCTACACGCGTTATGTTCTGGATACCGGCAACCGCGGCGATCTGCTGGACCTCCACGTCGCACTGTCCCCTTGCATGGTGGGTTACGGTGAAATCGCCAACTGGCTGAACAGCCGGGCGGAAACGATTCGGGGTGAGAACAACCCCTACGACGCCTGGATCGCGATGTACGAGAGCGACGAGTTCCAGGACGCCATGAACGCAGAGATCCGCTGGCTCGATGAGCGACTGGCCGATGTCTCCCCTGCCCGCTTCAAGGAACTAACCCGGATTTTCAGCGACGCCACCCGGCTTGAAATCGATTTCTGGGAAATGGGCCTGAAGCAGAGCGATTGACCTGCGCTACCGGTGTTGCAGTTGGCGCGCAGGTTGGAGTTCAGGCCTGCGCTGCCCGTTCCTCCCGCAACCTGGCCCGCACATTCATCAACACTTTCCCGTACCGGTTTTCACCCCGCCGATCCCGGCCACAACCCCAGAAATAATCGAAATTGCTGTTTTCAACGATTTTCGTGTCGCCGGTATCCAGCAGGGCCTCTGCCAGCTCGGGATGGGTTCGGCAACGCACGTAGATTCCCCGCGTCATGACGGTTTCGCGCACCTGTTTCCAATCCCGACGCAGGCTCTTGTGGCGCTTGCGCCCGAGCTTTCCTGCCTTGCCGGGCGTATCGGCTTTGCGCACCTTTTCCTGGCGGTTGTCGTCGGTAAACTTCATTCCCTGGAAATAGTGTTCCACGGTTGGCCAGATCTTGCCTTCCAACTCGAAACTGTAGGGGGCATGGGTGCCCAGTGGGTTTTCCGGGTCGGTTCGTGACATGAACAGATCGTTCTCGCCGTTGTCGTCGGGGAAGAGAGACATTCGTGCAATCCTTTAACAATAAGTGGTCCAACAATACCCCTAGTATCAACGAGTCCGCGCCAGGGGTCACGCCAATAAATCTGCCCATCTGCAAGACTAGAGATCTCGCAGATATCCAGCACCAAGCTGTGCAATCTGGCCCCGAATCCAGGCCACTCGCTCCAACACATACGAGGATGGCGAATTGACACGCAGAACTTTCGGATTCGGGAGTACGGCCGCAAGCAGCGCGGCCTGGTACTCGGTGAGGTGACGGGCAGGCTTGCCGAAGTAGGCCTGGCTGGCGGCTTCAACGCCATAAATACCGGGACCAAACTCGGCAATGTTCAGATAAACTTCCAGTACCCGCTGTTTTGACCAGAGGCCGTCTATAACAAGCGCCAGCCCCGCCTCGATGGCCTTGCGAATGAAACTACGCCCGTTCCAGAGAAAGAGGTTCTTGGCTGTTTGCTGGGTGATGGTGCTGGCTCCTCGAAGCCCGTCGCCAGCTCGATACTCCGATAGCGCCTGGCGAACCGCCTCAAAATCCACGCCCACATGATGCGGGAATCGCTGATCCTCGCTGGCAACCACCGCCAGCGGCATCCAGGGAGATATCTCGCGCATGGGCACCCATTCGTGGGCGAGGGATTTGTTCGTGCCCTGAAACTGATAACCCAGCATGAAGGCCGAGGTGGGTGGATTTACGAACCGGAACATCAGAACCACCAACAGGACCAGCACGATAGCGCCAGCGCATAGCAGCAAAAACCATCGCATAAGCTTGCGACCACCTGATGCTCTGGCCATCAGTCCAATCCTCATCTTTGTACGGGCAAGTTCCCGGCCATAATTGACCAACCGGCCGCAGAGCGCGCAAACTGCTGCTAGTGATTCTGCAAGAGCGTATGCCACTACCATGCCTGAAAAAGTAAAAACCCGGATTCTTTTTCATTCCAGGCGCCTGAATATATACCTGGTCCGATATCCAGAAGGCCACAAGGTAGGGCCGCACGTGGACATGGTTTCCGAGGGCCGGCTCTACAAACTCAATTGGGTTCTGGCCAAACCCAAAGCCGGTGGCGAATTCATCTGCGACAAGAACATTTTCAACCTTTTTGGAAGATTGTATCTGTTTCGCCCGGATCTCTATCAGCATCGGGTATCAAAGATCGAGCGCGGAAATCGATGGCTATTGAGTTTTGCATTGACTTCCGGCCTCCATAACTCAAGCAGGACAGTATCATGATGTATTTTGCCCATGAAATGAGCCGCGCTGCGCTGATGCCCTTGCGCTTGATGACAGACGCACAGAGTAAATTGCTCAGACATCCTCTCAGCCCCATGTCCCGCTTACCAGGCGCTCGCAGTATTGCCTCCGCCTATGGCGTGTTCGGCGACCTGACTCGACGCTACCCGAAGCCGGCCTTCAATCTGCACACAACGGTGTGCGACGGCGAGCAGGTCGACGTCAGTGAAGCCATCATCAAACGCAGACCATTTGCCCAGCTCAAGCATTTCCAGCGCAGCGTATCGCGGCCAAATGACCCGAAACTCCTGATCGTGGCGCCGCTGTCCGGGCACTTTGCCTCACTGCTGCGTGGTACCGTGAAGGAAATGCTGCCGGACCATGACGTCTACATCACCGACTGGCGCGATGCCTGCCGGGTCCCCCTATCGGCCGGCGATTTCGGGCTGGACGATTATATCGACTACGTTATCGATTTTATTGAACAGCTTGGGCCAGACACCCATGTATTGGCGGTTTGCCAACCTGTAGTGCCGGTGCTCGCAGCCACCGCCCTCATGGCCGAGGACAAAAATCCGGCAACACCGCGCTCGCTGGCCCTGATGAGCGGCCCCATAGATGGACGCGTCGACCCCACGGCACCCTGCGAGCTCGCCACTAAACACAATCTGGCCTGGTTCCGGCGCAACCTGGTTCACCCTGTGCCCGCGCCTTACCCGGGAGCCATGCGGAAAGTTTATCCAGGATTTCTGCAGCTGACCGGATTCGTGAACATGAACTTCGACCGCCACGTTGACGCCTACCGGGGCCTGTTCAAGTCCATGCGAAATAAGGAAGTCGAGAAAATCAGACGGCATCGTGAGTTCTATGACGAGTACCTCGCGGTCATGGACCTGCCAGCGACGTATTACCTCGACACCATCCAGCGTGTCTTCCAGGAGTTCCACCTTGCCCGGGGTTGCTTCATGCACCGGGGCCGAAAAGTGAACCCGGCCGCCATTGAAAACACGGCACTGATGACAATTGAAGGCGAGAAAGACGACATTTCCAGTCCCGGCCAGACCCGGGCCGCTCACGACCTATGCGTGAATATCCCGGATGCCAGACGCCTGCACCATCTGCAAGAGGGTGTTGGCCATTATGGTGTCTTCAACGGCAGCCAATGGCGCGAATCCATTGCACCGCGACTAAAGACATTCATCCGCGAAGCGTGACACGCATCAAGTTTTCTTGTCGCTTTTCAGGAGCTCTGCTAGCTTGAATGAGGTTATGAATAATAAAAAATAACACTCAAAGCGAGCTACAGCTCCAGGGAGGATGTCATGCAGGATCTCAAAGGGAAGGTCGCCCTCGTAACCGGCGCCTCACGCGGCATCGGTCGTCATATCGCACTTCAACTTGCTCAACGCGGCGCAGATGTCGCCATCAACTACCGCTCACGTCAGTCCGAAGGCGACGAAGTTGCCAGGGAAATCGAGGCGACCGGCGTCCGGGCACTTGCCTTCCAGGCAGACCTGTCAAAGATGCCTGAGGCACGGAGCCTGGTTCGTCAGGTTCAGGACCAGTGGGGCCGCATAGACATTCTGGTGAACAACGCCGGCATCACCAAAGACAAATCCATGAAGAAGCTTACCGACGACGATTGGAACGACGTCCTGGATACCAACCTGGGCAGCGTTTACGCCACCTGTTCGGAAGTGTTGAAGATCATGATGGATCAGAAGTACGGTCGCATCATCAACATCACGTCGTTCGTCGGACAGGCCGGCAACTTCGGGCAAGCCAACTATGCGGCCAGCAAGGGCGGCATCATCGCGTTTACCAAAACCCTTGCACTGGAAATGGCCAAGTACAACATTACCGTCAACGCCATTGCCCCGGGCTTCACCGAAACCGAAATGCTGGCTCAGGTTCCGGAGAACATCCGCGAACAGATCGTTGCCCGGGTTCCTATGGGTCGTTTTGGCAAACCGGAAGAAATTGCCCGCGCCGTGGTTTTCCTGGCCGCGGAGGGGGATTACATCACCGGCCAGCAAATCAACGTTAACGGCGGCGTTTACATGTAACACGTGAAAGGCAGAAGGCGACAAAATGGCTGATAAACCAATAAAAAAGCAATCAACGCCTGACTTCGAACCCAATGTGGTAAGCCGCTCTCTGGCACGAGTGGGTGTCCATGGTGGCCACCTGCTCAAGCGCTCCATAATGCGCCGTTTGCGAGGTGGCCCGCCGAATCCGGCCAGCGTGGGGAGCATGACCAAACCCTTTGTCACCCTGACGGGCAAACTTGCAACCCAGCCGGACACGCTTCTGTTCGCGCAGATGCGACTGCTCAAGGACACCAGTCTGTTCTGGTCTGGCCTGCTGGCAAGCGGTATTGGCAAGAAACCATTGACCGTAGCCGAACCGGAGCCCGGCGACGGCCGCTTCCGGGACCAGGCCTGGAACGACGTCATAGCCTTCAACGCCGTCAAGCAGGCCTATTTACTGTCAACTCGCTGGGTTATGGACACCATTGACGATGTCAGGGATCTGGACGATCAAGATAAGCGGAAAGTCCGTTTTTTCACCAGCCAGATGACCGATGCATTAGCCCCAAGCAACTTCATTCTGAGCAATCCGGAAGTGTTGCGCACAACCGTCAAGACACGGGGCAAGAACCTGCTGCGAGGCCTGGCGAACCTGCTGCGTGATCTGGATGAGGGAAAGGGCCCGATGCCTTTCCGCATGTCCGACCCGGACGCCTTCGAGGTGGGCGATAATCTGGCCAACACACCCGGCGATGTGGTGTTCCAGAACGATCTGATGCAACTCATCCAGTACCGGCCGACCACCGAGACAGTCCATCGCCGGCCGCTGATGGTGATACCGCCCTGGATCAACAAATACTACATCCTCGATCTTGGCGAGAAAAAATCCTTCATTCGTTATTGGGTGGAACAGGGACACACCGTGTTTGTGGTTTCCTGGATAAATCCCGGTCCAGAGTTGGCACACAAGACCTTTGAAGACTACATGCTTGAGGGTCCGGTCGCCGCCATGGATGCCATCGAGCAAGCGACGGGTGAGCGAGAAATCAATACTGTTGGATACTGCATCGGCGGCACCCTGCTTGGTTGCACGCTTGCCTGGCTGGCCGCTCGCGGGGATGATCGCGTAAAAAGCGCGACGTTTCTCAACAGCATGATGGATTTCTCGGACGTCGGAGATCTGGCTGTCTTCATCGACGAGGACTCAATCGCCAAAATCGAGAAGGCCATGAACAAACAGGGCTATCTTGAAGGCGCCTCCATGGCGACGGCTTTCAACATGCTGAGGGCCAACAGCCTGATATGGTCGTTTTTCGTCAACAATTACCTTCTCGGCCGCGATACTGCACCCTTTGACCTGTTGTACTGGAACTCGGACGCCACGCGCATGCCAGCGGCCATGCACAGCTTTTACCTGCGCAATATGTATCTGAACAACCGGCTGCGTGAACCCGGTGGCATTTCCCTGGCGGGCACGCCGATCGACTTGAGAAAGGTGAAGGTTCCCAGCTACTTCGCATCCGCCATTGAGGACCACATCGCGCCCTGGGTCTCCTGCTACAAAGGCGCACGTAACCTGGGCGGACCGCTGCGTTTTGTGCTCGGCGGTTCGGGACACATCGCCGGCATCATCAATCCGCCCGAGAAGAGGAAGTACGGTTATCGCCTGAACGAAGACAACCCTCCCAACCCGCAGGAATGGTTGAAAGGTGCCGAGCAGTTTGAAGGTTCCTGGTGGCCCGACTGGGTGGCGTGGGCTGCACAGTTCAGTGGCGGCGAGGTTAAGGCACGCACTCCGGGAGAGGGCAACTTGCCCGTGATAGAGCCCGCACCGGGAGCCTACTTGCGCAACGAACCGGCACCGCCAACCCCGGCAGTCCGGAAGCGGCGGCAACCGCCACGAAGGAAATCGGGTGCCAATAAGCAGAAAGCTCCATCACCTGAGAAAGTCACGAACTGAACCACCCAAGAGATAAGTGGGGCGCTCAGCCGTCCCCACTCTTGCACCACCTGTACACTCGCATCGGCGGAATATTCCGAATCTCCAGCGTATTGCTGGTTGCTGCCCCCATAATCGGCTCGGTGATATTCACTACATCACTGCGGAATTGGTAAGCAATAAAGTGCCCGCCGTCGGCCAGGTTGTCCTTTACCGCCTGCGCCACACGGGTTGCAACGGACTCCGGCATTTTCGAGAAGGGGATGCCGGAGATGACCACATCCGGTTGTTCCATACCGTGTTCCGCCAGTATGTCCGCAAGATCCTCGGCGCTACCAAAGTGATTGGTGAAGCGGGGGTCTGAAATCTCGCCGAGCAAGTCATGGAAGTACGGGCTTAGCTCGATGGCAAGCAGGCGGGCGTCTTCACCGAGATGCCTCAGAAATGCTTGCGTGGTACCACCGGTACCGGGCCCCAGCTCCACCACCCGCCTGGCTGCCGTCAGGTTCGCAACCTCGACAATCCGTTGCTCGAGGAATCGCGAACTGGGAATAACCGAGCCCACCTGCCCTGGTTCCCGCAGGAACCCACGGAAGAAGGCCGCAGGGTTTGTTCTCCGGTTTGAATCGCTCTTCGAACCAACATTTTCCCCGTCCATAACGTTCCCTCAACCTGCTCGCCTGGATTATTAACCGAGTATAGCAGTGAGATCCAAACACACTCTTGCCCCAAAGGGGAACCGGAATTGGCCTCAGCCCAACAGACACTCCTTGGCCTCATTAATACGCGCCGCCAGATAGTTGCTGCCGCCATGATCCGGGTGCAGCTTCTGCATCATCCGGCGGTGGGCCTTGATGACCTCGTCCCGACTCGCACCGGGCTCCAGCCCCAGAATATCCAGCGCTTCGTTTTCGGTAAGAGGACCACCTGTACTGCCGGCACCGCGCTCACCGGCTTCGCCGCTATCGTCGCTGGCCTCATCGTCGGCACGCCAGGAGTCTCCAAACCGGCGGTCCAGGTAGGTTTCCAGCAGCCGGGCCGAGTCTTCATCCTGCGCCCGACAGTACCGAAGCAACTCAAGGAATTCACTTTCACTCAGATCCGCCAGCTCACGTCCTTGCATCGGACCCTTGATAATTTTCCCGCTCATGGTCCCGGAATCGTGGTCCAGACTCATTTCCAGAATGTCGCTGGACACATTCGATTGATTACCGGGTTTGGCCTTCGCCCCGCCCATGAGGCCCGGTCCACCGCTCAACAGAGATGGCAGCAGCCGACGCAACAGCGGATACAGAAACGCCAATGAGGCGAACAGGAAATGCAGGCGCCCGGTAACAGCCAGTAAAACCACTATCCCGATTCCGGCCAGAAGAGCGAGCTTGAGAATAGCCCCATTGCGCTGGCTAGCCGGCTGATTACGCACCCACAGCCAGGCAACAACGGCGACAACAATGACAACAAGCGTTAATGGCACTCAAATACCCCGGGCTCACCGGCCCACCAATGGATTGTCAAAAGCGCTATCGGATCTGCCGGGTCAGGCGCTTCACTTCCGGGGAACTGCGGCTGGAAAAGTCCTGCAGGGCTTTGGCTCCCCCGGAAGCATAGACCGCAACTGCAGCCATAAGATCCTTGAGAACCTGTGGACTGTTGCGATCAAAGGGCGCATACGCGCCTCCGGAGAGTTTGCTCACCTGCTGGAACACCGCCCTGGCGTGGGCATCATGGCCCTCATGAAACATGAAAACCGGCGTGCGCAGCATGCCCAGTTCCCCGGCCGTATGACACAGCTCATCCACCGGCTCCTCGCAGCAGTCTCCGATAAACACCACTGCCTTGACCGGTTTTGCGCGGGTTTCTTTCACTGCGTGGGCCAGCACCCGACTGATCTGGGTACGGCCGCCCAGGCAGGAAACGCCGTTCATCAGGTTCAGCAGTTGGCCGGTCTCGGTCACAAACCCCGTGGCCTTGAACTCGCCAAAGCCTCGATAATAACAGAGCTGAATGGCCAGCCCGCCCAGATCGCGGGTTGCCATAAATAGCTCGCTCTGCAGATGGCAGGCCTGGTCCCAGGTTGCTTCCCGGCTTGCGGTCGCGTCCAGCGCGAAAATCAGCCTCCCCTGTCCACTACCCTGTTTGGGCAGCGTGCGAACCTCGTTGATAAACTGATCGATCGCCTGTTTGTCGGATCGGTTGCGTAACTCTTTGTCGGACATAGGCTCCTGAAAATCTCAGCGACTGAAGAATCTAACGCTAAAATAGTAGGGCATAGATCGCGCAATTCACAGGCTTGGCAGGAGGCAACGCATGGTGAAAACAGGGCGCTGGTATCGAATCAGGCGTTTTACCACATTCCGGTTTTTCCTTCTGGCCCCGCTTCTTTTCGTCTCTCTCGCGCTGCCATGTGCGGTTCAGGCCTCAAACAACGTTTACCTGCTCTATCGGCAATGGCAGCCCTACGATTGGCCGGAGAATCAGCCGTCTGACAACGAGGTGACACGCTCGCAGCGCGGGTTCGGCTGGCAAAACCAGGGCTCTGCCGGCACATTCGGTATCGATTACGATTACCAGCCACTACGCATCCGCACCGGCAACCCGGCCCACAACGGGCACCTGCATCGATTAACCTTCGGTGGTGAATGGCAGCACCGGCTTTACCGCCTGGAAGCACAGGCTGGCGTTGCCGGTACCTCCAACATCTTCAAGTATCAGGACTTTCACAGTGACGTGTTTAATGGCCGTATCGCACTGTTCCGGGCCATAAATGAATCCAGCCCTTTCAGCCTCGGTGTTGGCGGCGACCATCGCTTCGGATCCTTCCGTTGGCTTCCCAGGTTACGTTGGCAACAGAACGATGAACACGGACAGTGGTTGATAGACCTGCCGGTTCTGGTGCAATGGCAAAGCCCCGGACAGCTATGGGAATTCCGCTTGGAACGAAACGGAGATCGCTGGGCCACGCTGGATAAGGCCAGGGAGGTCGAAAGCGCGCTCTATTTACAGGAGTGGAGAACGGAGCTGACGTACCGGATACACCAGGGCAATGAATCCTGGCCAACCGTCGTTCTTGGTATCGGTGCCAGTCTGGACACCCGTGTCCAATACAAGGACTTGAACACGGGTACTGAGGACCTGAGCCTGGGCGATGCCCTGTTCGGCAGCCTCAGGCTCGATTGGTAGATTGCCGATAGATATCGGCGAGCAAAGGCCAATACTGCAAATCAACTGGCCAGCGCGGCCCGAACCTTCTTGCCAAGATGCCCCATATCAACCCGGCCGAGAACCTGGGGCTTGAGCTCGTTCATCACTTTACCCATATCCTGCATACCCTGAGCGTCGGTTGAGCTGATTGCCAGCCGGATCAAACCGTCCAGATCATCTTCATTCAGGGCCGCGGGCATGAACTCCTCAATGATCACCATTTCGGCACGCTCTTTATCGCCCAACTCCTCGCGACCGGCGTCGTCATACTGACTCGCGGCATCGCGGCGCTGTTTGAGCATCTTGTCCAGCACCTTCAAAACATCTTCGTCGTTGAGCTCGCGGCGCTCGTCAATCTCGATCTGCTTCACCGCAGACTGGGCCATGCGCAGGGTCACCAGCCGGGTCTTATCCTTGTTCCGCATCGCCTCTTTTACCGCATTGTTCAGTTGTTCCTTCAGGGTTGCTGCCGTCATTGCTGATCTCCTTTTGTTTGGGCTGTTTTCTGGTTTATGGGGACGATTCCGGAATAATACAAAGGGTAAGCATTCCCTGATGCCTGCTCCACTGTAGAATGCAGATGATCAGTTATTTCATAAGGGCCAACAGCAATGATTGATTTCCGCAGCGACACTGTCACCCGCCCTACCGCAGAAATGCGCGAGGCCATGGCCAGCGCCGAGGTGGGAGACGACGTGTATGGTGATGACCCGACCATCAACAGCTTGCAGGCCTACGCTGCCGAACGGATGGGCTTCGAGGCCGCGCTCTTTACGGCCACCGGCACCCAGGCCAATCTTCTGGCCATCATGAGCCACTGTAGCCGGGGCGACGAGTACCTCTGCGGCCAGTCCGCCCATAACTACCGCTATGAAGGCGGAGGCGCCGCCGTTCTGGGCAGCGTGCAACCCCAACCCATCGAAAACGAGCCAGACGGCAGCATTGATCTCGACAAAGCCAAAGCCGCCATCAAGGCTGACGATTTCCATTTTGCCATCACTCGCCTGCTCTCCCTGGAGAACACGATTGGTGGGAGAGTTCTTTCTCTGGACTACCAGCAGCAGGCCCGCGCATTCTGCAACGACCGCGGCCTGCTACTACATCTGGATGGTGCCCGGGTTTTCAACGCCGCAGTGAAATCGAATTGCGATGTAACCGAGATCACCAGGCTCTACGATTCCGTCAGCGTATGCCTGTCAAAGGGTCTGGGCGCGCCGGTTGGATCGCTTTTGCTCGGCTCGAAAGCCTTTATCGAACGGGCAACCCGGCTGCGCAAAATGGTGGGTGGCGGTATGCGCCAGGCCGGCATACTGGCCGCCGCAGGGCGCATTGCTCTGGAACAGGGGCCGCTCCGGCTGTTTGAGGACCATGAAAATGCCGAACACCTGAGTGCCGGCCTGGCCAAAATTCCGGAACTGGAGATCGACCCGGACAGCACCCAGACCAACATCGTCTACGCCCGATGCCGGGCCGGGAAAGCCTCGCAACTAAAAGACTTCCTGGCGGAGCAAGGTATCCTGATTACCGCCGGCAACCCCATACGCTTCGTTACCCATCGGGACGTCAGCCGACAGGATGTAGACACCTTGCTGAGCGCCATCCGGCAATTCTATCCCTCTTGATCAAACCTCTCCCTGAAACAACAGGGCCCCTCCATGAGGGGCCCGTTGTAGCTTCACGTTGAAATTCAGCTGGCGATCACATCTTGCCTTCAGCGATCAGCAAACGGCGCTCGTGATGAAGGCCTTTGAACAAGCTGTAGGTCATCACCAACAGCACCAGAGTAAACGGCAACCCGACACTCAGGGCGCCAGCTTGCAGTGCGTCAAGCGCCTGTTCACCGCCAACGAACAGAAGCACCCCGGCAATGGTGCCTTCTGTTACCGCCCAGAAAATACGCTGAGCTTTCGGGGCATCGGTCTTGCCACCCGACGTGATGCTGTCAATCACCAACGAACCTGAATCGGAGGAAGTGACGAAGAACGTCAGCACCAGAGTGATCCCGATAAATGAGGTGATCCCAGACAGTGAGATGTTTTCCAACATCTGGAACATGGCCAAGGACACTTCCGTGAGGCCATCCGTTCCCAAAACGCCAATCTCGTTCTGCACCTGATTAAGCGCGCCGCCGCCAAAGGCGCTCATCCAGAAGAGAGTGATTATCGTCGGGATAATCAGGACGGCGGTTACGAACTCCCGTACCGTGCGGCCATGGGACACCCGCGCGATAAACATACCCACGAACGGCGACCAGGAAATCCACCAGGCCCAGTAGAACACGGTCCAGCCATGGAACCAGGTAGTGTCTTCCTCGCGGCCGAAGGGATTGCTGAGTGCAAACATGTTGGAGGCGTAGGACACCGAGGTATCCCAGACCCACTGGAACACGGCAAGCGTGGGTCCGGCAAACATCACGAAGAGAAGCAGCAACCCCGCCATGATCATATTGGCGTTACTCAAGACCCGAACACCGCCATGAATACCACGAATCACGGAGTAGGTAGCGACAGCAGTGACACCGGCAATCACGCCAACCTGAACGTTCAGACCTCCCTCAATATCGAACAGGTAGGAAATACCCGATGCGGCCTGCTGGGCGCCAAAGCCGAGCGAGGTCGCAAGGCCAAAGATTGTCGCCAACACAGACACGGTATCAATCACGTTACCGGGCCAGCCCCACACCCGGTCCCCGAGAATTGGGAAGAAGGCAGAGCGGATCGTTAACGGCAGGCCTTTGTTAAAGGCAAAGAACGACAATGAAAGCCCGACAATCGCGTAAATTGCCCAGGGGTGCAGGCCCCAGTGGTACATGGTCGCGCCCATCGCCAGGCGGGCACCTTCTGCGGTGTTGGGCTCAACACCCAGGGGCGTTCCGTACCAGTCGGTGTAATAAGCCACTGGCTCGGCAACCGACCAGAACATCAGCCCGGTGCCCATACCTGCCGCAAACAGCATGGCAAACCAGGAGAGCAAGGAGAATTCAGGCTTGGCATCGATCCCGCCAATCCGAATCTTGCCCACCGGCATGAAAATCAGGGCCAGACAGAAGAGAACAAACAGGTTTGCGCTGAGAAGAAAGCCCCAGTCGAAAACAGCAATCGCGCCATTCTTGGCGCTATCAAGCAATTCCTTCGCACCAGAGGGGAAAATGAGCGTTCCGACAACAAAAGCAACAATCAGAATTGCAGTTAACGGGAATACGATGTTGTGGATATCAAACCCGAACTTCTCGATATTATCCTGACCTGCTACGTAGTCGGTCTGGTAATCATCTTTAATGACGTCACCCAATGTGAGGACTCCTATGACTGCATAACCCGGCAGTCGGTTGGAAAATTTACCTCCTTAAGTGCTACGCCAATATTTTGAACTCTAAGAATTGAAATTTCCAACCTGTCCGTGGAATTCCACGGAAGTCACCCCGGTAAACAAATGTCCACGTTCGCTCCCATCACACTGAATTAAACACGCCAGATACTCTGGTAGACTTGTCCAAGCGGTTACCTTCTGGAACACTTCAACAGGCCTACAAACATGAAACTCAATCCCTTCAACACCCGCGTTGGCCTGGCTCTGGGAGGCGGCGCCGCCAAGGGTATTGCCCACATTGGCGTTCTGAAAGCCTTCGAGGAAGAGCAAATCAAGATCCACTGCATTTCCGGAACCAGTGCGGGGGCGCTCATCGCCAGCTATTACGCCTTCGGTCGGCCGGCGGAATCCATTCTTTCTATCTGCTCGACGCTGAACCTCTCGAAAATCATCAATTTCACCTTCGAGCGTGGCGGTCTGTTCAGCACCCATGCCATTCGAGACATGATCCACCGGGATCTCGGCGATGTCCGAATTGAAGACGCTGACATCCCTCTGGCGATCTGCGCGACGGATATTGAAACCGGCGAGCAGTTGATCTTCCGGGAAGGCAACCTGGCGGAGGTCGTCTGCGCCTCCATGGCGGTGCCCGGCCTGTTTGTTCCAGTGGAAATTGATGGCCGAATCCTGGTGGACGGCGGGCTCGTTGAGAATGTCCCGATTTCGCCATTGGCGAAAATGGGCGCTGGTATTACCGTGGCCGTTGATCTGAGCCATGTCAGCCGGTACCCCAAACCGGACAACACCTTCGATGTCATCACCAATGCCATCAATATTGGTATCGACTTCAACACCCGCAAACAACTGAAGAACGCCGACATAGCGGTGCCGCTTGACCTTAGCCGCTACAGCCTCACCAACAACGAAGACTGTGTGGAAGAGCTTTACCTGGAAGGCTACCACCCCATGAAGAAAAAGATTCGACAGGTACTCTGGTACAAGCGGATGCACGTTGCCATCAGCCTGCTGAAAACCACCCGGACGCTCATGCCTTTCAAAGTGCCCGAAATTCTCAGGGACCTCAAACGCCACGGCTTTACGATTCGTCATCGAAATTAGCGACTCAGCGCACGCTAGCGGTGAACCAAAACGCCTTTTGAAGACTACTTTTCACACCCGATCATTTTAAATGCGAACGGAGCTTGCGCATGATTACAGTTCACCATCTGAACAATTCCCGCTCACAACGCGTCCTCTGGATGCTGGAAGAGCTGGGCGTGCCCTACGAGATCAAGCATTACCAGCGCGATCCCAAAACCATGCTGGCGCCGGAAAGCCTCAAAAAAGTGCATCCTCTGGGCAAATCTCCAGTGATCACCGACGGCGATCTGGTGGTGGCCGAATCCGGCGCCATTATCGAATACCTGGCCCACACCTACGGCAAAGACACCATGCTGCCCGAGACCGGCGGCCAGGCCTGGCTCGATTATACCTACTGGCTGCATTACGCCGAAGGCTCCCTGATGCCGCCGCTGGTCATGCGCCTGGTGTTTGAAAAGGTCAAGACCAGCCCGATGCCATTCTTCATCAAGCCGGTGGCCAAAGGCATTTCTGACAAAACCAACGAAATCTTCATCGGCCCGATGATCAAGACCCATCTGGACTTTGTGGAAGGTCACCTGTCGAAAAACACCTGGTTTCTGGGGGACAACCTGAGCGCAGCGGATATCCAGATGAGCTTCCCGCTAGAGGCTTCGGTAGCCAGGGGCATCGTCGGTAAGAACCGGCCGAATATCACGGCCTGGGTGGAACGGGCACATGCCCGACCCGCTTATCAGAAGGCGCTCGAGAAAGGCGGCGATTACGATTTTGCGTGACTGAGTGGTCGAAGCCGGCAGGGATTATGTCTTATCACATGCGGGGATTGTCAGCTTCATCCCCGCCTGAGGTAGAAGGGTTCCAGGACCGGCTTCAGACCTTTCGCCTCGTCAATAAATAGCTGCAAGTGAGGGAAAGGAATCTCTATACCGGCGTTATCCAGCGCTTCTTTCATCTGCTCCAGAATATCGGCCATGATTCTGGGCCGCACATCCAGATTATCGGGCGTAATCCAAACTTTGACCTCAAGGTTCACTGACGAATCACCGAGGCTCTTGAGCAAAACACGTGGCTCCATGCCAGCGCCCTGAAGAACTTCCGGATGCGACAGCAAAACCGGCATCAGCACTTCCCTAGCCGCCTTCGCAGATTCCTTGTAGGCAATTCCCACCGGAATATTCAGACGTGTCACACCCTCTGCGCTGTAATTGATGATATCCGTGGAGGCAACGCTGTCGTTTGGAATCATCGTGAAGATGTTATCCCGGGTTCGCAGCCAGGTGGTTCGCAAGGCAATTTTGACCACTTTGCCCTCCTGTCCGTTGATGGTGACCCAATCGCCGATGCGAAAAGGCCTTTCAATCAGCAGGGTGATACCCGCAATGAAATTGGAGAGAGTCGATTGCGCTGCAAAGCCAACAGCAATACCGACGATGCCCAGACCGGCGATAATCGACACCACATCAAAACCGAACTGGGCAAGCACCGTCACCACCGCAAGGGTTGCGGCGATAACTGCAAACAGATTCTCGACCAATTGCCGGATGGAAGGATCCATTCGATAGCGTGAAGTGCCATCCTTGATCAGCCGCCGGAAAACTACCCAGACCACGTAGAAACCGAGGACCATGAAACCCGCCCTGGCCATCGCCTTGAGAACCTCGGGAGAGACACCGAACTGCGCAAGAATAACCACCAGCGCACCCAGCCCGGCAAGATAGCGAAGGCCGCTGCGCACCTGGATATAAAGAGGCGTTTGGGTTCGCCCCTCGCCCAAAGTCAGCCTGATAAGAGCTATCAGTACCAGATAGACTCCCAGAAACACTGCAAGGTAGATCACAGAAACCAGCAGCTGACTAAGTATCTGTACCAGCAACGCACTCCAGTCGAGATTCTCGCCTGACACTGCCTGAAAGGCATCGCCAAGATTTCGGCGGAGCTGTTCAATCAAATCTGCACCGAATGATTCAACCATGATTTGCCTGTTCCTCACGCAAACGCACCAGAACGCTCATCCAATGAATCTTCTGGCTGAGTTCGTGCTGATAAAAAACAATCTCCGTCAGCTGCCAAGTGTGGCTCGTGCTGGCAGAACCTGCCACCAGTAGTGGCTCGGAAATGGCTTT
>Ga0209949_1000811_pt1 | contig 15952 bp, 14 predicted proteins | sample SalPonC_black_MG_FD_185711 | JGI IMG/M metagenome (GOLD analysis project Ga0209949, IMG submission 185711) | Salt pond soil microbial communities from South San Francisco under conditions of wetland restoration - Salt Pond MetaG... | ecosystem: Environmental > Aquatic > Marine > Intertidal zone... | reverse complement strand
GATTTTATTTTATGATTATGGTCGTGATGATTGTCGTCATCTCCATAAAACGGTACTGGTTTTTCTACACGTTAGTTTGGTTGGCGAAGTTGGTAAAATTTGCGGATGACTGTGCGACACGAAGATATGAGAAGAGGCAAACCATGAAAAAATACAACAGAATTCACAATCCTATCGTGTTGCACAACAAATTGGGACAGGCTCCTCGGAGCCGCTTTGCAGGAAACAGCTTTCAAACCACCATAAGCTGCATTGTTACGCAGCACACGAATTTACCCGCTAATGCCAATGGGCGTTTTTTTGTTGCTGCCCTTTTGTTTATTAGCTGTTCTATATTTTGTTAATAGAATTACTAATACTAAGTATTTGCTTCTTGAACGCAAGTAGGAGCTATCTAATCTCTGGGCGTGCTTTTAATTTGATTCAAGATTGGAAGCTGTAATAATTTACGCAATTTTTGTAATGAGTTCACCAACTTCGGATTACGGATATAACAGCAAGGTTGAAGGGGAAGTGATTGTATCCAAGGCAGATGCGGTTATCAACTGGGTGCGCAAACACTCGATTTGGCCGATGCCGATGGGGCTTGCGTGTTGTGCGATCGAATTAATGGCTTCTGGAGGCTCGCGGTTCGATATCAGTCGTTTTGGTATGGAGGTGATGCGGTTCTCTCCACGGCAGTCAGATTGCATGATTGTATCGGGGACGGTCACCTACAAAATGGCGGAAGCCGTCCGCCGTATTTATGACCAAATGGCCGAGCCCAAGTGGGTGGTGGCGATGGGAGCGTGTGCCTCCTCTGGTGGTATGTATCGCTCTTATGCGGTATTGCAGGGCGTAGATCGCATTGTGCCGGTAGATGTCTACATCAGCGGTTGTCCACCTCGTCCGGAGGCTCTGCTGGATGGCATGATGAAACTGCAGGAAAAAATAATGCATGAGCAATCGACCAGGAACTTGCTCAATTCCAATATGCACGTGGCGGAGGCAAAGATAAAGTCGTGATTGAAAACAGCATGCGAGAGTCGGTGTTCGAACGTTTGCCACACGCTTCTGAGCGGCCGACTAAAGACCATCTGGCGTTGAACGTTCCGGTCGAAAAATTACTGGAGACGTTGCAGGTTTTGCGGGATGAATTCAACTTAAATTTACTGACGGATGTGACCGCGATCGATTGGGGAGTTGATGCGCATCCTCGTTACACCGGTATTTATCATCTTTATTCCTTGAAGAAGCATTTGACCGTGCGCGTGGCGACTGATTGCATGGATGTTGTCGAGCCGACTTTACCGAGTGTGGTGAGCTTATGGCCTGCTGCGAATTGGCACGAACGCGAAACCTACGACATGTTTGGTATACGCTACACCGGGCATCCAGACCTCCGGCGTATTTTGATGTGGGATGCATTTCCACATTTCCCTTTGCGCAAAGACTTCCCGTTAGCTGGCTTCGAAACCGATCTGCCAGCTGCAGACGTTGCCGGTGTCACACAGGCCAAGGTCGAGCCCGCGCCGATGATGGGGGGACCGTTTCATGCGCCGCAAGCGGGTGCGATGTCGAAACGTGAGCCTCGAGCAGCGGATCAGTCCTGGACTGAACAGACACCCAAGCCAAACAAGCAGTGAGGAAAATGACTTTTGATGGAAACTGAAATTTCAATAGGCGATACCGTAGCGCGTTCTTCGCAACAACATGGAGAAGAACCTCTCAAGGGTGACAGCATGACCCTGAATATGGGGCCTTCGCATCCGGCCACCCACGGTGTGTTGCGGCTCAAGCTCGAATTAGATGGCGACATGGTCACCAAGTGTGACCCCGTTATCGGTTACCTGCACAGGGGAGATGAAAAAATCGCTGAAAACATGACGTATAACCAGTTCATTCCATACACGGACCGACTGGATTATTTGGCACCGCTGGCGAACAATGTGGCGTTTGCGATCGCGGTAGAGCGGCTGGCGGGTCTCGAAGTTCCGGAGCGTTGTCAGGCAATTCGGGTGATCTGCTGTGAGTTAGCACGCATCTCTTCGCATTTATTGGGGATCGGTGTATATGGCATGGATACCGGAGCGTTGACCACGTTCATGTATACCTTCACCGAACGAGAGAAATTGTATACGCTTTTTGAGGAACTCACAGGTGCACGGTTCACTACCAGTTATACTCGAATTGGTGGGCTGTTGAGAGATATTCCCGAGGGTTGGTTGGGGCGCGTCAATCATTTCTGCAATCAAACGCTGCCAGTGATTGATGAGATTGATAAGTTACTGACCCGCAATAAAATTTTCATTGATCGCACGGATGGCATTGCGCCCATTAGCAAGCAGGATGCGATCGCTTACGGCATCACGGGTGCGAACTTACGTGCCAGTGGGGTCGAAGCGGATTTGCGCAAAGATAACCCCTACAGTGGCTACGAGCAATACGAATTTGAGGTGCCGATTGGTACTAAGGGCGATTGCTACGATCGCTATTTGGTTCGGATGGAAGAAATGCGGCAGAGCGTGCGCATTGTGCGTCAGGTGATCGATAAGATGCCGGACGGCCCCTGGTACGCAGAGGAAGCCAAAAAGATCTTTGCGCCGCCCAAAGATAAGATCCTCACCAGCATGGAGGAGTTGATCCAGAATTTTATGATCGTGACCGAGGGACCGCAAATGCCGGAGGGGGAAGTGTATTTTGAAGCGGAAAATCCCAAGGGTGCACTGGGTTTTTATATCCACAGCAAAGGCGGGGGGGTACCTTATCGATTGAAGATCCGGGCTCCGAGTTTTTGCAATTTGAGTATTTTACCGAAGATCGCAGTGGGTAGCATGATGTCGGATATCCCTGTCATTTTAGGCAGCCTGGACTTCGTCCTTGGCGAGTGTGATCGGTAAAGGGGGAAGTAAAAAGTAAGAAGTGCGAAGTAGGATAATGGTTTAATTGACGAAAGAAGGGCAGGGTGATGGCGTCAGTTTTCATCTATTTGCCTTTCCGATGTCTAATTTAGCAAAATGAATTTAAAGCCACAGACATTAGAGCGAATTGAAAAGCAATTGAAACGGTATCCGGAAACCCGGAGTATGCTGCTGCCCATGCTGCACCTGGTGCAGGAGGATAAGGGATACATCTCCAAGGAAGCGATGGAGTGGATTGCGGAAAAGTTGTCTCTGCAACCCATCGACGTGTATGAAGTGGTGACGTTTTATCCAATGTTCAGGCAAGAACCCATCGGGAAATGCCATGTGCGTGTCTGTCGGACGTTGTCCTGTGCGCTCAAAGGCGCCTACCAGACGTGTGACACGCTGCAAACTGAACTCAAATGTGGTTTGAATGAGACGTCTGAAGAGGGTGATTTTACTATTGAGTTCGTCGAGTGCATCGCTGATTGCGCAAATGCGCCGGTTGTGCACGTTGATGAAACGATGCATGCGCACATCACGCCCGACAAAGCCAAGGTATTTGCGCGTCAACTCAAGGATAGCGTGGCGAGTCAACAACCTGCGTAGTGTCCATCAGCATCTTTTAATACAGGTCATCCATATCAACTATCTGAAACTCTAAATCAAATCGTCGTGGTTAAACCAGAAAAACGCATCATATTGAAATACGCCGATGAGCCGAATTACACGCAGGACATCGACTGTTATCTCAAGCACGGTGGCTACGAAATGCTCAAAAAAGCATTTAAAATGAAGCCAGAAGAGGTGTGTGCCGAGGTTATGGATTCCGGCGTTCGTGGCCGTGGAGGCGCCGGTTTTCCGGCGGGCATGAAGTGGAAGTTTCTCGACCGCAAGTCAGGCAAGCCGATTTATCTCATATGCAATGCGGATGAGTCGGAACCGGGAACCTTCAAAGATCGGCAGATCATCCACAAGGATCCGCATCAACTGCTCGAGGGCATGCTGATCACCGCGTACGCAACGCAGACGAAACTGGCCTTTATTTACATTCGTGGGGAGATGCAGGAAGGGGCACGCATTTTAGAACGCGCGATTGAGGAAGCGCGGGAGAAAAATCTTCTCGGTGATAATATTTTAGGCAGCGACTACTCCTGCGATATGCTGGTCCATCGCGGTGCCGGTGCCTATATATGTGGAGAGGAAACGGGTTTGATTGAGTCGCTGGAAGGCAAGCGGGCTTACCCGCGGATCAAGCCTCCTTATTTTCCAGCAGTTCTCGGCCTGTATCAGTGCCCGACCATCGTTAACAACGTCGAAACGTTGTGCCATGTGAAACACATCGTAGAATACGGTGGCAAAGAATACGCCAAGATCGGCACACCTGGTAACACCGGTACTCGCATCTGGAGTGTGAGTGGTCTGGTAAACAAACCCGGCTATTATGAATACGCCTGTGGTGAAATTACGTTGGGCGAATTGATTTATGATGTTTGCGGCGGATTGTTGCCAGGGCGCTCGTTGAAAGCAGTGATCCCGGGTGGGTCGTCTTCGAAAATTTTGCGTGCGGATGAGCGCTTTACTGGAACGTTGAAAAACGGTGAAACCTTTGATTGGGGCATTACAGATATTCCGATGGACTTTGATAGCTTAGCCGCTTGCGGCAGCATGTCGGGATCGGGGGCTGTGATCGTGATGGATGATTCGGTAGACATGGTCGAGGCATTGGCCAATATCAACGCTTTTTATGCGCACGAAAGTTGTGGCCAGTGCACGCCCTGTCGCGAGGGGTCGCTGTGGATGAAAAAAGTCACGCAACGCATGACGCATGGGGGTGCCCGCGAAGAGGACGCCGATTTACTCCACTCCATTTCCACGCAGATTTCTGGACGCACCATTTGTGCGCATGGTGAAGCCTGTGCATGGCCGACTGAAAGTTTTATTAATAAGTTTAAAGATGAATTTGTCGCCAAGGCCAGCCAGCCGGCAAGGCGGTCCGAAGAAGCGCTGAGGCTGATTTAAATATGAGCGAGAGCAAAGAAGAGACTGAGCTAGTGACCATGAACATTGATGGGCAGGACTATGAACTGCCTGCAGGCATGAATTTAGTGGATGCCATGGCGAGCGTGAAAAAGGAAGTACCGCACTATTGCTACCACCCGAAGCTCAGCGTATCTGGGAATTGCCGTATGTGTTTAGTCGAAATGGGGATGCCCATGAAAGACCGCGATACCGGCGAGGCGATATTGGATGATGCTGGCAAGCAAAAGATTGGCTGGATGCCGCGACCGGGGATTGCGTGTAATAGCAAAGTAGCACCGGGTTTGCATGTCCGGACCAACACCGATTTGGTCAAAGACTGCCGCGAGAGTGTGATGGAGTTCTTGTTGGTCAATCACCCCTTGGATTGTCCCATCTGCGATCAGGCTGGAGAGTGTCGTCTGCAAGAGTTTGCCACCGATTATGGCAGGGGCTACAGCCGTTTTATTGAAGACAAGAATGTAAAACCGAAACGCACGCAATTGGGGCCGCGTGTGATGCTGGATGACGAGCGCTGTATTTTGTGCTCTCGGTGTATCCGCTTTTGCGATGAAATTGTAGATGACCCAGTGCTGGGCTTTACCGAGCGGGGCAGCTATTCCACATTGACGTGTTACCCCGGCAAACAATTAGAAAATAATTATTCTCTCAACACTGTAGACCTGTGTCCGGTAGGTGCTTTGACCAGTACCGACTTTCGCTTTAAAATGCGCGTTTGGTTTCTGAAGCCTGTGCGCAGCATTTGTACCGAAAGTAGTGTCGGAGTGAATACGGAAGTGTGGAGCCGTGAAGGCAAAATTTATCGAGTGACCCCACGGCGCAACGACGCAGTCAACGATACCTGGATGAGTGACAGTGGTCGTGAGTTGTACAGGCAGGTGGAAGCGGAGACGCGTTTAAAGCGCTTTGGCACTGATGGGCGCAAAGCGTGCATCGCTGAGGCAATTGAACGTGCAGTCGAGCTGATAAAAGTCGGGCCGGTTGCCTACGTGGCTTCCGGACACATGAGTGTCGAAGAGCAGTATTTATTGCGCAAGGTGATTGAGATCGAGCCGGGCAGCGTCCACATGCTCAGACATGAAAAAGAAGGTGACGGATTGTTGATCTCCAACGATCGTACGCCCAACACGCGCGGGGCTCTGGTGACGCAGTTGACGCAAACCTTGCCAGATACAGATTTCTCTCAGCTTGCGACTAAACTGGATGCGGGTGAAATTCAAACGATCGTTGTGTTCGGCGAGGATTTGCTGGCAAACGGCATCAAAGCTGAGCAACTGAAGAAAATAAACATCGTGTATTTTGGGACGCACGCTAATGCGACCAGCGAACTGGCGCGCGCGCTGTTACCGACTTTAACTGTATTTGAAAAGAACGGATCCTTCATCAATCAACAGTTTCGTTTGCAAACATTTCTTCAATGTATCCCGGGACCGGCTGGTTTGTTGCCCGATGTGGTGCTGATTGCAAAATTGCGCGCGGCTTTACAGGGAGAAAAAGCCATTGACCCAGGCGTAAACGAAATTTGGCGAGAAATGAGTGAGGACCTGCCCATTTTCGCGGGCCTGAGCTTTGCGAATATTGGTGAAACGGGTAAACTGCTCGACAGCCAGGCGTTTGTCGATTTACCATTTTGTGAAGGCAAAACCTTGCACTACGAACCTCAGGCTCAAGCATTAGCCGGCGCTGTTAAATCATAAGAAATGGAAGCTACAGACATATTATTGCGGTTTGTTTACGCGTTGATCATGATTGTTGTCGTGATGTCGATGGCAGGTTATTCCGTACTTGCCGAACGCAAGGTTGCCAGTTGGATTCAGGGGCGTGTGGGGCCCAACCGAACGGCTCTACCACTGGTTTCGGCGATTCCCATAATCGGGCCTTTTCTCAAGGGCTTGGGTATTTGGCAGCCACTGGCAGATGGAGCCAAGTTTTTGTTCAAAGAAGATCCTTTTCCATCCCACGTAAAGAAATTCTATTATGCCCTGGCGCCGATGCTGGCAGTTGTGCCCGCCCTGGTTACCATGGTGGTCTTGCCGTTTGGCGCTTACTGGGAAGACGGTGTGATGCAACCGTTGGTGCTGGCGCCTATTGACGTGGGTATCTTGTTTATTTTTGCGGTGAGTTCGCTCGGCGTTTACGGGATTGTTCTGGGCGGCTGGTCGGCCAACAGTAAATATCCATTTATGGGCGGTATCCGTTCGTCTGCGCAGATGATATCGTATGAGTTGGCCATGGGTATGTCGATCCTTCCGGTATTTATGTGGGCCAATGGACCGAATTCGATGGGTGACTTGAGTTTGTTCAATGTCGTGACAGCTCAGAATCAAGCTTGGTTGTTCATGTGGCAGCCGCTCAGTGCGTTCATCTTTTTGGTCGCATTGTTTGCGGAGACCAACCGCTTACCGTTCGATATGCCCGAGTCCGAAACGGAACTTGTGGGCGGGTTTCACACTGAATACGGTTCGTTTAAATTTGGCCTTTTCTTTGTGGCGGAGTACGCGCACATGGTGGTTGGTTCGGCTGTGTTTACGCTGTTGTTTTTTGGTGGTTGGAATTTCCTGCCGTCGTTTGGTATCCTGCCGGATTGGATTGTGAATCCTTGGGCGGATTGGGGGCTATTCGGGTCCGTATGCAGTGTGCTGTGGTTTTTAGCCAAGACGCTGTTTTTAGTTTTCTTCTTCATTTGGATTCGATGGACATTGCCCCGTTACCGTTATGATCAGGTTATGAATCTCGGGTGGAAAGCTTTACTGCCACTGGCGCTGGCCAATGTGGTGGTGTATGCAATTGGTATCGCTATTTTTGACAGGGTTGTGACGAATTAGCGGCAAATCTAGAACACAACAAAGATTGAATTTTTAAAAACGTTTACGATGGCAAAAGTAGTTGAAAGAAAGCCACTGAGCTTGGCAGAGAAAACATATGTTCCGCAAATTTTGGGAGGTCTCAAAGTCACGGTGCGCAATATGTTTCGCCCCAAAGTGACGTTACAGTATCCGGAAGAACGGCCCATTATTCCTGATGGCTATCGGGGCGTTCCCACACTGGTCAAAGATCCGCACGGCCGAGAGAAATGTGTTTCTTGCCAGTTGTGTGAGTTCGTATGCCCGCCCAAGGCGATTCGTATCACGCCCGGTGCAATGCCGGAGGACCAGGCCGAGCACGCGCATGTGGAAAAGGCACCTGAAGAATTTGAAATCAATATGCTGCGTTGCATTTACTGTGGGATGTGTCAGGAAGTTTGTCCGGAAGAAGCGATTTTCCTGCAGGATATTTATTCAATTGTTGGCTACACGCGGGATGAATTTGTCCACAAAAAAGCCAAGCTCTATGAATTGGGCGGGACCTTGCCGGATGAACATTACAAATGGGATAAGAAAAAGCAGGCTGAGGAAGCCGCTGCTGAGGTGCAACATTAGGTCGAAAGTAATTCTTAATCTGTCGTCAGTAGAAAATATTTTAAATATGTCAGAACTACCTAGTAAAAGGACACAGCGTTATAGTGTAGCAAGGGAGTCGTTGGATACTCGTCTAACCGCTTCCTTCTTCCTGTTCACTGCTCACGTCTCACTTGCCTAGCCATGCTCGATTTTCTTTTTTATTTATTTTCAGCCCTCACGCTGCTCTCCGCGCTTTTAGTGGTGGTGAATCGCAACGCTGTAAATGCGGCGATGTTTATGATCATTACTTTTGTGGGAATGGCAGGATTGTTTTTGCTGCTGAATGCCTACTTTCTGGCTGTATTGCAGGTATTGGTATATGCGGGAGCCGTGATGGTTCTATTTCTGTTCATCATTATGCTGCTGGACGTGGAGCATGCGAGTAAAGTGCGTCCCGATACGCTGACGGTGGTGGCAAGTGGTATCGGATTTTTACTGCTTGCATCCGGTGTGTGTACTTTATTTCTATATGGCGGTGTGGAACCGAGCTATTTTCCTGAAAGTGTGCCTGAGTTGCCGTTAACCGCGCACTCCAACGCTAACCCACTGGAGTATACAACCGCGGCACGGTCATTTGGCTACGGCTTATTCACTAAATACATGCTGCCTTTTCAAATGACGGGCTTTTTGCTGCTCATTGCGATGATCGGGGTGATCGTTTTGAGTAAGCAGTATACGCAACCGAATATCGCTGGTTCTAAGGATGCAACGATCAAACGGTAAAAAATCAGCCATCACGCACCATTAAAACACCTGCAATCTTCCTTCACTAATATTGTTTGCCATGAGTATCACCCTCAATGAGTTTCTGTTTGTTTCTGGTCTGTTGTTCACCATTGGTTTTTTGGGTGTATTGTTGCGCCGGAATACTTTGATTATTTACATGGGCCTTGAGTTGATGCTCAATGCCGTAAATTTAGCATTGGTTGGATTCTCGCGTTTTAATCAAACAATGGACGGCAATATTTTTGTCTTCTTTATTATCACTGTAGCCGCAGCCGAAGTCGCCGTAGGGCTGGCAATTATTGTGGCTCTCTACCGCAAACGACAAACTGTTATGGTGGATGAGTTAAACGCGTTGAGCCACTGAACAGATAACATGCAATGAAGTGTACCCATGGAACTTGAAACATTACTAACAGCCATCCTCCTGGTCCCACTCGGATCCGCTGCTATGATTGCTCTGTTTCTGCGCAGAGGCGGCTACGCAGCTGCTGCCGTATCGGTCGTGGCGGCTGCTGTGATCCTCGGCTTATCGCTGACGTTTCTATTGACTTGGAATGGAGTTACCCAGGAGGTGTCGACGGTTTGGTTAACGCTTGGCAGTTACGAGGTGACCATGGGATTTCTGGTCAATTATCAAACGGCGACCATGCTGTTTATTGTGGCATTCGTCGGCTTCTGGATCCATGTCTTCAGTGTGGGCTACATGAATGAAGATGAGAGTAAAGGACGGTTTTTTGGTGGGTTGTCCATTTTTATGTTTTCGATGCTCGGTATTGTTTTGGCCAACAACCTGATCATGATTTTTGTATTTTGGGAGTTGGTGGGCTTCAGCTCTTATATGCTGATTGCGCACTACTGGGACAAAGACTATGCGGCAGCCGCTTCGAAAAAGGCTTTTATTGTTAATCGAGTAGGAGACTTCGGTTTTATTCTGGGGATTGTTTGGACGTATTGGCAATACGGCACGACAAATTTAGTATTGTTGGATGCGCAGTTGAATAACGATGCATCGACCGTGCTCGGCTTGTTACTGGCCTGTGGGTTTATTGGCAAGTCAGCGCAGTTTCCATTGCATGTGTGGCTCACGGACGCGATGGCCGGGCCGACTCCTGTTTCAGCGCTGATTCACGCGGCAACCATGGTTGCTGCGGGCGTCTATTTTATGGCGAGGATCTTCTTTATGCTCAGTCCTGAGACACAGGAAGTCATCCTGTGGTTGTGTGCGGCGATGACCTTGTTTGCCGGGCTGTGTGCGCTCGGACAAACCGATATTAAAAAAACATTGGCTTACTCGACGTTGTCGCATCTTGGGTTCATGGGCGCTGCGATTGGATTGGGGTTTCCCAGTTTGGCGCTGTTGCATATGGCCATGCACGCATTTTTTAAGGCTACTTTATTTCTGTGTTCAGGCTCTGTCATTCACGCCTGTCACCATGAGCAAGACATGTTCAAAATGGGGGGGCTCTGGAGAAAGATGCCAATTACGACTTTGACCTGCATACTCGCTGCGTTATCGATCATGGCGGTCCCTTATTTTGCCGGTTTCTACAGTAAGGACACTATCTTGTCGGGGGCGTGGCTGTTGGCGCACACTGATGGTCGTTACTATGTGATCTATGCAATCCTGTTGCTGGCGGCATTGTCAACCGCCTTGTATACCGGGCGTATGGTGTGGGTGGTTTTCTTTGGGCAATCCAATTCGGACAATGCGGCGCATGCCAAAGAGAGTAATCTGTTTATGACGGTTCCGTTGTTGGTGTTGGCGGCCTTTTCGGTTGGCGCTGCGTGGTTTCTTGAATTTGACGTAAGTCTATTGCCGGAGACGGTGACGGTAGCCCTCAAACATGGTTACGCGACCATTACACAAGCAGACGTCGTGCACCATAGTCACTATTTGTTATTGGGTTTAAGTGTAGGGGTCATGATCGTCGGTGTGTTGGCCACATTTTTCTTTTATGGGCCCGGTGCCAGTGAGGATAAGTTGCAGCGGCGCTATGGACTGGTTTATAAGATATTGCACAAGCACGGCTGGTTTGACGACGTGTATGATGCCTATGTAGTAAAAGTGCAGCAACGGGTTGCAGACTTCTTTGGCTTTCTTGATTTGATCTTAATTTCAGGGTTTATGGTGCGGGGCACAGCGGGGCTGGCCGGTTTATTGAGTTTGGTCACCCGCTCCTTTCACGTCGGTAGCATTCATGGATATGTTTACTGGTTCTTAGCAGGTGTCGTTATTTTTGGCGCATTTGCATTCCACTTAATCTAATGACTGATTTAAATACCATACTTTTACAGCTTGCTGTTTTCATTCCGTTAATCTGCGGGGTCCTGCTGTTTTTGGGGAAACGCTTGGAAATGAACGTAGCCAAAAGCATCGCATTGTCAGGCTTCCTTTCGCCGGCAGTGATTGCGTTGTGGCTGTGGTCCGAATTCGGTGCTGCGGATAAAGGCGCAGGTGGTTACGCATTTGCCAGTAGCCTGGACACGGGGTTGCAAGATGCGTTTGGCATTGCCCTTCATTTGGGCTTGAATGGGATTGCACTGCCGATGTTCGTGTTGGCAGGGATCGTGGGAGCAGCTGCGGGCTTACACGCCCTACAGTCAAGAGCCGAGCGTTTGGTCACCTATTTGCAATTATTGTTGTTTATGCTGGGTGGTTTGATGGGCGTGTTTGCTTCCGTGGATATTTTCTTCTTTTACTTTTTTCATGAGTTAGCACTGATACCGACTTTTATTATGATCGGTATTTGGGGGGGGCAAGGACGCCGCGTTGCTGCCATGGAATTGACGATTTATCTGACCTTGGGTGCCATGTTGTCACTTATCGGTTTGATCGCACTGTATGCTGCCGGTGGATGGGCTGCAGGTGCGGGGTTTAATTTGATCGAACTGAAGAAACAACTGGTAGCTGTTGACGCCAATACCCAAGCGCAAATCTTTGGTCTGCTTCTTATTGGATTTGGTATTTTGGTCTCTTTGTTTCCTTTTCACTCTTGGGCTCCGCGCGGCTATGCTGCGGCTCCCACCAGTGCAGCGATGTTGCACGCCGGAGTGCTGAAGAAATTTGGTTTGTACGGGTTGATTCAAATCGCTGCACCCTTACTGCCAAAAGGAGTCGAGGCTTGGTCCAGCTTAATCATATGGCTGGCTTTGGGGAACCTTGTCCTGCTTGGGTTGGTGACGATGGCGCAGCGCGATCTAAAACAGTTGATTGGTTACAGTTCGGTCATGCATATGGGATACTGTTTCCTCGGGATCGTCACTATGTCGGTGATCGGTATTGGAGGAGCTGTGCTTTTGATGTTTGCGCATGGTTTGTCGGTGGCATTGATGTTCATGCTCGCGACTTCAGTTTATAACCGTACTCGCACCTATGATCTGACCGCCATGGGAGGGCTTGGTAAAAAAGCTCCCGTGCTGGCAGCCATCTTTGTCGCTGGAACCATGGCGAGCATTGGTTTGCCCGGCTTCGCAAATTTCTGGGGTGAGTTTACGATATTTGTGGCTTTGTGGGAACAGCACAGTTGGGCGGTTGCTCCCGCAGTGGCCGCAGTGGTGATTTCCGCCATCTACGGGTTGCGTGCTGTGGCACAGATTTTTTATGGACCTCCGACGCAGGCACTCTCTGCAGTCGATGAAACCTCCCCGATTACCGATATTACATTTTCCGAAAAATTACCTGCAGCTATTTTATTGGTAGCGCTGTTGGCGGTTGGCATCTGGCCGAAATCAGTAACAGAGCCCTTGAATCACGAACTGGTCAATCAAGTTGTATTTAAAAATCCGGTTGTCGAAAAACCGGCAGATGCGCTCGCGCAGACTGAACCTTCTAACGTATCTGACCCAAGGATACCTTCCTCATGAACCTTAATTTAACACCTTTCAAGGAATTTTCAGCTACCAATGACTGGGGCATGATCTGGCCGGAGATTGCCCTCGGCGTTCTCGCTTTAACCCTGTTGATCGTAGAATTATTCGCACCCAACCTGCGCCGGCGCTGGCTCCCACGATTGGCCATTTTGGGGCAAATCGGGATATTGGGGGCCTTATTGATCGGGTTCGACAGTTTTCAAACTCCCGGTACGACGTTGTTTTCAGGGATGATTGAACAGAGTGGATTGACGCAGGTCATGCGGATCTACTTTTTGCTTGGTTCCATCCTGGTGTCTTACGTCGGTCTGGTTTATCTGAACAAGCAATCCCTGCCGCGCATGGAATTGTTCCACGTTGTGATTGTCGTCTCGGCCAGTATGATGCTGTTGATACAGAGCGCTCATTTCGTGATGTTATTCGTCGCGCTGGAGACGGTGACGATTGGATTCTATGTTCTTGTCGGTTACAATCGTAACAGTGCTTTTTCGCTGGAAGGCGGCTTGAAATATTTGATCCTTGGCGGTGCGAGTTCGTCGATCTTACTGTTCGGGATTGTCATGTTATACGGTGCAGCAGGGACTCCTGGACTCCCCGGGGCTTCTGTCGACAGCATGCAATTTTCACAATTAGCTGCATTCATCCAAGCGAATCCAGACAATATGTTGGTACAGGTAGGGGTGACCCTGGTGTTGTGTGGCATCTTCTTTAAAATCGGCGCGGTGCCGTTCCAGATTTGGATACCCGATGTGTACCAAGGTGCACCGACACCCGTTACGTCCTTTTTGGCCGTTTCCTCTAAGACAGCAGGGTTTATTGTGTTGATTCAGTTGATCCGTGGGCCTTTTGCCGCATTGGAAAATTTAACCTTTCCTTTGCTGTCCGCTGTGGCGATTATGAGTATCCTGTTTGGCAATATCGCAGCACTGAGCCAACGCAATGTGAAGCGGGTAATGGGCTTGTCGGGTATATCGCATGCCGGGTATTTATTGTTGGGGGTGATTGCACTTGTTAAAGGTGTAACCTGGGCACCTTGGGCTGTGGTCTTTTATTTATTCACTTATATGATCGGTGCCTTTGCAGTGTTTGCGGTGATGGCGCATGTTGCTGGAGAAGATGACGAAGCACAGGAGTTGGACCATTATTACGACCTGTTCCGTTCTCAACCATTTTTATCGGCCATCTTGTCCATCGGCCTGGGATCATTGGCGGGAATCCCGCCTCTTGCCGGATTTATGGGGAAGCTCTTTTTGTTTATCGCCGCTTTTCAAGCCGGGTTGATCCCGCATCTGATCGTGGCCATCATCGGGGTGGTGATTTCTATTTATTATTACTTTGGCTGGATGCGTGAAATTTATTTTAGAAATTGGCAGTTTCCAGCGGAGGCTGAAGCCAACACCTCTGCTGTTTCCAAGCGTCTTGCCGGTTTGCATCTTGGTTTAACCCATCGGATAACTCTGGCTGCCCTGGCTGTCTTGGCCATTTTACTCGGTGTGTATCAAGGGTTTTTGGGCCTCTGGCCCTTATCATTTTGATTCCGCTAAATAATCTGTTCTTTGCGAATGCTTGGGGGGTTGTAAAACTTCTGAATGAACGGCAGGGTGCCACCCAGGGCAATATCTGTCGATTTTCTGATTTGAAACCCCAGTTTGGGCATGGAAATCAGTTGCTTATTTTTCATCCTCCTTTGTAGCATTACAGGCATCGACAATTGGGCAAAAATTTCTTGGATAGAGGTCCCGACGATGGCTTCGAATTCGGGCAGGTTTGAACTGATGACGATTTCAGCAGGGTTGAGCATATTTGAACCACGGACCATTTCATTAGCGAGCACTTTGGTCAGTGGCGACCACAGTTCGTCGGCCAATTCCTGGTCTTTTAAGGAGGCTGCTGCCAATTCACGGTAATTGCTAAAATGTTCACTTCGTTGGCTCTCCTTAAGTTGTTGGAAAGGGTTTTTCAAATGCACCGTCAACTCACCTACCATGTTGCGATGGCCCAGGTATGCGCGCCCGTTTAGTGCAAAGGCAAATCCAAAGTCAATGAATACACAGTGCCGGTCATCAAAATTAACATAATACATGAGCACACTTTGCGGTGTTTCTCTGCGTTTTTGAAAACAGATATTGATGACGTTGGCCACAGCATCGTTAAAAATTCTCACATCTACGTTTAACGTATCTGTGAGAAGGTGACCGAAAGGCACGTCCTCCCAATCCAGCGATGCGGAAAAGACGACGCTCTTTTGTTCCGAATCGACAAATCCGGGAAGTGTGATGCCGATGCCGTCTAATTTGTCACAGGCGATCTTCGCTGCGTCGCACAGTTCCTGCACCATGGTTTTTGCTTGGACAATGACTGTGTCTACGGACGTATCTTTGAGTTTTTTACTGTGACTGGTCAGCAGGGTGCCACTCAGATCGACCAGGACCGCCTTCATTTCACAGTGTCTGATTTCGATGCCGATGACGTGTAGGCCGGAAGGCCGAATTTCATACAGGACGGGCGGTCGTCCACCCGTTGATTTAGCCAGGCCGACTTCATCGATCAACCCCTGGTGGATGAACTGGTCAACAATCGAAGAAATTGTTTTAGCTTTGATACCGGTTTGTTTGACCAATTCAGCTCGCGAAATGGGACCTTGTTTGTAAATCAGGTCCATGACCTGAGAAGCATTGATTTCACGATTAAATCCGGGGAGGCCGATTGCGCTCTTGGGGTGGGGCGAATGGGGATAATTGCTATTCATGTTTGTGTTTTATAAATGATAAAACTTATACGAACAGGCATGGTTGTATTGCAAGGCCTATTGTGGTGCCTTGCATTCATTGAGCCGGAGCATAAACCCCTAACAGCCTGTCGGATTTGATTTCCAATTCTTACAAATCTCGTCAAACTTAGGGTCATGCGTGTTGTAAATGTTGACCGAACCACGCCGATGCTGCTGCCGGTGGACATGCGTGAGTGGGTGGCTGCAAATGACACGGTTCATTT
>Ga0209949_1000808_pt1 | contig 15971 bp, 17 predicted proteins | sample SalPonC_black_MG_FD_185711 | JGI IMG/M metagenome (GOLD analysis project Ga0209949, IMG submission 185711) | Salt pond soil microbial communities from South San Francisco under conditions of wetland restoration - Salt Pond MetaG... | ecosystem: Environmental > Aquatic > Marine > Intertidal zone... | reverse complement strand
CCGTGGCGTTGTGGGGCCGCGCCGTGAGCGCGGAAGCGCTGCGGCGTTCCCGTTCCGGCGCTGCGTAGGCGCCGTGCGCACGGTCCGCAAGGACGGCCGGACGGCGCGTGGTAACGTTACCGCGACGCGCCCCGCCGGTCGCGGGGCACTGGAGGTCAGCATGGACGTTGGACCCGAAACCCGCGCCGACATCGGCCTGATCGGCCTCGCCGTGATGGGCCAGAACCTGGTGCTCAACATGAGCGACCATGGGGTCACCGTGGCGGTCTACAACCGCACCACCTCGGTCACCGACGAGTTCATGGACCAGCGGGCGGGCGACGCGAACGTGATCGCCGCCCGGGAGCTGGACGAGCTCGTGGGGCGGCTCGAGCGGCCGCGCAAGGTGATGCTGATGGTCCAGGCGGGCCGGGCGGTGGACGCCGTGCTGGGTCAGCTCGTCCCCCTGCTGGACGAGGGCGACATCGTGCTGGACGGCGGCAACAGCCACTACCCCGACACCCGCCGCCGCGAGGCCGAGCTGAAGGAACAGGGCATCCGCTTCCTGGGCGTCGGCGTGTCCGGCGGCGAGGAGGGCGCCCGCCACGGCCCCAGCATCATGCCCGGCGGCCCCAAGGAGGCGTACGACGAGGTCGCGCCGATCCTCGAGGCGATCGCCGCCAAGGCGCCCGACGGCGAGCCGTGCGTCGCCTGGCTGGGCGAGGACGGCGCCGGCCACTTCGTCAAGATGGTCCACAACGGCATCGAGTACGGCGACATGCAGCTCATCGCCGAGAGCTACCAGCTGATGAAGGACGGCCTGGGCCTGACGAACGAGGGCATGCAGGCCGTGTTCGCGCGCTGGGACGAGGGCGTGCTGGACAGCTACCTGATCGAGATCACCGCGGAGATCCTCGGCACGAAGGACGACGAGGGCCGCTACGTGCTGGACATGATCCTGGACGCGGCCGGCCAGAAGGGGACCGGCCGCTGGACGGCGATCACGGCGCTGGAGCAGGGCGTTCCGCTCACCGTCATCGACGAGGCCGTCGCCGCCCGCTCGCTCTCCGCCGCGAAGGAGGAGCGGGGCCGCGCCGAGAAGGTGCTGAACGGCCCGGAGCTGGAGCACGACGGCGACGACGAGGCGTTCCTCGACGACCTGCACGACGCGCTGTACGCCAGCAAGATCGTCGCGTACGCCCAAGGCCTGGCGTTGCTCCGCGACGCGGCCGAAGCGTACGAATGGAGCCTCGAGCCGGGCGAGTCCGCCGCCCTCTGGCGCGCCGGCTGCATCATCCGCAGCCGCTTCCTGGACGACATCACCAGCGCGTTCCGCGCCGAGCGCGAGCTCGAGAACCTGCTGCTGGCGCCGTTCTTCGCCGACGCCGTGAACGCCGCGCAGGACGGCTGGCGCCGCACGGTCGCCCGGGCCGCCACCTTCGGCGTCGCCACGCCGGCGATGTCCGCGGCGCTGGCGTTCTACGACGGCTACCGCACCGGCCGGGGCCCCGCGAACCTGATCCAGGCGCAGCGCGACTACTTCGGCGCCCATACGTTCGAGCGGATCGACCTCCCGCGCGGCGAGAACGTCCACTTCGACTGGATCGGCTCGGGCGGCGGCGTGACCTCCGGGAGCTACGAGGCGTGACCCCCGCCCTGCGGCCCGCCCGCCGCCGACGCGATCGGCCGCGGGCGGGCTGAGGCGCCGGGGTGGACGCGCTCTGCCTGGCCGCCGGCAAGGGCACCCGCTTCGGGCGGCTGGGCGCCTACCTGCAGAAGTGCCTCTACCCCGTCGGTCTGCGGCCGTTCCTGGCGTACTCGGTCGAGAACCTGCTGCGCAGCGGGGTGGCGCGGCCGGGCCGTGACGTTCTGACGCTGGTCGTCGGCCACCACGGCGAGCAGGTCCGCGCCTACTTCGGCGCCGCGGTCGAGGGCCTCGAGGTCCGCTACCTGGAGCAGCCCGATCCCCGCGGCACCGGTCATGCGCTGGCGTTGGCGCACGCCGCCCAGCCGCGCGGCGAGCCGACGCTGGTCTGGCTGGCGGACGGCTACGTCTCGGCCCGCCGGTTCCGGGACCTCGCCGCGCACCCCGCGCCGTCGGCCCTGACGCTGGCGCCCGGCCATCCCGACGAGAACCCGACGGTACGCGTCGACGTGCACGGCGACCGCGTCACGCGGGCCTTCCGGGGCCACGGCCCGCGCTTCGACGTCGGCGCCTGGAAGCTGGCGCCCGAAGCGATGGCCGGCATGACCGACGTCGCCGAGAACGGCGAGATCCGCATGCTGCCCAACCTGCAGCGCATGATCGAGGCCGGCCTCGAGGTCGGCTACGTCGAGGCGGACGAGTGGCTGCACCTCGGCGGCACGGCGCCCACCCCCGAAGAGAACCTGGCGAGGGTCGAGGCGCGCGTGCGCGAGCTTCACGGCCTGCCGCCGGTGCGGACCGGAACGGAGCGAACGGCATGATCGTGGCGAAGACCCCGCTGCGGATTCCGCTGGCGGGCGGCCTGACCGACCTGGCCCCCTACGCGGAGCGCTTCGGCGGCGAGACCCTCAGCGTCACCATCGACAAGCACGTCTACGTCAGCGTGAAGGACGATCTGGACGGCACCTACGACGTCCGCTACCGCGATACCCACGAGCACACCTCGAGCTCGGGCCGGCTCCGGCACGACCTGCTGCGCGAGTCGCTGCGCCTGACGGGACTGACCGACCGGCCGCTGGACGTCGACTTCCGGGTGGATCTCGCAGGCGAGAGCGGCCTGGGCACCAGCGGCGCCCTCACCGTCTCGATCCTGCACGCCCTGCGGCGGCTGCAGGGACTCGATCCCGACGCCTGGGAGCTCCTGCGCGACGCGGCCCGCGTCGAGGTCGAGATGCTGGCCGGCGCCTCGGGCTACCACGATCCGGCGATCTGCGCGCTGGGCGGCCTGCGCCGCCTGGCGTACGACGGCGCCGGCGTGCGGGACGTGGGGCTCGAGCTCGCGCCCGGCGCCCGCGAGGCGTTCGAGGACGGCCTGCTGCTGTTCTACTCGGGGCGCCACCAGAAGAGCAAGCCGTCGCTGGACCTGCTGACCAGCCACCTCGAGGAGGCGCTGCCGATCCTGCACGACGTGCGCGCCCTGGTGGGGGAGCTCGCAGGCGCGTTCGCGCGGGGCGACCTGGCGGGCGTCGCTCGCTGCGTCGGCCAGCAGCAGCGCCTGAAGCAGCTCCTGCCGGGACGGTTCGTCGACGCGGAGGTCGAGGAGGTCGTGGCACGCGTCCGCGCGACCGGCGCGGAGGCGCAGCTGCCGGGGGGCAAGATCAGCGCGTTCGTCGTGGTCGTCTGTCCCGACGGGCAGAAGGCGGCGGTCCGAGAGGCGCTGTCCGACCTGCGCGAGGTGCCGATCCGGACGGTCGAGACGGGAACCCGGGCCGTCGAGCTCTGAGCCTGGCCGCATGCTAGCGTCACGGCGTGATCCGACCGTCGCCGTCGTCCCCGGCCCGCGTTTCGTGCCCCAGAGGTCGCGCGTGACGACGCTCGGCGCCCTGAGCGCCGTCGCGGCGGGAGGCGCCGTCGGGGCCGTGCTGCGCTGGGCGGTGTCGCTGGCCGCGCTCCGGCTGACCGGGCAGGGCGCCTGGTCGGGCTTCCCTCTGGGCACCGTGATCGTGAACGTGGTCGGCACGTTCGCCTTGGCGTGGCTCGTCTCGGCCGACGCCGCGCGCGGCGCGGTCAGCCCCACCGTGCGCCTGTTCCTGGGGACCGGCCTGCTGGGCGCGCTGACGACGTTCTCGACCTTCGGACTGGACGCCCACGGGCTGTTGAGCCAGGGCCGTTCGGGGCAGGGCCTTCTGTACCTGGCGGGCACGCTCATCCTGGCGGGGGTCGCCGTCCTGGTCGGCTGGGCGGCGGGCCGCTGACCCCCGCGCGCGGCCGCGCCGAACGGCGCCGCGGCCGCGCTTCTTGTATCTTGACGCGGAATGCACGGTCGCCGCCGGCGACCTTCGCTGGGAGGCACCCATGTCCGATAAGGCGCACGCCCCGACCCCCGTTCGCACCCGCATCGCCGTCGCCCGCGGCGACGGCATCGGCCCCGAGATCATGGACGCCACGCTGCAGATCCTGGCGGCGGCCGGCGCGGACCTCGACGTCGCCGAGGTGCGTCTCGGCAAGTCCGTCTACGAGGCGGGCGTGCCTTCGGGCATCGACCCGTCGGCGTGGGACGCGCTGCGGGAGCGCGGCGTGCTGCTGAAGGCGCCGATCACGACCCCGCGCGGCGGCGGCTACAAGAGCTTGAACGTGACGCTGCGCAAGAGCTTGGGGCTGTTCGCGAACGTGCGTCCGGCCGTGGCGTACCACCCGTTCGTCGCCACCCGCCATCCCGCCATGGACGTGCTGGTGATCCGGGAGAACGAGGAGGACCTCTACGCCGGCATCGAGCACCGCCAGACGGACGAGGTGGTGCAGTGCCTGAAGCTGATCAGCCGGCCGGGCAGCGAGAAGATCGTCCGCTTCGCGTTCGAGGAGGCCCTCGCGCAAGGCCGGGCCCGGGTGACGGCGCTGGTGAAGGACAACATCATGAAGCTCACCGACGGCCTGTTCGCGCGTGTGTTCGAGGAGGTGGCAGCGGAGTACCCCGACGTCGAGCACGACCAGATGATCGTCGACATCGGCGCCGCGCGCTTGGCGGACACGCCCGAGGCGTTCGACGTGGTCGTCACCACGAACCTGTACGGCGACATCGTCAGCGACATCACCGCCCAGCTGACCGGCTCGGTGGGGCTGGCGCCGTCGGCGAACGTCGGCGAGCACGGCTCGCTGTTCGAGGCGATCCACGGCTCCGCGCCGGACATCGCCGGTCATGGGATCGCGAACCCGTCGGGGCTGCTGCTGGCCGGCGTGCTGATGCTGCAGCACCTGGGCCAGAACGAGGTGGCCGAGCGGGTCCACAACGCCTGGCTCACGACGCTGGAGGCCGGGGTCCACACCGGCGACATCTACCGGGAGGGAACGAGCACGGAGCGCGTGAACACCGTCGGCTTCACCGAGGCGGTGGTGCAGCGTCTGGGCGAGGAGCCCCGCCACCTGGCGCCGGCGCGCTACGCGGGCCGCCCGGTCCCGAAGGTGCCGTCCGCGACGCCGCGCGTGCCGCAGCGCAAGGAGCTTCTGGGGGTGGACGTGTTCGCCGACTGGCGCGAGGCGGACCGCGCGCCGGAGGTGCTGGCCGGGACGTTGCAGGCGCAGCAGGGACCGTTCGAGCTGCAGGTGATCACGAACCGTGGCGTGAAGGTGTGGCCCGAGGGGCTGCCCGAGACGTTCAAGACCGACCACTGGCGCTGCCGCTTCCTGGCGGCGGACGGCGGCCCGGTCGCCGCCCGCGCGGTGGTCGACCTGCTGGCTCGCCTGGTCGACGCGGGGGTGGACGTGATCAAGACGGAGAACCTGTACGCGTTCGACGGCGAGCAGGGCTTCTCGCAGGCGCAGGGGCAGTAGCCGAGGCGGAGGCGAGGCGGCGGCGGGGTCGCGATTGACGGGTCCTATGGTCGGGCGTAAACTGAGTTTCGTCATGGCGAAATCCTCCTCGCCCCCCGTCAGCGACGCCGCCGGCGACTACCTGAAGGCGATCTGGAGCCTCAGCCGCGACGGCCCCGCGTCGACCAACGCGATCGCCGGGAGGCTCGGCTTCACCCCCGCCTCGGTGTCGGGCATGCTGGCCCGCCTGGACGAGGCCGGCCTGGTCGAGCACGTCCGCTACCGCGGCGCGACGCTGACCGAGGCCGGCCGCCGCGAGGCGCTGCGGCTGATCCGCCGGCACCGGCTGGTCGAGACGTTCATGATCCGTGACCTCGGCTACCGCTGGGACGAGGTCCACGACGAGGCGGAAGCGCTGGAGCACGCCGTCAGCGATCGCTTCGCCGAGCGCCTCGCCGACCTGCTGGGCCACCCCAGCCACGATCCGCACGGCGACCCGATCCCGCGCCCCGACGGCACCGTTCCCCCGACGCCGGACCTCCCCCTGACCGAGGTGGAGCACGGCGCACGGCTGCGGGTCGCGCGCCTGCTCAGCCAGGACGGTGCCGTGCTGGAGCACCTCGCCGCCCTCGGCATCGAGCCCGGGTCCACGGTACGCGTCACCGGCCGCGAGCCGCTGGGAGGCATCGTCCAGCTCGAGGTCGACGGTCGCCCCTGCGCGCTGTCGCGCGATCTGGCCGAGCGCGTGCGGGGCGAGCCGCTCGCGGACGCGCGCCTGCGGCAGGAGCTGCCGTGACCGGACTCGAGAGCTGGATCACCGCGAACCTGGGCACGCACCCGGTGCTGCTCGGCCTGCTGGCCGGCATCGTGATCACCACCTTCAACCTGATCGGGGCGCTGGCGATCGTTCCGTGGCGAAACCCGACCTCCAGGCAGCTGGACACCGCGCTGGGGTTCGCGGCGGGCGTGATGCTGGCGGCCAGCTTCACGAGCCTGATCCTGCCCGGCATCGAGATCGGCGGTCTGCTCCCGGTGATCCTGGGGATGGCGCTGGGCGTCGCGTTCCTGGACCGCGCGGACGCCTGGGTTCCGCACGTGCACGTCCTGGTCACCGGACGGAGCCGCGACGACGCCGCGCCCGGCGGCCACGGCCGCATGGCGTCGGTGATCCTGTTCATCATCGCGATCACCCTGCACAACATGCCGGAGGGCCTGGCCGTGGGCGTGGGATTCGGCTCGGGGCGCATGCACGAAGCGGTCGCGCTGATGCTGGCCATCGGCCTGCAGAACGTGCCCGAGGGCCTCGCGGTCGCGGTCGCCGCCCGGAACGCAGGGCTGGGCGGGCTCTGGTACGCCGCCTTCGTGGGCGCCCGTGCAGGCGTGGTCGAGATCCCCCTCGCGGTGTTCGGCGCCTGGGCGGTGACCGTCGCGGAGCCGATCCTCCCCTACGCGATGGGCTTCGCCGCCGGCGCGATGCTGTACGTGATCAGCGACGAGATCATTCCCGAGACCCACGGCCGGGGTCACGAGCGGCTGGCGACCCTGGGGACGATGGTGGGCCTCGTCGTGATGCTGTCGCTGGACGTGGCGCTGGGCTGAGCGCGGCGGCGGGCGCGCCGCTGGACGCGTCGCCGCACCCGCCGCTGGAACGTGGCCGAGGGCACGACCTCGCCCGTCGCGCGTCAGCGAAACGACCGACCCGCGACCACCACCGGGGCACGCTGAACGCATGCGTACATCGATGCTCCGCCCCTCTTCGGCTCCGCTCGCGCATGCCGCTGCCCTGTTCGCCACGCTGATGGTCGCGCTGGTCGTCTCGACCGCGCTGGCCCAGGACGCCTCGCTCCCCACCGTCGAGCCGGTCGAGCCGTTCCTGACGGAGCCCCTCGCGATGGACGAGGTGCGCCCGCGCTCCGCCGTGCTGGAGGTGACCACCACGATCGACCTGGCGTGCGCCGTCGTGTTCGGCCCCGACGGGTCGTTCGGACGCCTGGCGCTGGACCAGCAGATGGGCGCCGGGGCCCATCAGGACCACCGCGTGCTCCTGACCGATCTCGAGCCGGACACCGAGTACGTCTTCCGCCTGCAAGGAAGCGCACCGGACGGCCGACTGGTGGCCTCCCAGGTGCAGACCTTCCGGACCCCGCCCGAGCAGACCGACACGCGCTTCGGCCCGCGGGTCGAGGAGCTCGAGGCGGTGGCGGCCAGCAGCGTCTTCTCGAGCGGCTTCGCCGCCGGGAACGCCGTCGACGGCGACGGCGGCAGCGAGTGGTCGTCGCGCGGCGACGGTGACGACGCCTGGATCGAGATCGCGCTGCCCGGCCCGACCGAGCTGTCGGGCGTGGGCGTGTGGACGCGCACGATGACGAGCAGCGCCCGCATCGAGCGCTTCGAGATCCGCACCGACGACGGCACGACGTTCGGACCGTTCGAGCTGCCCGACGCGAACGGGCTGCACCGCTTCGAGGTCGAAGCGACGACGTCGACGCTGCGGCTGGAGGTCGTCGACTCGACCGGAGGCAACACCGGCCTGGTCGAGGTCGAAGCGTACCGGGCTCCCTGACGCGGATCGCCCGAACGGTGCCGATCGTACGCCCGACTCCCGCGACGGCCCGCCCCGGTCGGTACGCTGCGCACGTGAGCGACGTAGACGCCCTGGCGGAGCTGCTGGACACCCGGCGCACGCTGGTCCTGTCGGGCGCCGGCATCAGCACCGAGTCCGGCATTCCCGACTACCGCGGGCCGACGAGCCGGCCGCGGAGCCCCACGACCTATCAGACGTTCGTCCGGGACGAGGCCGCGCGGCGTCGCTACTGGGCGCGCAGCTCGATCGGCTGGCCGCTCACGGCGCACGCCCGCCCCAACGAAGGGCACCGGGCGCTCGCAAGGCTGGAGCGTCGCGGCGCCACGGCCGGGGTGTTGACGCAGAACGTCGACGGGCTGCACCAGCGCAGCGGGAGCCGCGAGGTGCTGGAGCTCCACGGAAGCCTCTCCAGCGTGATCTGCCTGACCTGCGGGGCGCGCACCTCCAGGTCGTCGCTCCAGGAACGGCTCCGGGCGGCGAATCCGGGCTTCCGCGCGCTCACGGATGACGTCGCTCCGGACGGCGACGTCGAGATCGACGACGCCTGGACGCGCGACTACCGGGTGCCGGACTGCCTCGCCTGCGGCGGGGTGCTGAAGCCGGACGTCGTGTTCTTCGGTGAGAACGTGCCGCGCGGCCGGCTGGAACGGGCCTGGTCGATGCTGGACCGGGCCGAGGCGCTGCTGGTCGTCGGCTCCTCGCTGACCGTGTTCAGCGGCTACCGCTTCGTGCGGCGCGCCCGCGAGCAGGGAAAGCCGGTCGCGATCGTGAACGACGGCGCCACGCGCGGCGACGCGGACGCGACGGTGCGGAGCCACGCTCGGCTGGGAGCGATCGTGCCGGAGATCGCCCGGCGTCTCTGCGGCCCCGACGCCCGTCCGTCGGCGATGCGCGCGGGCGACGCTCGTGCGGACGCCGCGGCGCCGGAGCGCGCGCCCCTCTCCGGCGCCGGGGGCGACGCGTGACGATTCGGTCCGTCCACCGCGTGGACGCCCCGCCGACCCGCTTCTTCGGGTACTACCCCGGCGTCCCGACGGTCGTCACCGCCGCCCACGAGGACGACCGGAACGTCCTGGCGGTCGGTTGGCACGCAGCGCTGTCGCACGATCCGCCGATGTACGGCGTCGCGATCGCGGCCGCCCGCTACACGCACCGGCTGGGCGTCGCCTCCGGCGCGTTCGCCGTGCACTTCCTGCCGTTCCGGCACGCGCGCACCGTGGCCGGAGTCGGCACGCTCTCCCGGAACGACGGCGTGGACAAGTTCGCGCGCTTCGGGCTTCGTGCGACGCAGGGCGCCGTCACGGGCGCGCCCATCCTCGAGGACGCCTACCTGGCGTACGAGTGCCGGCTGTCGCAGCGCGTCCCCACCGGCGATCACGAGTGGTGGATCGGCGAGGTGGCAGCGCTGCATCACCGACCGGACGCGTTCGACGAGCGCGGTGTGCTGCGGCGCGACGTCGCGCCGGCGCAGGCGTACTACGGCCGGGCGACGTACGAGGCGCTGGGGGCGGGGGAGCTCGCGACGTTTCCGCCAGGCGGCTTCCGCGAGCCGGACGCGGACGTCACCCAGGGCGAGGGGTAGGCTCGCGGAATGGACCTGGCCGCCCTCCTGTTCGACCTCGACGGAACCCTCGCGCATACCGACCCCCTCCATTTCCTCGCCTGGCAGGACGCGCTCGCCGAGCACGGCGTGGAGGTGGACGAGGCGGCGTACGCGCGCCACGTGTCCGGCCGGCACAACCCGCAGATCGTCGCCGACCTGTTGCCGCACCTGACGGAGGCCGAGGGGCGCGCGTTCGCCGAGGACAAGGAGTCCCGGTTCCGGGCCGCCGCCGACCGCCTGGAGCCGCTCCCCGGCGTGCACGAGGTGCTGCGGGCGGCGCGCAGCGCGGGCCTGGCGACCGCGTTGGTGACGAACGCGCCCCGCCACAACACGCTGTTCATGCTCCGCGCGCTCGACCTCCAGGAAGCGTTCGACGCGATCGGCCTGGGCGACGAGGCGGCGGCCCCGAAGCCCGACCCCGCTCCCTACCGCGAGATGCTGCGCACGCTGGGCGTGAAGGCCGACCGGACGCTTGCGTTCGAGGACTCTCCGAGCGGCGTGACCTCGGCGCGCGGCGCCGGCGTTCGCGTCGTGGGGCTGGCCACGACCCAGCGACCCGAAGCGCTCGCCGACCTGGGCGCGTCGCTGGTGGTGGACGACTTCCTGGACGCGCGGCTCTGGTCGGGGCCGCTGGCTGGGCTGGCCGCGTACCGGGACGATCCGTAGCGGCACGATCCACACGGTGCGTCCGACGCTTGACCGACGCGGCGCCGCCGCTCCGCGCATGCTGCGCGGCATGACCGAAGGCGAACCCGACCGCCCGCTCCGCGCGCTGTTCATCAACGGAACCCTCAAGCCGTCGCCCGCCCTGTCGCACACCGAAGGGCTCATGCAGGTCTCCCGGGCGGTGCTCGAGAGCGGAGGGGTCGAGGTCGACACGATCCGCGCGGTCGACCACGAGCTGGCGCCCGGCGTGCATCCCGACATGACCGAGCACGGTGCCGCGCGCGACGACTGGCCCGCGCTCTGGGACCGCGTCCTGGACGCGGACATCCTGGTGCTGGGCACCCCCATCTGGCTGGGCGAGCCGTCGTCGGTGATCCGGCGGGTGATCGAGCGCCTCTACGCGATGTCCGGCCTGACGAACGAGAAGGGACAGTACGTGTACTACGGCAAGGTCGCCGGCACGATCGTCACGGGGAACGAGGACGGCGTGAAGCACAGCGCCATGAGTCTGCTCTACGCGCTGCAGCATCTGGGCTTCGTGATCCCGCCGCAGGCGGACGCCGGCTGGATCGGCGAGGCCGGACCGGGCCCCTCGTACCTCGATCCTGGCTCGGGCGGGCCCGAGAACGACTTCACCCAGCGGAACGTGACGTTCCTGAGCTGGAACCTGATCCACCTCGCCACGATGCTGCGCGCCGCGGGCGGCGTGCCGGCCCACGGCAACCGGCGCAGCGCCTGGGACGCCGGCCAGCGCGTCGGGCACCCGAACCCCGAGTACCGCTGAGGCTCAGCGCTCGAGCGTCAGGAACGGCGCGGGGATCCAGCCTTGGACGGTGCCGGCTGGGCCGTCCCAGCGGACGTACCAGTAGTTCAGAACCGGGTTGTTCTGGAACATCTCGACCTTCACCCCCGTGCCCGTCGGGATCGTTCCGGTGACGCGGGCGCGCAGGTGGCTGTCGTACAGGTGGACGTCGGGGAACAGCGTCTCGCCCTCCCAGCTCCCGTCGACCGTGCCGCGCACGCCGTCCCCCAACGGTTGCGGAATGCCGCACTGGTCGGGGTCGGGGTTGTCGTCGAACGGCAGCTCGGGAACCGCGACGGTCGCCTCGCTGGGCGCGGGCGAGGGGGCGGGCGTGGGGGCGGCGTCGCCCGGATCGGCCTGAGCCAGCCCAGCGGCGGACAGCGCCAGGAGCACGGCGAGCGACCCGGCCAGGAGTCCCGCCGACAGCCCGGCGGCGAGGGATCGGTTCGTGGTGGGCGAAACGTTCATACGTTCCACGATGCGTGACGGGCCGCGACGCGTTCCGTCAACTGGCCGTCACGCGCTTACGGCTCCGGCCAGGGGGCCCTGAGCTCCTCGCCCAGCGCGGTGCGGACCTTCTCGATCTGCGGCGCCGGAACGTGGTCGTTCAACGTCGCGAACACGGCGCGGGCCAGCTCGTCGAAGGCGACCGGCTCGGGTCGCGCGCGTCGGGGACTCGGGGTCCTGGCTGCGACGCTCGCGGCTCAGAGATCCAGCTCGAGCGCCTCGATCGCCGGGGCGTGGAGCCGGTAGCGGCCGCGGGTGCCCTCGACCAGGCCGTCGTTGCGCAGATCGGCGACGGAGCTGGACACCGAGACGCGGGTCGCCCCGATGAGCGAGGCGATCTCCTCGTGCCGTAGCTCGGTCTCGAGCTCCAGCCAGTCGTCGTCGTCCTCGGCGGGGTGTCCGAAACGACGGGCCTGCTCCAGCAGCGTGAGCGCGACGCGCACCTTGATCGGCGCGTACCCGCCGGTGAGCTGATCGCGGCAGCGGAACAGGTTGCCGGCCAGGATCTCGGCGAACGCCAGCACGAACGTCGGCGCTTGCAGCGAGAGCTGCTGGAACTGCCCGCGCGACATCGGACAGGTGGTGACGCCGTCTCCCAGCGCCACGGCGTCGGCGCGGTACTCCGCGTCGGGACGCAGGAACGCCTCGCCGATCATGTCGTCCGGTCCGACGATGGCGAGGATCCGCTCGCGCCCGTCGGGCGTGAGGCGGGTGAGCTTGATGCGGCCGTTCGCGACGACGTGCAGCGATTCGGCCGGGTCGCCCTCGCGGAAGATGTGCTCGTCGCGCGCGTAGTGCCGCTCGGGGCAGACGCGCATGAACACGCTTCGATCCGCATCGTCGAGGCGACGGCTGAAGCCGCTATCGGTCACGAACCATGGGCGTTCGGTCGTCGTCATGCACGACTGTACGTGGCGTCACGGAGATCGCGCGTGACCTGGACTCCCACGGCGGTGGCCACCCGCCGGGACGCCTTGACAGCCGCGAGCGAGCGGACTAGGGTAGCCGCATGTTTAGGTTCGCCACAAAATCTCACGAGGTAGGGCGCAATCGCCGTGTCGTCGCGTCCCGCTCGTCCGTGCATCGCCGGTCCCGCCGTCTCGCCGCGCAGCTCCTCGTCCGCCTGGCGCTACCCGGCCTGGCGCTGACCAGCCTGACGCTCGCCGGCCTGGCGCTGGCGCAAGACGCGCGCCTGGACCCGCCGCTTCGTGTCGTCGCCACGGTCGGCATGGTCGGCGACACCGCCGCCACGGTCGGAGGCGCCTGCACCGACGTCGTCTCCCTGATGGGCCCCGGCGTCGACCCCCATCTGTACCAGGCCACCTCGGGCGACGTCCGCGAGCTGAGCCGGGCGGACCTCATCCTCTACGGCGGCCTGACCCTCGAAGGCCAGCTCGGGGACGTACTGGAGCGCTTCGGCGAACGAACGACGACGCTCGCGGTATCGGAGGCGGGCGTGCCCGAAGGGCGCCGGATCCGCGTCTCCAGCGCGTACGGCGTCGACCCGCACGTGTGGATGGACGTCTCGCTGTGGGCCGGCACGCTGGACCCGATCGCCGCCGCGCTCGGCGACCTCGCCCCGGCGTGCGCGGCCGGCGTGCGCGACCGCGCGGCCGCGCACGCTGCGGAGCTGAACGCCCTGCACGACTGGATCGCGCGGGCCGTCGCCACCGTGCCGGAGGCGAACCGCGTGCTGGTCACGGCGCACGACGCGTTCGCGTACTACGGCCGGGCGTACGGGCTCCAGGTGGTCGGCATCCAGGGCGTCAGCACCGACGCCGAGCCGTCCATCGCCGACATCCGCGCCACCGCCGAGACCATCGCCCGAACCGGGGTTCCCGCCGTCTTCGTCGAGACGACGATCAATCCGAGAACGATCCAAGCGGTCCTGGACGCGACCGGCGACATGGGCGCCTCGGTCGAGCTGGGCGGAACGCTCTACTCCGACGCCATGGGCGAGCCGGGCACCGCCGAGGGCACCTACATCGGGATGCTGCACGCCAACACGGTCGCCATCGTCGACGCGCTGGGCGGCGAGGCGCCTCCCCTCCCCGGCGCGCTGGACGACTGGGCCGACCGTCACGGAATCGCGGACGTCGCCGCTCCGTGAGCGTGCACGAGCCCGACCTCGCGGTCCACGTCGAGGACCTCACGGTCGCCTACCACGCCAAGCCGGTGCTGTGGGACGTCGACCTCGACGTGCCTCCCGGCGTCATGGCCGCCATCGTGGGCCCCAACGGGGCGGGCAAGAGCACGCTGCTCAAGGCGATCCTGGGGCTGATCCGACCGACCGCCGGCCACGTCTACCTGTTCGGCAGGCCGTACGCCGAGCAGCGGCACCGGGTCGGCTACGTCCCGCAACGCACCAGCGTGGACTGGGACTTCCCGACGACCGTCGCCGACGTCGTCGAGATGGGACTGTACGGCCGGCTCGGGTGGCTTCGGCGACCGGGCCGCACCGAGCGGGCGCGGGCGCTGTCCGCCCTGGAGCAGGTCGGCATGAGCGACTACCGCGACCGTCAGATCGCGCAGCTCTCGGGGGGGCAGCAGCAGCGGACCTTCCTGGCGCGCGCCCTGGTGCAGGACGCCGACGTGTACTTCCTGGACGAGCCGATGGCGGGCGTCGACGCCACCTCCGAGCGCGCCATCCTGGAGGTGCTCCGGGAGCTGCGCGACCGCGGGAAGACGGTCGTCGTCGTCCATCACGACCTGCAGACGGTCCGCACCACGTTCGACTGGATGATGCTGCTGAACGTGCGCGCCGTCGCGCAGGGTCCGGTCGAGGAGGTCTACACCGCCCAGAACCTTCACGCCACCTACGGTGGTCAGGTCGCGCTGCTGGAGGGCGCCGGCCTGCCGGGCGCACCCGGCTGAGATGGACGCGATCGTCACCCTGCTGGGGGACTACACCCTACGCACCGTCGCGTTGGGCGCGATCCTGCTGGGCGTGACCAGCGGCGCGCTGGGCTCGTTCGCCGTGCTGCGCAAGCAGAGCCTGCTCGGGGACACGCTCTCCCACGCCGCGCTGCCCGGCATCGCGCTGGGCTTCCTCGTCGCCGGAGGACGCTCGCTGAGCGCCGTGCTGGCCGGCGCCCTGGCGACCGGCGTCCTGGCGGCGCTCACGATGCTGCTGCTGGTCCGGCGCAGCCGCCTGAAGACGGACGCCTCGCTGGGCGTCGCGCTGAGCGTGTACTTCGCGGCGGGCGTGGTGCTGCTCAGCTTCGTCCAGGGCCGCGCCGGCGCTGGCCAGGCCGGGCTCGAGACGTTCCTGTTCGGCCAAGCGGCGGCCATCCTGCGCAGCGACCTATGGATCATGGCGGCCGTGACGGCGCTGTCCGTCGCCCTGGTCGTGGCCGGCTGGAAGGAGCTCAAGGCGGCCACCTTCGACCCGGTGTTCGCCGCCTCGCTGGGCCTGCCGACCGCGTTCCTGGACGCGGTCATGACGGCGATGATCGCGCTGGCGGTGGTGCTGGGCCTGCAGATGGTGGGCGTGGTGCTGATGTCGGCGATGATCGTCGCCCCCGCCGTCGCCGCGCGACAGTGGACCGAGCGGCTGGGCACGATGGTGGTCCTGGCGTCGACGTTCGGCGCGGTCGGGGGCGTGATCGGCGCCCTGATCAGCGCGACCGGCCGCGGGCTGGCCACCGGCCCACTCATCGTGCTGAGCCTCACCGTGATCGTGGCGGTCTCGCTGGCGTTCGCCCCGAACCGGGGCCTGGTCGCGGCCGCCGTGCGGCGCGCGCGGAGCGGTCGCGCGTTGCGGGCTCGCCAAGTCCTGGCCACCATGGACCGCCTGGCCCGTGAGCACGGCCATCCCGACTACGCCACCGAGCAGGGCATGCTGGACACCTACTTCGGGACCTCCACCGCCGGGCTGCTCCGCGACCTGGAGGAGCGCGGCTGGGTTCGCCGCGTGGAGCACCGGCCCGAGGAGGGCGTCCACTGGGCGCTGAGCGAGGCGGGCGCGGTCGAGGCGTCGCGGGTGCCGACCGACGCGGGCCGAGACGCGGGCCGACACGCGGGCCGCCGATGAGCGCGCTGCTCACCTCGATCCCGTTCGCGATCGTGGCCACCGGCGCGCTGGTCGGCGTCGCCGGGTCGCTGCTGGGCACGTTCCTGATCCTGCGCGGCGACGCGATGCTGACCGACGCGATCAGCCACTCGATCCTGTTCGGCATCGTGATCGTCTGGATGCTCACCGGCCAGACCTCCGGCCCGGTCCAGATCGTCGGCGCGGCGCTGACGGGGCTTCTGACGGTGGTGGCGACCGAGGCGTTGACGCGCACCCGCCGCATGGCGGGGGACGCCGCCATCGGCCTCGTGTTCCCGGCGCTGTTCTCCGTCGGTGTGCTGCTGCTGAACGTGTACGCCCGCGACG
>Ga0209949_1000806_pt1 | contig 16005 bp, 10 predicted proteins | sample SalPonC_black_MG_FD_185711 | JGI IMG/M metagenome (GOLD analysis project Ga0209949, IMG submission 185711) | Salt pond soil microbial communities from South San Francisco under conditions of wetland restoration - Salt Pond MetaG... | ecosystem: Environmental > Aquatic > Marine > Intertidal zone... | reverse complement strand
AATTATCAGAAATAATGATTGTAACCGGTGATTTCTCACTTACACAGTCAATTAAGCCGGTAATCCCCGAATGGGTAAATGTTGAGTCGCCAATAACAGCAACAGAAGGAACCATTCCTGCATCGGCAGCTCCTTTAGCCATAGTAATCGAAGCGCCCATATCAACACATGAGTTAATAGCATTGTATGGAGGAAGTGCGCCTAATGTATAACATCCGATATCAGAAAAAACACGTCCTTCGCTATAATCAGCCAACGCTTTGTTTAATGCATTGTATGCTTCAATATGTCCACAACCCACACACATGGATGGTGGCCGGTTTTTTACCAACTCAGGGATCGACTCATCGGTTACTGTTTCCAGCCCTAAAGCGGTGGCTACAATATTTGGATTTAATTCACCATCGCGTGGCAACGTTCCGTCAAGTCTGCCGGTAATTGTTGTCCCGGCTTCCTGGTATCCTTTCAGCATCTCTTCTACGATCGGATATCCTTCTTCAATCACAAGCACTTTTTCGCACTCGTTAACAATTTTCATCACCTGCTTACGGGGAATAGGATACTGTCCGATTTTTAGTACCGGGTGTTTCAGTTCTTTGTCCTGGAAGTTCTCCATTAAATAATTATAGGCAATGCCTGTGGTGATGATTCCCATTTTTTTATCTTCACCATCAATGTATTGATTAAATTCAGACTCTTCTGATGCAACCTCTAAACCGGCCTGTGTTCCGATTAATTGCTTATAATTTTTCCTTGCTATTGCCGGTAAAAGAACAAATTGTCTTAAATCAGAAGGTAATGAATTATCATTTTGTGCTTTTTGGGCCAGTGTTTGTACTCCTGCACGCGAGTGTGCTAAGCGTGTGGTAATTCTTAATAATACAGGCAGCTTATATTTTTCCGATAACTCGAAACCATGGTACGCCATCTCGTATGCTTCTTGCTGACTGGTAGGCTCGAGCATAGGAATCATGGCAAATTTACCGTAAAATCTCGAGTCTTGCTCGTTTTGCGATGAGTGCATAGAAGGGTCGTCTGCTACAACAACAATTAAACCTCCGTTTACTCCGGTAATGGCTGAGTTAACAAAGGCATCGGCTGCAACATTTAATCCTACATGTTTCATGCAAGCCATGGCTCGTTTTCCTGCATACGACATTCCTAATGCAGCCTCCATGGCTGTTTTTTCATTGGCCGACCAGGTGCTGTGAATATTATTTTCACGGGCAAATTTTGATGCCTGTACATATTCTGTAATTTCTGTCGAAGGGGTTCCCGGATAAGCATAAATACCGGATATTCCTCCATCTAATGCTCCCTGGGCAATCGCTTCGTCTCCTAATAATAGTAATTTTTGCATATTATAATGATTTTTATGATTTAATGTGAATCAGTTAAAAAAGAATAAGTTAAATAAAAATTTTGATTCTGGAAAATATTATATGAAAGTGGAAAACATTAAAGGCCACCAAATCTTTTTAAAAATCCGACTTGTATTGCAATTACATAAAAAAAAATAACTTTACTTATATCCATAAGAAAATACTATTTGTTTCTACTAGAGTTTGCTTAAGCAAATGTAGTTTAAATTTTATAAATAATCTAAAAAAGCCAGGTTTTGAATAACATATTTTTAGTAAAAATCATTGTTTGGTTACAAATCGTAACTATGGAGTGGTGAGTTTCATTAGTTTTGTATCTCCCAAAAATACAGGAGTGTTAAAGATGAATAGAAGTTTTGACAGGTTTTGTTGAGTAGATTTTTTAAAATTTATTTTTTTATAATTTCAAATGTTAATTTTTGGATTTCATTTAGTAATAAATTGTTATAACAAGCTTTCTGTTTCCTCCATGATTTCGAAATTCGCACAAATAAATGCCCTGCCATGTTCCCAGATTTAACCGGTGATTGGAAATGGGAATAGTTAGCGATTGCCCAAATGTGGAGGATTTTAAGTGGGCAGCCATATCATCGGGACCTTCCATTGTATGCGAATAAAGTGCATCTCCATCGGGAATTAAATGGTTCATAAAATTTTCAAAATCAACAGTTACCGAAGGGTCTGCGTTTTCATTGATGGTTAACCCTGCCGATGTGTGTTTTATGAAAAGATGTAAAAGCCCCTTTTCCGGCAATTGCCCTGTATTTTTTAAAATATAATCGGTGATAATATGATAGCCACGATTGAATGAAGGTAAAATAATTTCTTTTTGCTCAATCATTGTTTTTATTTTTGTATTTTTCAAAAAATAAAATTAGAAATTTTTTTACGAACAAACGAATAATGTTACTTGAGCTTTACAGAAAAATTTCTTTAGGCTCAAACGAAATAAATTTTGTTTTTACAGGTTATTATTCTGATTGATTAACAAAACGGATGATTAAAGCACATTTAAAAGATATTATTTTTTTTATTCTAATGATTTATTCACTGCCTGTCAGTGCTCAAAATATTGTTCATATCAATGGAAAGGTATTAGATTCAAAGGGTAATCCCGTGAGTGGCGCCCATATCCGCAATATGTCTAACAATACCGGAGTTATTTCACAGGAAAATGGCTCGTATCAACTTGTAATTCCGGCTTCGCGTGATGTGTTGATCCAGATTAGTTGTATTGGCTACGAAACACGTGAGTTTAAAATTAACTATCAGAAAGAAAAGGTAAAAAACTTAGATATTGTACTAAAAATTTCGGTAAGCGATATTGAAGAGGTTTCTATAACAGGAGAGGGGACTCCAGAAAATAACCTGACAAAAATTGAAAAGAAAGATATCCGGTTAAATCCTGATATATCCGGTAATTTAGAATCTGTTATTAAAACATTACCGGGGGTTTCTTCCAATACGGAATTAAGCTCACAGTATTCAGTTCGGGGAGGAAATTACGATGAAAACCTGGTTTATGTCAATGATATTGAAATTTACAGGCCTTTGCTCATTCGTTCAGGGCAACAGGAAGGAATGAGCTTTTTGAATTCTGATATGGTTTCTTCCATTCAATTTTCATCGGGCGGGTTCGAAACAAGATTTGGCGATAAGATGTCTTCGGTGTTGGATATCCGGTATAATAAACCTGTAGAATTTTCAGGAACGGTTTCTATGAGCTTATTGGGTGGCAGTGCTCATATAGAAGATGTTTCTGAAAACGGCAAGTTTACGTATAACACAGGATTCCGGTACAAAACATCTAAATATATTTTAAACACACTGGAAACAAAAGGAAATTATAACCCACAGTTCTATGATTTACAAGCCTATTTTACCTATAAAGTTAATCGATACCTCGATTTTGATTTTCTGGGGAACTATGCATTAAACAGCTATCATTTTGTTCCCGAAAACCGGGAAACATCTTTTGGTACCATTGATAATGCGTTGAACCTACGTATTTATTACGAAGGGAACGAATTGGATAAGTTTGAAACTTATCTGGGAGCATTTACAGCCAATTATCATCCCAATGAGAAATTATCATTAAAAATTATTTTATCTGCTTTCCAGACCCTTGAGCAGGAGACCTATGATATTTTGGGGCAGTACTATTTGAATGAACTGGATAACACCCTTGGCTCTGAAACCTATGGCGATAGTATTATGAATATTGGCGTGGGTACCTTTTTAAATCATGCACGGAACTATTTAACAGCCAATGTTTATTCAGTAGCTTTTAAGGGGGGATATTACACAGCTGACCATAAGTTACGCTGGGGATTAAAATATAATGTTGAGTTGATTGACGATAAGGTAAGTCAGTGGAAAATGCTTGATTCTGCCGGATATTCATTACCTTACAATGGAGAAACCATTGAATTATACGAGACTGCCCGGGCAAAAAATATACTTCATACAAATCGTATTACCGGATACATGCAGGATACCTACCATCGGAAATTGGCAAATAATGCGCAACTGTCTATTAACGGTGGTATCCGATTTCATTATTGGGATTTTAACCAGGAGTTTATTCTTACGCCCCGCTTATTGGTTTCGTACAAACCTGATTGGGAAAAGGATATGATATTCCGTTTTGCTTCCGGTTTTTACTATCAACCTCCTTTTTATAAGGAAATAAAAGATTATCAGGGCCAAATAAATCCATCGGTCAAGTCACAGAAATCTATTCATTTTGTTTTAGGAAATGATTATCAATTTTTAGCCTGGGAAAGGCCTTTTAAGCTCACTACTGAGGTGTACTATAAAATTTTAGATGATTTAATCCCCTATAAAATTGATAATGTGCATATTGATTATTCGGCACAAAATATGGCCAACGGTTATGCCGTGGGATTAGATATGAAAATTAATGGTGAATTTGTGAAAGGAATTGAGTCGTGGGCCAGTTTGTCGCTTATGCAGACCAAAGAAGATATTGAAGGCGATTTTTATTATAATGATGAAGGAGAAAGGGTTGAACCGGGTTATTATCCACGGCCTACTGACCAACTATTTAACTTTAGCCTCTTTTTCCAGGATTACCTGCCGATGAATCCATCCTATAAGATGAATTTGAGTTTGCATTATGGTAGCAGGCTTCCTTTTTCTTCGCCAAATACAGAACGGTACGACCAGGTGTTTCGAATGAAACCCTATAAACGCGTTGATATCGGTTTTTCAAAAGTTTTAATTAGCGAATCAAAGGAATTTAATAAAGGAAATATCTTAAATGTTTTTAAGGATATGTGGTTGAGTTTTGAAGTCTTTAATCTTTTGGATATCAATAATACCATATCCTATATGTGGATAAAAACCGTTGGCAATCAATCCGGGCAGGCAAGTCAATATGCTGTACCCAATTATCTTACATCCCGCAGGTTTAATTTGAAGTTAACCGCAAAATTTTAAAAAATTAAAAAATCATTGTAGTTTTGATAAGGTTATTTGATTAATTTTAATATTCCCGGAATTAAGAACTGAATAAGCTGGTTTATTTTATAAATAAATAGTATGTATTAGATTATTAACAACTTAGTGGCATAAATATAAAAAGAAAATAAAAAAGATAACATTATGTTTACCAAAAAAGATATTGAACAAATTGAAAAGCAGAATTTAACGATAAAGGAAGTTGAAACCCAATTAGAACGATTTAAAAAAGGGTTCCCTTTTTTAAATTTGGCCAAACCGGCTACTATTGGCGATGGTATTATCCAACTCGATGAGGCTGAAGTAAACGCTTATGCTAAATTGTACGATGACAGGAAACCCGAAGCACTTAAATTTGTCCCGGCATCCGGTGCCGCATCACGTATGTTTAAATTTTTGTTTGAATTTTACGGTCAGGCAAAAGATCAGTACGAATCAATAGAAAAAATTGAAAATGATAAGGTAAAAAAGTTTTTTAAGGATATTAAAAAGTTTGCTTTTTACAATGAACTTAAAGAAACCCTTCAGTCTGCAGGATATACTATGGATAAGCTTTTAGAAAATGGAGAATTCAAAACCGTCCTGCATTATCTTTTAACCGAAGAAGGGATGAATTATGGAGCCAAACCTAAGGCTGTACTTTCATTTCATCAGGAAGGAAATAAAATAAAAACAGCTTTCGAAGAGCATTTGGCAGAAGGGGCTGAGTATGCTAAAAATGCCCATGGAAAAGTAAAAATTCATTTTACCATATCGCCCGAACATGCTGTGATGTTTGATGAATTATTACAAAAAGTAAAGAGTGAGTATGAGCAAAAGCTTACTGTTCAATTCGAAATATCTTATTCGCAGCAAAAACCTTCGACAGATACCGTAGCTGTTGATTTGGATAATAACCTGTTTAGAAATGAAGATAGTTCATTACTTTTCCGTCCGGGCGGACATGGAGCACTGATTGAGAATTTGAATGACCTGACTTCTGATATTATTTTTATTAAAAATATTGATAATGTTGTTCCTGACCGGCTTAAAGATGAAACCATAAGATATAAAAAGGCACTCGCTGGTGTTTTGTTGGCTTTTCAGGAAAAGATTTACCATTTTTTAGAAATAATTGAATCCGGCAATATTACAGATGATTTATTGGATGAAATAGTGGACTTTATCCGGAATGATTTGTGTTACCGTGTTAATCCGGAAAAAGGGGATGATGAAAAAGATATTCTTTTTGCTGTTTTAAACCGCCCGATTCGGGTTTGTGGTATGGTAAAAAATGAAGGCGAACCGGGTGGCGGTCCGTTTTGGGTATCCCATCCCGATAATCATGCTGATTTACAAATTGTTGAAAAATCCCAAATTAATCAGAATGACCCTGAACAGGTTGATATTTTAAAACAATCGACCCACTTTAACCCGGTAGATTTGGTTTGTTGCATAAAGGATTATAAAGGAGGGAAGTTTAATTTACTTCAATACAGAGACCCTGAAACAGGATTTATTTCCAAAAAATCGAAAGATGGAAAAGATTTAAAAGCACAGGAACTACCAGGCTTATGGAACGGAGCAATGGCCAACTGGAATACTGTTTTTGTTGAAGTGCCTGTTATTACCTTTAACCCGGTAAAAACCGTTAATGACCTGTTAAGGCCGGAACATCAATAAACTTTAACGTATTTTTCCTGACCGGCTCAATAACGTCCAGCCCGAAAGCCAGTCATCTCCTCCGGGAGCAAAGGCACCTTTGTAATTAACCGGTTCGAACCAGTTGTTGGAATAGGGTGCCAGGTTGGTTATTACATTCCCTTTTGGGATAAGATCGTAATCAGTTTCTGTAATCTCGATTTGTGGATCCAATATTTTATTCTTGCCTTCTAAAAAATAATTTTGTAGTATCGTTTGTTCTTCGGATATATCTTCAGAAGTTTTGGTGTATATGGAAAAGATGGTTTCCTGGTTATTATTTTCAATAGAATAAAAAATATTATTTTCGATTTTAAGATTTCCTGCAATGAATTGGTAATAACTGTCATTGAAACCAGTAACATACTCTACAAAAACACCCTGCAGCTGATTTAAGAAGATAGAGTTATAATACTTCCCTCCGGCATTATCCGCGAAAGTCATTAGTTCGGCCGAATTAAGATGTCCGTTTCCAATATATGTAGCATTGTAAATTTCAGGAATACAAAAAGGTTCTCCCCAAACCGGATCGGTTCCGCCATCATGTTCAGCGAGGTGATCGCCCAAGGAAGGAGCCTGTAATGCTAAAAAGAATTGACCTTTGCCCCGGTATCCCTGGTCGAAATCAAATGCATCATCACCACAAAAGGCTGAAACCAGATATTTACAATTTACGGTTCCGCCAAAAAATTCGAAACCATCATCTTCGTTGGAAATAACCTCAACATACTCGATAGTTGTTCCGGAGCCCACGCCGCCAAAGGTAAGACCATTAATTTCATTTCCATCGCCAATGTTAGTGCCTCCATGTCTTATGGATACATATTTTAAAATGCCCGAGTTATCGTCATTTTTATTTCCTCCGTACAGTCCTCTGGGTTCTGAGATGGGTATACCTTCTATTCTTGCTTCATTGAACTCGTTATTTAATTCGGCATTACCAAGAATAATAATTCCACCCCACAAACCTCTTGATTCGAGTGGGACCGAACCTTCCAGATCATCGTCTTCAACAGTAAAAATAATGGGTTCGTCCGGGGTACCCTGTGCAATAATTTTTCCTCCACGGGCAACAATTAATGCCGAAGCATCTTCTCCTTGTCCTGTTTTGGCCTTGATAACTGTTCCCGGTTCAATGGTTAAAGTTTGTCCGGGGTTGACAAAAACAAAACCGTCTAAAATGTAGATCTTATCATTGGTCCATGTAACAGTTCCGGTACCACTGCCATCATCCGACAAAAGTTTTTCATCATCAATGATAATATCGCTTTTGCGGCAACTGCTCAGAAGTATCAGAATGCTAATTATGGAGAGTAATATTTTGTTAATCATTTTTTATGCTTTAAAATTTATATTCTAAGTTAAGATAGATATACGATTCGTTATCCAAATTTTTTGCATAAGGGTACCAATCCTGGTAATTTACTGCTATTTTAATATTTTTAATCGGATTGTACTGTATACCCCCGATAACAGCGCTGCCATCACGGGTAATATTCCAGTTGTAAGGTTCGCCGCGGAGGGTATTTGACCATAATTTATCATAGCGCCCGAAAAGTTCAATTTTTTTACTGATATTAACCGATGCATAGCCCGAGAATCCATTTTGATTGCGGTTTTTCCTAAACCCGGAGTTTATTTGGTAATTATATTCTGCCCCAATTTTGGCCAGGTCTTTTATTTTATAACCAATAAATGATGACCATGTAGATTGAATTTCTTCATGTTCAATATAATCAGCGTATAACCTTACGGTTAAATCGGTTATCGGTATTATTGTAATTCCTAATCCGCTTTTGTAGGAGTTATCAATTTGTAATTGGTTATATCCTTCACCATTCATCACGGTAAGATCAACGGTAATAAAATCATTAAAATTATAGATAGCAGAAGCACCTAAATCAGCACTGCTTCCCAATTTATGTTTATCCTGAAATGATTTATAAATGTAACGGTGTCCCCAAAATTTTTCCTGTACTTTAAATTGGTGTAAATCAATTAATCCGAAATTCAGGGTAAGTTTGTTCTTATGATAGATTAATGCAGCATTTTTAAAATAAGCATAGCGTTTTAAAATATCATACGGTGATTCTTGATCGGGGCTGCCAATATCTAACTTTATATTAATCGTATAATTTTCTGATAGATGATAGGTATATCCCAGGTAAGCTCTTTGAACCTCAAAGGCGGATTTGTTATGGCCATTTAGCTGATAATGAAAATTGCTGAAAACTTTCCCATAGAAATAACCTGAAGGGGAAAAAGTTTCATTTTCTTGTGAATAAATTAAATTGGAAAAAAACAGAAAAATAGCTGTAAAAGTTAGAATTCTTAGTCGATTGCCTCTCATTGCCTTGCTAAATTATATTTTTTGTGTGCAATTATACATATTATAAAATTACATAATATTAATTTAATGTTAAATTAACACAAGCGTAAAGATTTTTTAACTTGGTACAGATAGATAGCGTCTTATTATGATCAGACTCATTAAACCAACGAGTTAACCCGTTGGTTGTCAGTTAGAGGATGATGCCGGCGGCATCTAATGGTTATTTAAAAAATGTAGTTAAAAATTAAAATGTTATAATTTAAATTTTAACAGACGGGTTAACCCGTCTGTTGATAGTAATAGTGGTTTCAAACCCTAACCAACGGGTTAACCCGTTGGTTACTTTAACTCATCCAACACTTTTTTCATACGCTTCAGCGCTTCTCTAAGCTGGTCGTCTGAAGTCGCATATGAAAAACGGATATAGTTTGGCGAACCAAATGCATCACCCGGAACGGTTGCTACATGTCCTTTTTCTAAAATATACATACATAAGTCCATCGCATTTTCAATGGTACGTTCGCCATCGGTTTTACCAAAGTAATAGCTTGCTTCAGGAAATAGATAAAAAGCACCCTGAGGGATATTGTTTTTTAATCCTTTGATATCTTTCATTAGTTCAACAACCAGATCGCGGCGACGCCTGAAAGCTTCAACCATTTCGGTAATGCACGAGCTGTCGGAATTAAGTGCTGCAATGGATGCCATTTGAGAGACAGATGATGCTCCGGAGGTCATTTGTCCCTGTATTTTATTGCAAGCCTTAGCAATCCATTTTGGGGCAGCAATATAACCGATTCGCCAACCGGTCATGGCATAACCTTTAGATACCCCGTTTACAATAATTACTTTATCGCGAATTGAATCAAACTGGGCAATACTTTCGTGTTTGCCAACAAAGTTGATATGTTCGTATATTTCATCCGAAATAATATAAATATCCTGTTTTGCTGCATCAATAACCTCTGCAATGGCTTTTAATTCATCGCGTGAATAAAGGCTACCGGTAGGATTTGAGGGTGAACATAAGAATAATGCCTTTGTTTTGGGGGTAATGGCTTTCTTTAATTGCTCAGCTGTAATTTTAAAGTCGTTTTCAATTCCGGCTTCGATTACAACATTTTTCCCCTCGGCCAGTTTTACCAGCTCTACATAACTAACCCAGTATGGCGCGGGAACAATTACTTCATCCTCTTTATTTACAAGCGATAAAATCACATTAGCTAATGAATGCTTGGCTCCGTTTGAAACAATGATTTGGTCTTTGGCATAATCTAAATTATTTTCTCGTTTCAATTTATCCGAAATGGCTTGTAACAATTCCGGGTAGCCGGGTACCGGAGCATAATGACTGTAGTTTTCATTGATAGCTTTAATGGCAGCATCTTTAATATGTTGTGGAGTATTGAAATCGGGTTCGCCAACACTCAGGTTTATTACATCAAATCCTTTAGCTTTTAAGTCGCGACTTTTCTGACTCATAGCCAGGGTTTGCGATACAGCCAAATTAGCTACTCTTTGTGATACATTTTCCATAAATAATTTTTATTTAAAGGGTAATTTTATAAACAGCAATGTAAATGCAATATTTTTAGTAAATTTGATTTTTATGTACATTGCAAAGATAAAATTTTTAAAGGTTTTTATTTGTGTTGTATAACAATATCCCCAAAAATCAACAGAATAAAAAAAGTATATAATATGAATATTGTATTAGAGATTTTAAAATATATTTTACCGGCTATTATTGTTTTGATAACAAGTTGGTTAGTGCTTAAACAAATGATAAAAAACGACCAGGGAAAGCGCAATTATGAACTAATCTCGAAAAATCAACAGATTATGACCCCCATAAGACTTCAGGCTTATGAGCGGCTAACCCTGTTACTGGAGCGGATATCTCCTGAATCGTTAATTATGCGGTTAAATAAGCCCGAAATGAAAGCAAAACAATTACAAACAGAAATAATAAATACTATCCGTTCTGAATTTGATCATAATGTTTCTCAGCAAATATATGTATCACCACAAGCCTGGGCTTTGATTAAAAATGCCCGATCTACCATTGTGCAAATTGTGAATAGTTGTTCTCATAAAGTAAAACCGGATTCATCAGCTTTTGAATTAAGTAAGATGATTTTAGAAGAGTTAATGCAACAGGAAAAATCGCCGGTAAGCATTGCTTTGGAGTTTTTAAAAGCAGAGGTGAGGAAGCTTTATTAATACTATCTTAAAATTTTCCGAACAAAAGCAACGGTAAAGTAAGACATTAGAAATAAGCCAACAAACCCTTCCAATCCGGAAATCCATCGAAATACACCCGAGGGGTAATAATCTCCATATCCGATGGTTAAGAAAGTTATTGCACTATGATAGAAAGAAACAGCCACAGGTCCTAATTTATCCGGATCTCCCAGTGATGATACAATTCGGGTATTCACAAAATGCGGAAGAACTAAATAAAATAATGAAAAAAAGATGTAACTCACAAGCATGCTGGTAAGTACCCGCAGAGGATTGGTTGCATAAAGACCTACTTTATCAAAAACAACCCACTGAAATAAATAGGCGGGATATTGCCAAATCCTGCTTAACGGATTTCTTTTAACCGCATCATGTAAATCTGCTTTTAATTCATTACGTTTAAACTCAACATATGCTTTATCCTCATCGGTATACTGACCTGTAGTATTAAAATTTTCTTTTAGAATTCTGAATTGCTCAGCCAATTCCCTGCGTGATGTATCTTTTTGGGAGTAAATTAGTTGTTTGATATGATTAATATTCCAGTCGATATAAATTCTCCCAATCAACCGCATACCGGAAAAATTGATGGTATCAATTCTTAATGGAAAATCATAAGGTTTTATATCTATAATATCACGAGCAACAGTATCGGATAAATCTATAAACCGGCATTTAGCTATCCTTAGATCAACATAATAATCTAAATGACATGATTTTAAGGATAGTTCCATAATATTGGACCGGCTAAAACTTAAATTTCCTTTGCCAAAATCAGCATTATCCAGAAAGAGTAATGTATTTTGAAATTCTATTTGTTCGAATGATACATTTCCATGGCCCCATTGTGTTCTTCGGAAAGTGACTTTACCTCCTTTATGCTGGGCTGCTTCGAAAGATTTTTCTCCGCTTCCGAAAATAGCTCTGTTAAAACTTACTTTAGCATCACTAAATTCTGAGGTTCTGAAATCAACTTTTCCGTCGCCAAATTCGGTACGTTCAAAAATTAATTCTTTACAATGAAAACGAGCAAAATGAAAGTTGATTTTTCCAGACCCAAACCGGGCAACTTTAAAGCTAACTCTTTTTGATTCGAATAGAGTATTGACAAAAGTTACATCACCATTATTAAATTCAGTATTTACAAATAAAACATCTCCTTTACCAAAGTATGCATCCTGAAAATTTTTATGTCCGGATCCAAACCGTGAATTTTTAAAGTTTACTTCTCCATCGCCAAACAGCACGTTGGTAAAATCGATATTTCCGTCATTAAACCAGGTATAACTAAAATTAATGCCGCCATTTTTGAATTTAGCCGATTGAAAAGAAACCGCACCATTAAGAAAGTGTGCATTTTCAAACGTTTTATATTCATTATCAAACTCGGCAAATGAAAAGTCAGTAACAACGCGCGAGTCGAAAAAAGTATGATAGGCGGAGAATTGATGTAATTTTATGTAAGTTTTTTTTTCGATTTGGCGACTTTCGCGGTAATCCGATAAAGAAAAATTTTCTATATAGAAGTGTTCAAGGTTAATGGGCTTATTCTCATCAATTAAACGGTATACTTCCTCTTTATCTATGTATGCCAATTCAATGTAGGTAATTTCTTTTTTATTAGCATCGAGAAATGAAATGGCTGCGGTGTTGTCCGATTTTTTTTCTCCTTCAATTTCAAAAGGGGTATCTTTTATTTTTATTTTATAGGTTAAAAAGTCCTTTATCATAAACTTTAAAATTCGCAATGGATCTCAAATATACTAAAAAATCCCTACATTAGCTTTTAATGAGCTAATTTATAGGGATTAAAAAGTTTTTTTAATTATTTTATTCCAGTCCTAAAGACTGAATCATTTTGTGGAAAACATCTGTATTTTCATAGATTCCCATAAAATTTTCGGCTCCGGGACCGAAAGCAAACACCGGTACCATATCGGCAGTATGGTAATCCGTTGAGAAATTTACTTCAATTTTTCTTTCGTTCACGTCACCTCCTGTTAAGGTTAAGCCTCCTGTTTCATGGTCTGAGGTAACAATAACCAATGTTTCTCCGTCTTTTTTGGCAAATTCGAGTGCTTTTCCTACAGCACGGTCAAAATCAAACAATTCTGTTAAAATGTAATCGATATCATTATCGTGGCCACCCCAGTCAATTTGTGAGCCTTCAACCATCATGAAAAATCCTTTTTCATTTTGATTTAGTACTTCAATAGCTTTTTCGGTTGCATTGGGTAGCATATCGCCACGTCCGTTTCTGTATTCGGGATTATGTTTTTTGGCTGTAAATACAGCAAATTTTTGGTAGTCAGTCATATTGATATCATTAATAGCTGTGGTAACCTGGTACTCTTTACTTTTTAATGAATCGATAAGATTTAGCCCGTCTTCCCGGTCTTCAAAATCTTTTTTACCACCACCAATAAAAAGATCGATATCGGTTTTAAGAAAATCGAGGGCAATTTCCTCGTATTTATTCCTGCTGATATTATTGGCAATAAAAGCTGCCGGTGTGGCATGTAAAATAGAGCTGGTTGAGACAAGGCCTGTGGATAAACCAGCATCTTCGGCATATTTTAGAATTGACTTATAGTGATTACCTAATGAATCGCAACCAATATGGCCGTTTTTTGTTTTTTTACCGTTTGCTATTGCCGTGCCTGCTGCTCCCGAATCAGTTATATAATCGGATGCAGAATAAGTTTTCTGTAATCCGGTATATTTAAAACTTTCGATGTTAAGTGGATTTTCAGATACTGTCATGGCAGCATATAAGTGAGTTACACTCATTCCGTCACCAATTAAAAGAATGACATTCTTTGCTTTATTGCCTCTGTTTTCAGATTTATTTACCTCATTAGTGCAAGATGCAGTAATAATAGAAATTGAAAGAATGATAAATAATAACTTTTTCATTTTAGATTATTGATTTAAAAGTTTGTAATCTTGTTTTTTTGCTTTTTTCCACCAGTCTTTGGGGTATATTGACCATTCATTTCTGGATTCAGGATGAATAGTTTGCTGTTCTTCTATCCATTTCATCATATAAAAACGGATATCTTTATCGGTAGAGCTTATACGACGTGAATTTAGCTCTTCTTCAGGTATTCCGGCACCATTAACCAGGTGTCCGCCGCCGCCGTTTCCCCGGTAGCTGTTTATGGCAACAGTATATATGCTGTCCGGATAAAATTTTTCACCCGATGTTAGTGTATGAATTAAAACTTTATCCCCATCGGGTTTCGAAATATCCACGGTATATTTTATTCCGGCAGCTACATCAAAATTATAGTAATTATTTTTCAGGCTATATGATTGATATTGCTCTGAGAATAATGGTTCTCCGTTTTTATCGGTTTTAAAAAGTAACAGATGGTCATTTTCATCCTTCATCGTGTTAAACCAATTTGCAAATGAATATTCCAGATAACCATCAATCTCATTTCCTGAGAGATTCATCGTGTACAAAAAATTCTCAAAACGATACAATTTGAACATATCGCGAACATAAACCGGTCCTTTATCAATGGTTGCATTAAAAGACAGCGGGGCAGCAAATGATATTTCTGCATCGCTAATGTCCAGCTGAATAGTATTAATTAAATCAACAAATTCCGAAGGACCATAAATCGCCTCATGGGCATCAACGGCTTCTGTGAAAGTTCCAACTTTTTGGGATACATAATTTTTTACTTCGTTGATTTGATCTTCAAACTTATGAGTAAATTCCTGATCAGTTTCCAGGTTATAGCTGTCAATAATTTCGGTATGAAAAGATTTTTCATATTCATTGTTTTCATTAAGCACCATATCTACTTTAGCTACACAAAATTGGTTGGCATTTCCTTTAGGGCCCATAATAATAACTTCATCCCCATTTATATTTTCGATTTTTTCGTTCCATGTCCGATGGTCGTGCCCTACAAAGATAATATCAAATCCCGGAACCTGTTCGGCAACAATAAACGAAGCATTTTCATTTCTTGGTGTATCATAATCTACATCTCCGTAAGTATAGTCGTATCCCGAATGAAAAAGACCTATGAGCAAATCGGGTTTTTCTTTTTCCTGGATTCTGGGAACCCATTCTTTGGCCGATTCAACCATATCGATAAATTCGATACCTTGCCACAGTTCTTCGGGCAGCCATTTGGGAATACCGGGTGTAATTAAACCCAGCACGGCAATTTTAACTCCTTTTCGATGAATAATTGTATAGGGCTTAAAATAGGAATCACCGGTAGATGTATTGATGGCATTTGCTGCAAGCCAGGGGAAATTAAACTCTTTCACTAATTTATCATATACGGCATGTCCGGCTTCTATGTCATGATTTCCTATAGTAGCAGCGTCATATTCCAAATAGTTCATTACCTGCGAGCAGATATGTTTTTCGTTAACATTTTCATAGTTAGAATAATAAACTAAGGGTTGTCCCTGCAATATATCACCATTATCCAATAAAATTACGTTGTTGTTTTCTTTTGCATCTTTAATATAGGTTGATATTTTGGATAGCGATATATTCGATTTTTTATCATTAATAAAATCATAATCGAAAATAGCTCCGTGTATATCACTGGTTTCTATAAGATGTAAACTGATTTTTTCGGGCTTTTTTTCTTTGGTGCATGATAAAGAAAAAATAAGCAATAATGCCGAAATTAATGAAATGATTTGTTTTTTATTCATAATATATAAGTATATCAATGTAACAGATAATAAATAAAATGGTTTTAAAAGATTGTTAAAAATCTTTTAAAAAAGAACAACGAACTTAAACGAATGATAGTAATGTAATTTAAAACTTTACTTTACTAAATCTAAGGGCTTTAAGCATCCAGTTGGGTAGTGGTTTGTTGCGGTCTCTTTTTTTAAGGTTCA
>Ga0209949_1000803_pt1 | contig 16043 bp, 13 predicted proteins | sample SalPonC_black_MG_FD_185711 | JGI IMG/M metagenome (GOLD analysis project Ga0209949, IMG submission 185711) | Salt pond soil microbial communities from South San Francisco under conditions of wetland restoration - Salt Pond MetaG... | ecosystem: Environmental > Aquatic > Marine > Intertidal zone... | reverse complement strand
CTTTTAAAAATGCCCAGGCCCCGATGGCTACCAGCAGGGGCATCATGGTGGTGATCATACCGGCCTGGGCAGCCGAGGTATGTACCAGGGCATGGGCCTCAAAGGTGAAGTAGAGGCAGGGTTCGCATACGGCCATGAAGAGTATGGCTTTTATGTCCTGCCTGCGCACTTGCACCTTTTTAAAGACAAAGGGAAACAAGACCGCGCAGCAGCTTGCCACCAGCATGCGGCCAAAGATGACCACCATGGGGTCATAGGTCCTGAAGGCCAGCTTCAACGCCACAAAGGTCGAGGCCCAGAGCACCATGGCAGTGACCAGGCAGATATAGGGAAAAATCGGGTTGTTACGGCTCACGTCTCATCCTGTTTCTGAAAATTGAAGGGACTTATATTAGCATGCTTTTTCTCTTCCACAAGTTTTTTCGTGGCTGCACAGCCATAAATCAGCCCAGGGGTAGCGTTTGGGACCGGTGCGTATCAGCCATTGAAAATGGGTGTGGAATCCGGTAGAAAAATGGTTTTAAGCGGTGCAAAAAAAAGGAGTCACCATCAATGGAAAAACAAGTTTTAACCCAGTTGCTGAGTCGTGAAAGTCTGTGCAGTCAGCCGTCTATCATCAGGGAATTGACCGCTCTTGTGGACAAACCCGAGATTAAATCTTTGGGCGGCGGATGGCCTTCGCCTGAGTATTTTCCAATTGATGAGGTCAAGAAAATTTTCAATGAAATGATACAAAGCCATGGAGAAAAGATGCTCCAATATGGCCCGACCAACGGATTTAAAGAGTTGCGGACGCAGATCTGCAAAATGATGAAGAAACAGGGGCACGATACGGTTGATCCGGAAGAGATTCTTATTACCCATGGGTCTTGCCAGGGAATGAACCTGTGCGTTCAACTTTTTGTGAATCCCGGGGACACGATTATCGTGGAAAATCCCACGTATATTGGCGGGATAGGGGCCATACAGCTCAAGGGCGGGAAGATAACCGGTGTTCCCATGGATGAGGATGGATTACGCATAGATGCTCTTGAAGCGGTTTTAAAACAGGCGGATCAGGACCACTCCCCTGTCAAAGGCATCTATGTGATTCCCAACTTCCAGAATCCCACCGGGGTAACGCTTTCGCTTTCAAGACGCCGGAAATTAATTGAAATGGCAGAAACTTACAACCTGGTCATTTTTGAAGACGACCCGTATTGTGAACTGAGATACGAGGGGCAGGCGCTGCCGTCCTTGAAACAGCTGGACCCTTACGGCCGGGTCATTCACCTGCGGTCTTTTTCCAAAACCTTTAACCCGGGCATGCGTCTGGGATGGATTTGCGCTGACCGCCGGATCATTCAGCACATGGTAACGGCCAAACAATTCATAGATATCAACACCAACTGCCTGTCCCAGTTAATTCTGCTGGGATTTATCCGCAAGGGGTTGCTGGAACAGCAGATTCAAAAAAATATTGCCCGCTACCGGCAGAAAAGGGATTTTATGCTAGAGCAGCTGGCCCTGCATTTTCCGGATGAAGTCGAGTGGAGCCGACCCAGCGGCGGCTTTTTCATATTTGTCCGGCTGCCGGAGTCTATGAATGCTGAACACCTTTTTTACAAAGGCCTGGAACATAACATTGCCTTTATCAATGCCCGGTCTTTTTTTGTTGACGGCACAGGGCACAATACCATTCGTCTTTCTTTTTCCCAGGCAGATGAAAATGTCATACAGATCGTCATCAAAAAGATTGCTGATTTGATCAAAACCCATCTGTCGGACAACAAACCTTGAGACATATCAGGCCTTGTGATCCGGCAGGTCCGGATCCGGGACTGGCGGTTGCCCAGGGGCAAGCCCCGGGGCGGAGCGGATGTGGATATCCTGCTGGGGAAAGCTGATTTCAATGGCCTGCTCTTTGAAGACCCGGTCGATCTCGAACCGGATAGCGGTTTCCACGGTAATCATATTGTCGATGTCAGTCCAGACCCTGAGCCGGAACAGCAGGGCGCTGTCCCCAAAGTCCCGGAACAAAACGTCGGGCCTGGGATATTTAAGTACTTTGGGTGTCTTGTCGGCGATATCCAGCAGGCTTTGCCTTACCTGTTCAATATCAGACCCATAGGCCACCCCCACGTTGATATTCCGGCGGATGCGCTTGTCCTTGAAGCTCCAGTTTGTAACCTGGGAAGAGATAAAATCAGCATTGGGAATAATCAAAGAGGCATTGTCATAGGTCTGGACCACCGTGGACCGGACGTTGATTTTTTTAACCTGGGCCCAGGTCCCGTTGATTTCAATGTCATCGCCTACCTGGATGGGCCGTTCAAACAAGAGGATGATGCCTGAAATAAAGTTGTTGAATATGTTCTGCAGCCCAAAGCCCAGTCCAATGCCCAGGGCACCAAAGACCACGGCCAGAGAGGCGGTGTTCAGTCCGAATACGTGCAAGGAGACCAGGATGCCAAAGGCCCAGATCATATACACGGAAATGCTTGTGATAGAGGCCTGCAGCCCGATATCCATGCCGCTTTTGCCCAGGAATTTGGTCTGGAAGACCCGCTTCCAGACCCGGGTGGCCCCATAGGTGATTAAAATGACCAGCACCGCATAGATCAGGCCCATGAGGCTGAAGGTCATATTGCCCAAGGCAAGGGGGTGGGCCAGAAAACCGTAGACCGGGTCCAGCACGGTCTGCCTGTTGCCCCAGGCCAAAAGCAGGGCCGCTGCCAGGGTGATGAGCCAGAGGAACTGGCCGGCCCGGATCAGCACCCATTGTACGGGATAGTCGTCATAGAGCAGATCGTTTTTCCGGATACTGCTTTTTTCCCGGTAATAGCCATCCCACTCCCTGATGAGGCCGAGAAAGACCCACCACCAGAAGGCAATGGCCGCGGTTTTTATCCATGAAACCAGCCAGTGGCAGGACAGAGAGGCAAAACCGGTCATGTCCAGGACCAGGGTGACACCGGTGATAAGGATGAGGATCCCTTTACAGGTTATTGCCGGGATATGGTTTTGCCGGGCCCTTGTCTGGCCCTGGGAGAGGCGGACATGCCGCCAGGTGATCAGGGTCCAGGTCAAAAGCCACAGGGCACCGGTAAGGCGGAAGGCCACCATCAGGGCCGCATCCTGTCCCAGGAACCGGCCCAGGGGAAGATAGGCCACGCTGAAAAGGGCGGCTCCCCGGATCAGGCGCATCAGCCTGCCGGCCTGGACATCGCCTCCCAGCCCTTCCCGGGCCGGGCCGGCAAGGGCGGCCTGACTCCACTTGACCGCCATGAAGACCAGAAGGAGTACCGCTGCCCCGGAGAAAAGGGGGGCAATGGGAAAAAGGGTGTCCTTTCGGCTGTAAATAAGCAGGGCGGCGGCCATGCCGGCAGGAATGACCGAATGGCTGACTAACGCCAGTGCAAGGGCGGTCCAGGGACCCAGCTTCCCGGCAAGGGGCTGGTTCCGGACCAGGGCGGCCCGGATTCTCATGAGCAGGGCAATGACCCCGCAAAGGACCACACCGATGGACAGGACAGGCAGGCCGGCGCTCTGCCACAGGGTTCTGATGCCGTTTTCCCAGAACCCTATTGTGACAAGGGCTTTGGCCTGTTCCGTTAACAGGGAGATCTCTTTGGCCAGGGCGGTGAAGGCGTCGAGACGGAATACCCGGTCCTGGCGTTCAAAAAGAGTCTTTGCCCGGCGCTGATCAATGCCGGCGTCAAAGCGTTGGGACAATTCTGAAAACGCGGTTTCCAGGCTTTGCAGATCTTCCAGGTGGCCCCGGGCGATGCGGTCCAGCTCGGAGAGATTGGCCTGTTCCAGCCGATTCTCATAGGTTTTAAGGGCGTTTTCCTCAACCTTGAGCGAGGCTGAAAGGGTCTGTTCCAGATCGCCTACCAGGGCCTGGGTGGGTTCCGGGGCTTCAAGGGCGGCTGCCGGAGCCAACATGCTGAAACACAGGAGTATCAGAATTGCAACAGGTTTTTTTTTCATATTCAGAACCATTTTTTTTTGCTTAAAATAGATCATCATGTTCGTTGTCTGATTCTTGTTTGCTTATACCCTGTTCCGGACTTTTCTTAAAGATAATACTTGACTGGGCTGGTGGGGGCAGCACTCATTTGCGAATGGGGCTTATGTATAAACAGGGTTCTTGATTGCAGTGCTATGCATTTCAAACAAGAGCGATCCGATATTACAAATCATCCAGGCTGGAGAACAGGGCGCCCTGTTTTTCTTGGAACCTCACCATCAGGGACTCGGCCTCTTTTCGCTGGCCCGGGCCTGGGTAAAGGGGTTACCATTGGGTATGTCAGATTTTGATCTTTTTCATGGCATAGGCCAGGACAATGCCGATGACTGCGCCAACGGCCAGGTTGGCAGCCAGGGTCACGGCCAGGATGGTGACAATGACAAAGATCTCGTTTCTGGTATGCATGTCGCTGATGGTCAGGGCCAGCTGGCTGCCGGCAAAGATCAAGAGCACCCCTAGAATGGCCATGGGAATGAGAAAGAGCAGGGCGGTGAGCCCGGTCCCCAGCCCCAGGGAGAGCAGGACCATGAGGCTGCCGATGATGAGGTTGGAGCCGGCGGTTTTGGCCCCGAACCGGTAATGGGCAGCCAGGCCACCGGCCCCGTGACACATGGGCATGCCTCCGACGGCCACGCTCAGGCAGTTGCCAAGGGCCATGGAAATGCAAAGGGCGGTGTAGGACATTTTTCTCGAGGCCTGGCCGAAATAGTCCCGGGACAAATCGGCCTGGGCAATGACGGCATTTCCCAGGGTCATGGGCAGCTGGGGCAGGACCACCGCCAGGATCACAAAGGAAAAATCCGCCCCGCTGGGAAAGCCGTAGGGCAGCAGCGTGGGCAGGTACAGGCCCGGTCGGATGCTGTCCAGTCCTTCGTAGGTCCCCAGGGACAGGCCCAGGACAAGGCCCAGGATCATCACGATGAGGCCGGCGGGCAGGCGCCGGTTGTTGACAAGGGCCAGGGTGGCGACCACCCCTGCGGCCCCCAGGATCAGGCCAATGGGCAGGGGACCCACAGCCTGAATCCTGAGATAAGGTTCGGCCAGGGTGCCCAGCCCCCCGATGGGGGTGGTGCCGGCCATCATTTTTACCCCTTTGACCATGAGCAGGGTGCCTGTGGACAGCTGGATCCCCCGGATCACGGCCTTGGGGATATACCTGCCGAACCGCTCCATGCTTCGGGTGATGCCGATGGCAAATAGGCACAGGGCCATGAGCAGGGCTGAGGCCTGGATCTGGTCAACGCTCATGGCTGTGGCCACGGCATAGGCCCCGATGACCTTCATGGGCTCCACCGGCACGGTGAGGCGAAAGTAGAGACCGGTAAGGATATAAAACAGTCCCATGGCAAAAAACAGGCCTGTGGGGCTGAGGCCGTTGACCAGAACCATGCCCAGGGCCAGGGGCAGGATGGTCCCCAGATCGCCCAGGGAACCTGCAAACTCCTGGCGGTTGAACCGGAAGGCCGGAATCATTTTTCTTTGAATCTGCTGTCGGATGTCATCTTTTCCGCCTGGCCCTGGGTCTGTTCCAGCCAGCCGCAGGCCGTGACCTCCTTGGTGTCGAACCTTGGCACATAGGGTTTGACATCCATGAGCGGGGTCTGGTTGAGCACATCAATGTCCTTGATCTCCAAAATGTTGTCCTGGCGGCCCGTGAGGCGGACGATGGACAGGCCGATGGGGTTGGGGCGCCGGGGGGCCCGGGTCGAGAAAAGCCCTCTGGGGGTCTTGTCCAGAAAGGGGGTAACGGTGAGGTCATACCCTTTGGACAGATGAAAGTGGTAGAGCAGGATGATGTGGGAAAAGCCTTCCAGATCCTTCAACCCTTGGGTGTATTCGGGATTTATAATTATTTTTCCCTGGACCCCTTTGGCTCCGGAGGGCTGGATGGGCATGCCTTCCAGATCGTCAAACGGGGTTTCAATGATGCCTATGGGTGAAATGTCCATGTATACTCTCCAGTTGGTTGTGTTTTTACCCGTCCCGGGATGACTATAAAAAATGCCGTCGTTAAAGTCCATAAAAAACCCGGGGCCTGTCAGGGCCGGCATGGGATGGCGACTGGATTTTTCAGGGCGTCATCAGGGTCATGCCGCGAATTTTATGGAATTTCGTATGGATTTGTGTTTTACTACATACGATTTAAATTGCCGCCCCTGAACAGGGTTGTTTTTTGTCTGGGCAAACATACCCCCCTTGATTCGTGGCGGATCTTAACCTTTATCCTGCGTCAATCCATTTTTAAACAGGAGACCTGATTCACGCCTCGGAAAAGAGTGGTATGAAAAAGCGCTTTTGGAGAAAATCTAATGCCCCTGACAGACAATATCCTCAAATTGACAGAACAATTTATGGTGGATATTCACCGTGAGACAGGATTTCAAGTGCTCATTTACGATGAGCAGGGCACCATTGTCCAGGCCACAGACAAAACCCGCATCAATACCCTGCATATCGGTGCCCAGAAAATCATGCAGGGCAAATGTGACGAATATGCAGTGACCGCAAAAGAGGCGGCGGCCAACCCCTTGGTCAGGGAGGGGTATTCATGTCCCATTGTGATCCAGGGCAAAAGGATCGGCGGCTTTGGTATTACCGGTGCATTGTCCATTGCCAAGCCCCTGGCCCGGGTGGCAGGGGGGATGATCAAGGCCAGGTTGTCAGATATCCAGGGCCAGGAACAGCTTCAAATATCGGAAAAAAAATACCGGGAAATGTTTGAAAATTCTGCCCATGGCATGTTTCAGGCCACCAGGGGCGGCCAGTTTCTCACGGTGAACAAAGCCCTTGCAGCCATGGTGGGGTATGAGACCCCAGAACAGTTTAAAGCCCATATCCAGCATATTGGGCGGCAGCTATACGTTGACCAGGGGCAATGGGAAAGGTTAACCGCACACCTGGATCGCCATGGTCAGATCAAAGATTTTTTAACCCAATATCGCCACCAGGACCAGAAGCGCATCTGCCATGTCAGGATCTGTGCCCATCGCATCCAGAGTCATGACAGGGCCCAATGGCATTACGAAGGGGTTGTGGAGGATTTTACCGATCGCATCCAGGCTGAGCAGCTGAGGGTTGAAAGGGATTCAGCCAAGGCAGCCAATAAGGCCAAAAGCCAGTTTTTAGCCAATATGAGCCATGAAATCCGAACGCCCATGAACGGTATCATCGGGATGAGTGAACTATTGTCCCATACCTGTCTGACCCAGGAGCAGACCGAATTTGTCAATGCCATCCGCATGAGCGGCGATGCCCTTTTGGCCATTATCAACGACATTCTGGACTACTCAAAAATCGAGGCTGGGAAACTGGATATTGAAATTGTTGATTTTGACCTGCGGGTTACCCTGGATGCGATCAGTGATCTTGTCTGCGTCAAAGCCCATGAAAAAGGCCTGGAATATCTGACCATCATTTCTCCTGAAGTGCCGTCACTGATCAAGGGGGATCCCGGTCGGCTGAGGCAGATTCTGGTCAATCTGGTGGGAAATGCCATTAAATTCACCCATGACGGAGAGATTGCTGTTCATGTGGATCTTTTGGAAGAGACGCCTGAAAAGGCAGCGCTCAAGTTCAGGGTCACAGATACCGGTATTGGCATTCCGGAAGACAAGATGGACAAGCTGTTTAAATCCTTTTCCCAGGCGGATGAATCCACCACACGCAAATACGGGGGAACCGGCTTAGGGCTGTCTATCTGCCAGAGACTGACCCGGATGATGGGCGGCAGGATCGGTGTGCGAAACCGCAGTCCCCGGGGATGCGAATTCTGGTTTACCCTGGCCTTTGACATGCAGACCCAATTGCCAGAACCGCCCCAGCCCAATGGGGATATAAAGGGCCGGTCCATTTTGATTGTGGATGATAACCAGACCAACCGGTTTTTACTCAAGCAGCAGCTGAAAATGTGGGGATGTGTTTTTCAGGAGACGGAAACAGGGTCTGGGGCGTTGAAGATCATGGCAGCGGCCGCCGATGCAAACCAGTCATTTGATATTGCTCTGATCGATATGCAGATGCCGAAGATGGATGGCGAACAACTGGGGCGGCAGATCAGAAGCAACCCTGGTTTTGACCATACCCGGCTGATTATGATGAGTTCCATGGGTGACCGGGGCGATGCCGCCACCCTGGCCAATATCGGGTTTGATGCCTATCTGGTCAAGCCTGTTAAAATTGACCAGCTCAGGGCCTGCATCAAAAAGGTCTTCCAGCGTGGCCAGGCCCTAAATAGTCCAGAATCTTCGCCCATTATCACCCGTTTTTCCCTCATTGAGGACCAGAAACAAGGCGTTAAGATCCTGCTGGCAGAAGACAATCCAATCAACCAGAAAGTGGCATTGAAAATGCTTAACCGCTTAGGCTACAGAGCCGATACAGTGGCTGACGGCGCCCGGGCAGTCAAAGCCTTGGCCAAGCAGTCCTATGATTTGATTTTAATGGATTGCCAGATGCCTGAAATTGACGGATATACCGCCACCCGGATGATCCGGGAATCCCGATCAGGGGCCACCGATTCCACTGTGCCGATTATTGCCATGACAGCCCATGCCATGAAAGGGGACCGGGACAAATGCCTGGCTGCCGGTATGGATGATTACCTGGCCAAACCGGTGAAACCCAAGCACTTGTCCGATATGATAGATAAATGGCTGAAACCCTCCACCAATAAATGATCCTGCCTTTGTTTCAGTTTTTTTTGCGTTTTGGTTTGTTTTTGAGTATGCTCTACCGAATTTGTTCTCGCCAAAGCCATTGATGTGGGGGTGCCCATGTTCAAAAAGATCCGTCAGACCGATTATGAAAATTTGTGGAACCGGCTGGGCCGGGATCTGACTTATGACGCAAAGCAGATTTTGCTTTACTGCGGTATTCAGATTCCTGAATCCCATGCTGATGCGTATGCCGGCCTTGTCAGCCGGATTACCAGGGGAACCGAGTACGGGGCCATCCATGATCCGTTTACCCACCGGATTCATTTTGAGCCGGCCTATATCCAGACCATTATGGATCAGGTCTACCGGTTTAATTTTCCCATTGTAGACAACTCGTTTGGTCCTGGCGGCATTGCCGGGTTTATCCATAAGGACAGAGGCAAAGACTATGATCTGCGTCCCCCCAGCCTGAACCACATTCTAAACCAGGCCCTGCTGGCCAGCCGTCATGACATGCCTTTTTCCTTTGTCTGCGCCCGGCAGATGGACCAGTTTGAAACTGAGCAGATCGAAATGACGGCCAATATTTTCAAGGGCCCCATGTTTTTCAGTGTCACCACAGAGGCCGGTGTAAAATCGGCCAAGGCCTTTCGCGATCAGGGCCATGATGTGATGACCCACCATACCATTTTTGAGTCCCCCCTGAGGTTTTCAACCCTGAACAGCATGGATATTTTTCAGCAATGCGTTGAACAAGAAATTCCCACCATGCTGGCCACCCAGCCCTTTAGCGGGCAGAACGGTCCCATGACACCCTATGGGTTGGCCCTGCTGGCCTTTTCCGAATTTCTGGCCGGCTTGGCCGTGGCCTATGCCATCAACCCTGAGACCAAAATTATCAACGGTGCCTTTCCCACCATGTGCACCCCGGGAATTTCCCCCCAGCTTAAAATCGGCACCGTTACCCATAATTTTGTCAATTATCTTGTGGCCTACACCTCACGGCTTCTGGACATCCCCAGTGTCCAGTCCGGCTGTACCATTGAGGGGGATGTACATCACAAGGGCCTTTTGGAGACCGATTATGAAACCGTCCGGGGCATTGTCCTCTGGGACAGCCTGTTTGAGGGGTGGCACATGATTCGGCACTGCTATGGGCTCCTTGACAACATGGCGGCTTTTTCCTTTGAAAAGGCAAAAGACGATATCGCCGCCCTTCGCCATATCCAGAGCTTGGATGACGACGGGGTCAAAGCCCTTTTGGCAAATAATATCTCTCTGAATAGGGATATCCAGAAGGCCGACATGATTTACCAGCGTCCCACCCTGCTGTTCAAACGGGAAAAGGAGTCCCTGCTGGAGGTTATCATTGAATCCATTGACACGTTCAGGGGAGATTTTGGCAAACACCGCCATACCCTGGAAAACATTCCGGAAGAGTGGTTCTGATACTGGGCATAAGACAATAGGGTCATGCAGGATTTTTGACGGCATCCATCACCACATCGTTCAGTGACGGGTAGTAGGACTTTTCTTTTGCAGCCCCATGAATGGTGGTTTCCCAGAGCCGGAAGGCATCCACATGCCTCAGGCTGTGATCCGCATGTCTGGGGTTGCCCTTTTCTGCAATTTCCCGGATGCCGTCAAGGGCGTTGGCATCCTCGGGAACGTACAGGGGGATCACCCCTTTATCCTTTGGCAGGGCATTAAACACATCCACAGCCTGTCGCTCCCGTTCACAGTCCAGCAAGAATTTTTCAAGGCTGAAAAAGGTCAGGCTGCCCAGGGCGCCCATGGCGTGGCGCAGGATATGCACCCCGTATTTTCTCAGGGCATTGCGGCTCAGTTCAGAATCCTTGATGGCCTGGTCATTGACCTGGTCCAGGCTGGTGCTGCCCCCGGTCTGGGAGGAGGCAAATCCAGTCACCCAGGTGTTGAGGCGGGCCAGGGCCGCATTGATAAAGGTCTGGTGGGGGGAGCTGTAGGAGAGCTGGCCTCCGGCGTTTGTCACACTGGGGATGCCGCAGTGAACACAGACGGTGCCGGGGGTCAGGGTCTGGGCCACAATCATCATAAAGAGAACCTGGGCATGGACCTGGGTCAGCAGGGCCTGGGGCGTAGCCGGACCAGAGACCCCGGCAATGGTTTGATCGATGAGCAGCAGGTTGTTTCCGGCCCGGGCACTCCGCAGGAAGGGGGCAACCATATTGTCCATGGGCGCCAGGGAGGCAATCAGACTGGTGCCGTCCAGCCAGTCGGGCTTTCCCTTTAAAAATGCCAGTGCATCATCGTCCATGGTATTGGTGGGGATCATCTTGAATCCTGGATAGCCTTTTTCCATCATTTGGGCAATTTCAACAAAGGAAACACTCTTGTCAAAGGCCACAGGCAGGCTGAAAATGCCGGTCACATCACGGGCATCACCCACCTCTGCGATAATTTTTTCGTACTCTTGGCGGCTGGCCGGGCAAAGCCTGTCATCGGTGCTGCGTTTGAGAAAAGGAGAGGTGGACCCGGTGCCAAAGGTGTTCAGGCCGGGGTCTGCCGTCATTTGCCTGGGGACAAGGGAGAGGCAATGGTCAATGTAATCCTTTCTTAAAGGAATGAAAAGCGCGGTTTCATTCTCCAGATCCACGGCATCAGCCGCCATGAGCAGATCCATCAGGTCCGGGCTGTGGGTGAGATCAATGCCGATGTCTGTCAGTACCTGTTTGGCCTCCTGGTCAATGCGTTGGTACAGGTTTTTTTCCTGGATCAGGTCGTCCATATCCGCCATCCTGAAACCAAGCTTTTCCAATAGGCTTGGGTCGGTGACATGGGGCAGTAAATCTGAATACACGGCTTTGGCTTCTTTGAACCGGGCCTGATTTTCCAGGTCAAGGCCCCTGTGATAGGTCGTATTTGTCTGGCTGTTCGTCATGGGTCACCTCGAAATTTTTTCCCAGTTTTTTAATTGATTGAGCAGGGTTGAGATAAATGCACACTTGCACCTGTCAGAGCAGGGGGACATAATATTTTCCATCATGCATCGTCCCGGGCAATGTCTGTCTTTTGCGGGGCGTCTTTCATCATAAATGGTGCCGTTGTACAGGTCCAGAAGCGCCTCGGCCTCAATGGCCAGGGTCGTGCCGCAGGAATGATTGAACAAAAACAGGCCTTGGGTTAAATTGGTGAAAAAAATCTGATAGCCTTTGGCTGTAACATCGGGATCGGACAGGAAGTGTTCCCGCGTCTCCCATTGGTCGCCGCATGAATTGCATGTTTTAAACATATCGTTTATTATTATACCGCTGAGTTCCAAACGCAATAGTCAAAATTGATGAAACCGTAATAAAGTCCAAGCAATTTGCAAAGTTCTTTCATATACAATCTTAAGGAGGTTCCATGGCCCTGTTTCTGGTCCAGCACGGCAAAAGCGCCCCTAAAACCGAAGATCCCCAAAAAGGATTGTCCAGTGAAGGCCGCAAGGAAATCCTGGGCCTGGCTCCTGTGGCCAGGGGGTATAAGATCCCTGTGACCCGGATATATCACTCCGGCAAGGCCCGGGCGGTGCAGACGGCACAGCTCTATCATCAGGCCCTGGGGATATCCCATCCCCTGGAGACCCTGGCCGGCATCAATCCCTTGGACGATGTCCGGGCCTTTGCCGCCACCCTGGACCCGGGCGCCGGCTGGATGGTGGTGGGGCACATGCCCTTTATGCAGCGGCTGGTCTCTTTTCTGACCACCGGGGATGAGCAGATTCGGGTCTACGCCTTTCAGAACGCCGGCATCGTCTGCCTGGACGCAGTCAAAACCGACGGAGACCACTGGGACTGGTTCATCAAATGGACCTTGAATCCCAATATTACCTGACCCAAGAGGATGAATTTAGGTTTAATAATGTCATGGATATAAAATATTCCCAATCGCTGATTCAAAAGATATTTGACAGCCTCTCCGCCCACATCGCCATCATTGACGACCAGGGACGGATTTTGGAGACCAACGCTGCCTGGAAGACCTTCTCCCAGACCAGCGGGGGCCAGAAAGAGTTTAGGGGGATGAACTACCTTTCCGTGTGCGAGGCTGCCCACGGGGAGGGGGCCCGGGATGCCCTTGCCGTGGCCCGGGGGATCCGGCAGGTGATTTCAGGAGAGCAAAAGGCGTTTCTTTACGATTATCCCTGCCACTCACTGGAAGGCCAGCGCTGGTTTTACATGCGGGCGGAGCGTATGGAAGACGGCGACAGAATCAGGGTGATCGTCAGCCACGAAGACATCACCGGACTCAAGCTGGCCCAGGAGGCCTTAACGCACCATCAAAAGGCTCTGGAAGAGAAGAACCTGAGCCTTGAAGAGGCCAATACCGCCCTGCGGGTACTGATTGGCCAGCGAGAGGAGGACATGGCTGAACAGGAGAAAAAGGTGTTGTCCCATATAAGAACCTTTGTCATGCCCTATCTGAACCGGTTGAAATCCGGGGGCAGCCTGGGAAAGCGGGATCTGACCCTGCTGGATATTGCGCAAAGCCAGCTGAACCAAGTGGCCTCTCCCACCAGGATGTCTGCCCTGGATGTCACCCTTACCCCCCAGGAGATGCAGGTGGCCTCCCTGGTCCGGGAGGGCAAGACCACGGCCGACATCGCCGATGTCCTTTATATTGCCGAGGCCACCGTGAGTTTTCACCGCAAGAACCTGCGCCGTAAGCTGGGGCTGACCCGGCGGGAGGACAACCTGCGATCCTACCTGCTGTCTTTGTAAAACCAAAGCGATATCTGGTAAGGCCTGCGGTCCTGTGTTGACAAGCGGCTGGGGATGCCTTAAAACCATAGGCAAGTAATAGGTAATTAAAATTCATAAAGGAGAGGATTCATGAGTGTCTATGATTTCAATGCTGCCGAGGTCTTTGACATGGCAGTGAAGATAGAGGAAAATGGTGCGGCGTTTTATAGAAAGGCCGCCTCCCTCCAGAGTCGTGATCAGGATGTCAAATTTCTGGAGGGCCTGGCCCGGATGGAAGACCGGCATAAGGCCACCTTTGAGGAGATGATGGCAGGGCTATCTGATAGAGAGAAAAAGCAGACGGTCTTTGACGCCAATGAAGAGTTGTCCCTGTATCTCAAGGCCATGGCCGATGCCCACGGCGGCGAGGGGGATCCTGAAGTGGCTGAGGCCCTGACCGGGACCGAGACCATGGAAGATATCGTGTCCACGGCCATTGGTCTGGAAAAGGAAAGCATCCTGTTTTACATCGGTCTGAAAGATCTTGTGCCGGCCAAACTGGGGCAGGAAAAGATCGACGGGATCATTAAAGAGGAAACCCAGCATGTGGCACAGCTTGAGGGGTTTTTGAAAAAGGCCAAAACCGCCTGAACCAGGCAGTGTTTTAAATGACAAGGGCCCGGCCGGAGAATTCCGGCCGGGCCTTTGTGGTTTTGGCGTCATCCTGGGACATTTTTTTGAGGCGGCCCAATTTACCCTGTCTTTGACCTGGCGCACGGGGGCCTGATAAAGGTAGGTTTTACCCATCATTAATACCCTGTTAACCCCCTATTGAAAATCTGTTATCCCTGCCTAACTTTAATTCATGATCGACGCAAAATGACACCAACCCAAAACCAGAGAGGTGACCATATGTCAGAATCAAGAGTTGAAAATCACATCGAAAGTGAGACAGAAAGAGAAACCGGCCATGTTGATACCCGTCACCACACCTTTGAATGCGAGAGCCCCGATGCGCACCTGGGATGCGACCCTGGCATTGATGTGGCTGGATAGGCAGAGAAAAAACACAGCAGGATGCCAGAGCCTGCGCACAAGAAAAATATACAATACAAAAAAATCTCAAGAGGTGATACCATGTCAGAAAACACAGTTGAAAACCACATCGAAAGCGAAACCGAAAGAGAAACCGGGCATGTTGATACCCGTCACCACACCTTTGAATGCGAGAGCCCCGATGCACACCTGGGATGCGACCCCGGCATTGATGTGGCCGGGTAGGCCCGGAATCGGCACCTGAATTTTAAGATTAAAGGGCAGAGTCTTTAAAGACACTGCCCTTTAATTTTAGGAGGACAAATGGATATTCTGATCTCCAATCTGGACAAGGCCTATGACAAGGGCCGCCGCCCCATTTTTTCCAATTTGAGCGCCCGGTTTGAGTCAGGAAAGGTGTCAATGGTGCTGGGGCCCAGCGGCAAGGGCAAAAGCAGCCTGCTGAATCTCATTGCCGGGATTGATACCCCGGACAAAGGAGAGATTTTTTTAGGGGGCACCCCGGTCTCCGGAATGGACGACAGCGCCCGGACCCGGTTTCGCCGGCGTAACATCGGCTTTGTCTTTCAATCCTTTAACCTGATTCCCGTCCTGACCCTGATGGAGAATATTACCCTGGTCAGTCAGCTGGATGGCAAGCCTTCGGGTGAGGTGCAGGATCGGGCCACAGCCCTCTTGACGGCCGTGGGGCTTGGGGACCGCAGCGGGGAGTTTCCTGACCGCCTGTCCGGCGGAGAACAGCAGCGGGTGGCCCTGGCCCGGGCCCTGGTCAATGATCCGGAAATTATCCTGGCTGACGAGCCCACCGGGAATCTGGACTCGGAAACCGGGACAGAGATTCTGGAACTCTTGTGCACCCAGGCCTCGGATCGGGGTAAAACCCTGGTCCTAGTGACCCACAGCCAGGGGGCCCTGGCCCATGCGGATGCAGTGTTCACCGTGTCTGAAAGACAGCTGGTGGCGGGATGATGCGGCTGGGCCCTGTCATCCGGACCTGTTTTCGCAGCAGCCGTTCCCATCCCCTGCGCACCGGGCTGCTCATCTTTGGCATCGCCCTTGGGGTGGCCGGGGTGGTGGCCATTGATATTGCCAGGACCAGCGTGAGCAAGTCTTTTGAGCTGTCCACCGCCGCCCTGACCGCCCAAGCCACCCATCAGGTTCTGGGTCATGATTTTTCCCTGCCCCAGTCCCTGTTCGTCAAGATCAGAACCCAAGCCGGCATTCATAAAAGCGCCCCGGTGATCTCCCGTACGGTGAAGGCCCAGGAGCTGGGTGACGGCAGTCTGACCCTCATGGGCATTGACCCCTTTTCCGAAGGGGAATTCAGGCCCCTGGGCCTTGTCCAGGGAATGTCGTCGGAAAAGCTGAGACAGACCCTGCTTGAGGGGCAGGGAGTGATCCTTTCAGGGGCCGTTGCCCGGGCCCATGGTCTGGCCTCTGGTGATACCCTGACCCTGGTGCTGGGAGAAGAGACAATGCCTGTGGCCATCGGGGCCCTTGTGGAGACCGGGAACCGGATGACTGACGGACTGATCCTGGCGGACATCGGCCTGGCCCAGATGCTTATGGCCATGAAAGACCGCATCACCCGCATCGATCTGATTTTGGAGACCCCTG
>Ga0209949_1000801_pt1 | contig 16046 bp, 14 predicted proteins | sample SalPonC_black_MG_FD_185711 | JGI IMG/M metagenome (GOLD analysis project Ga0209949, IMG submission 185711) | Salt pond soil microbial communities from South San Francisco under conditions of wetland restoration - Salt Pond MetaG... | ecosystem: Environmental > Aquatic > Marine > Intertidal zone... | reverse complement strand
TTTTCACTGTATGTTATAGAACTCAAGGGAGCTGAAATAAAACCATTACTTTCTAAAAACCCTCTAAACTCTTGGATATCCTTCGGGCATAATAGACAGGTTTCAGATTTTACATTTTCAAAGCAACATGCCTGCAGTTTATCGATTTCGATGGTCAGTTTTTTCATAGGTTTCATCAACTTCTCTAGTAAGTCGGACATGTTTCCAACTCTAGAACTATGAACGCTTTCAAAGTAACTTTTCTTTTGCCCATCAAAGCAACTGAAAAAAGAACTCCCCGGCATCTTCAGCTTCACTTTCACCTCCCCATCTCGCCCCGGCACCCGGCCGAAAAGCAGATAGTAGGGACTGATCGCATTGGCCTCCTGAATGACTTCCGGCCAGATGTCCTCCACGCCCTGACCCCATCAATTTCAACCAGCGAAACATACTTTTTTCATCATGCCTTGAGAATTCCACTGCAACCGGTTTTCTTCACCATTATTGAAAAGAAAGTTAAAAAGCATCAACAATCACCCCGCTTATCGTGTAAAGTACATAAAGGATTTTATGAAAAGATCGGCAATTTCGAAATGGAACGGAGGATTTGAAGAGGGAAAAGGATCATTGACGACACAAAGTAAGGTGTTGGATGATCAACCTTATTCAGCAAAGCTACGCTTCGAAAATGAGAGTGGAGAGAAAGGAACCAATCCGGAAGAACTTATAGGTGCTGCCCATGCGGGATGTTATAATATGGCGCTCAGTCTGGAATTAGGAAAAGCAGGTTTCGCTCCTGACCATTTGGAAACGAAAGCTTCTGTTAAGTTGGAAAAAGATGGCGAGGGATTTTCAATTACGGGGATACACCTTGACCTTAAAGCAAGTGTACCCAAGATTGAAAAGGATAAATTTATAGAGATTGCTACGGCAGCAAAAAAGGGATGTCCCGTATCCAAAGCACTTTCGTCAGTAGATATCGACTTAGATGCCCGACTAGTCTAGGTGAGACTTTATTTCAAATAATAACTTCACTGATTTTAAGTGCAAGAAAATCTCTCATGTGCTCAATTATATTTTTCTTTAAAAAAGTTGAGTGAGTGATAATTTGTAAATAAAATGGCAGATTGTGTTATACCTGCTTAAGTGGTAAAAATTACACTACAAATATTGGCATCTGAATACACGAGTTCAGGTGCCTTTTTTATCTCTACTGAAACTAGATTGAGGTAAAACCTTTTGGGGTCGAAATCACTTGCTACTCAAATGAAAACCTAATCCATCAATTTACTCTAAACCAGCGCGCGGAGCGCGCAAGGGTGAGGGGTCTGTAGGGCGCACCGACGCAGGCGGTGCGGTACGGAGGGCGGACGCAATAAAAAATTGCGACGACCGCTGTACGGAGCGTCCAGCGAACCCCGCAAGGGCCCGACCCTCGAGCTCTGCTGCCGGCAGAGCCTCGGGGGTCACCCCCAAAAAGAAAAAATATCACATCTCTCAAATAGCCAAATAGCGATTACCGGGCAGGCTCTTTACCAGCCCTTTAAACTCGAGCTCGAGTAAAACGGTGGATAAGTGATGTATGGGAATGTCGAGCTGATAGGATAGCTTATCCACATCACTTTCTCTGGCCGTGCGCAGGTGATCGAGTATGCGCTGCTCGTCTTCGGTAAGATCAACAAATAATTGCCGCTGAACGGTACGCTTATCATGCAATTGAGACCATTCGAGGGCGTCAATGAGATCCTGCCCACTTTCTATTAGCTTAGCTTTCCCTTTATTAATGAGGTGATTACATCCTCGCGAAAACTCATCTGTGGGGCGACCGGGAAATGCAAATACCGGTTTTTTGAGATCAAAAGCCATTCCGGCGGTAATCATGCTCCCGCCCTTAGCCGCACTTTCGACTACTATAAGTGCATCGCTCATGGCTGCCACTAACCAATTGCGCATGGGGAAGTGCTCACGCTCGGGACCTTTCCCAAAATCGAGCTGTGTCATCACCCCACCTTGATCGATCATTTGTCTGGCTAAATCTCTATGTGCTGAGGGATAAATCAGGTCGGGACCGGTGCCCATCAGACCTAAAGTATCCAATCCGTATTTCAATGCTGCTCGATGCGCTGAAGCGTCGACCCCATAGGCCAGACCGGAAATGATGAGGGGATCGTAACCGGCGATAGACTCTACGAGCTTTTCACACAAAATTTGACCGCGCTCGGTCATTTTTCGAGTTCCAACAATACCGATGGTACGTCGACCATTGAGCTGAGCATTCCCCTGATAAAAAACAGCTAATGGCGGCGGGTCCAGTGTTTTGAAACGGTGAGGATAATCGGAATGTCCCCAGTGGATAACTTTGATATCTTCTTTTTGGCAGCGAGCCCAAGCGGCCTTAGCTTCATCCAGGAGTCGACTGCGATCTACCTTCCATATCTTTTCAGGTATATCCGGGAGTCGCTGCTGAAGTTCGGAAGCAGGATGCGTAAATAAGTCTTCAAAATGCTCCACCTGAGCGAGCAGGCTCCGTGCCCGCTGAGGACCCACATCGGGCCACTTTTTCAATGCGATATAGGCGACTTCCTTATCCACGCGTCTCAATTTGTGGGTCAATGGCTCGAGCCTGATTGATAAAACGCTGGGCCTCTTCCTGCTGTCCCGCCATTTGATAAATTCTTCCCTTATCGTAGAGCAAGAGCGCATTATTGGGCATATACTCTAAACCTTTTTGAATATAATTCATACCAAAGTTCAATTTGCGTTGATTGACGGCCAGTTCTTGATATGCTAATTGATGGTAGAAGTTCGTCATAAGTCCCCGATCCGGTGAGCGACGCTGAACATACCCCAAAAATTCTAATAGGTAGGGAATGTGTGGTTTGTCCTTGCCCACAAACAGAAACACATTTAAAAGAGAGCCCAGGTCCTGCTCTAGTTTATAAATCTCACTGGCTACACCTGCTTTCATCTTATAAGCATTATAATACTTAAAGTTGCGCGTAGTGCGGTTGCCATAGTTGGGAAACACTGATAAAGACTGATCGATCCAGTATTCCGAGTCTTTGAGCTTTTCTAATTTCTCTTGTGGATCGCTGGTAGCCATGGCTTCATTAAAGAGCGCGGTTCCCATAAATAAGGTGGAGCGAGCCGAGGTCGGATAATGCTCTACCGCCGATGCGTTCAAAGCGGTATAGGACCGCCAATCGGGTAAGCGATCATAGGTTTTCCAAGCGTAAGCAGAAAGAATCCCCACCGTAATGATACCGATTGCCGCGCGTGCGCGAGCGGTAGAAAGTAGCTTTTGAGCAGCCCGAGACAAACCATAGGCAAGAAGAATACAAAAGCCTAGTGAAGAAATGTATATAAAACGCTCATTCATGAATGTTCCTACAGTAAACAATAAGTTAGAGACAATACTAAAGGTGATAAAATAAAATAGAATTGCAAATCCATCCCAACGATGCTTAATCAAACCTGCCCAAATGCCGTAAGCCAATAGAAGCAGGTGTATACTCATCGACAAGATTACTGCCCCATCTGATAATGTAGAGATCGGGATCGCGTACGGGTAGTAATCGTGAACGAGGGGATGAGGAAAAATAAGTAGGCCCAAATACTTCAGCCAGGTAAATAAAACTGTACCTAATCGCTCTTCAGTGTTTAAACCATAGAAGGGATTATTTAAGATATCTGTAATTTCTACGCCCGGATCGAGAAAAAAGCCAAGCACCTGATATCGAATGATCAGATAGGCAGCTGTACTCAGAAGTAAAGGCGTTAAAATGTAGGCTAATTGCTTTCGGCCGGGTTTGCCAAACACATAAAGAGATAAAGGAATAACGGCTAAAAACGTGATGGCATTCTCCTTAGCCAGAAGGCCTGCAAAAAACAAAAGGCCCAATCCCAGGCTTCCCAATAAATTGGGTCGGTTGTACAACTTCAAAGCCACAAACCAGGAGAATATGGCAAAGAGAAAAGTCAGAATTTCATCGAGGCCCTTTATGTTGGCGACGGCCTCAATATGAATGGGGTGAAACAGATAGAGTATGGCGGCTATAAAGGGCACTGAGAACCACATCTGGCTGGTATCCCGGCCCGATTTCCGTCCTAGTATTTGAAGCAAAAAAAACAAAAGACCGGCGGTTAAGCCGTACAGAAAAACATTGACCACGTGATAAGGTAAGGTCCAATCTCCAAAAAGCTCGTACAATGCTGAAAAAACAAGTAGAGATAACGGACGGTAACGACCTCCGGTGAGTAAATTCTTCTGTTCCCCTTTAAAAAAGCCTTTGAAAGAGTCGGAAGTCAAATGGTCCCACCAGCCTGCTATTCCCTCTTGGGTATAAATATTCTCCGAAATAACAATCTTGTCATCGAGGATAAAATCATCGGAGAGCGAAGTCCAGTACAAACCAAACGCAAGCGCCACGAAAAGAGCCATGATGCTGAAATGGCGAACATTCAGTGCCGGAAAAGAAAAAGTGTGCTGCTTTTTAGCTTTGCTTACCTTTTTTTTCTTTTTGCGCTTAGACCCAGATTTAGCCATGATGTCGTGTTTCAAACAAAGATAAAAGATGTCAACGAAACAGCACGGCTATTTTCCGCTAAGCTTTAACCTCTTGAGCCTTGGGACGCGCTTATTTGCTAAAAGCACTTTCGATGATCTCTTGTTGCTGATCATCGTGCGCTTTTTTATAGCCTGTAGCGGGTGAGGCGCTGGCTTTCCGAGCAATTATTTGAATGTTTTCGCTATGTAATCGCATAAAGACAAAAGTGGCAGCTCCCATATTTTTGGGCTCCTCTTGTACCCATACTCTTTCAGCACCCTTGTACTCGCTCAAGATCTTCTCAATTTGATGCTCCGGCCAGGGATACAGTTGCTCGATTCGAACAATCGCTACGTCGTCCACTTCATTCTCCTCCTGATACTCTAAAAGGTCGTAATAGATCTTACCGGAGCAGAAGAGCACACGACGTGCTTTCTTTTTAGCTTTTTTGGTGGGGAAACTCGAGTCATCCAATATTTCCTGAAAATGGGTGTCCCCTATCAATTCATCCATAGAAGAAACACATTTCGGATGTCGCAATAAGGACTTTGGCGACATGACAACCAGCGGCTTTCGAAATGGTCGAGCCAATTGGCGTCGTAATACGTGGAAGAAGTTGGCTGGGCTGGTAATGTTAGCTACCGTAATATTGTACTCAGCAGACGCATTTAAAAACCGCTCGAGACGGGCACTGGAATGCTCCGGCCCCTGCCCTTCATACCCATGAGGGAGCAACATCACTAATCCACTCTGCCGGCGCCATTTACTTTCGGCGGCTGTAATATATTGATCAGTAATCACTTGTGCGCCATTAGCAAAATCTCCGAACTGAGCTTCCCATAAAATGAGATTCTCCGGACTCGCCAAAGAATATCCGTATTCAAACCCTAGAACTGCAAACTCGGATAATAGAGAATTGTAGATCTGAAACTCTGCTTGGTCGTCTTTAAGGTGATTTAACCAAATATAGGATTCATCCTTTTCCTGATCATGCATGACTGCATGACGATGGGAAAAAGTCCCACGTTTTACGTCTTGTCCACTCATGCGCACTCCTTGCCCTTCCATCAGAATGGAGCCATAAGCCATAAGCTCGCCTAAAGCCCAATCGATCTGATCCTTATCGATTAATTTCTTTTTTCCTTTCAGTAAGCGTTTTACTTTACTAAGTGGTTTGATTTCATCTTCGATATTGAGCAGTGCATTAGCCATAAGCTCAACAGACTCTTTTTCTATACCTGTCTTGGGAGAAAACTTAAACACATCGGGGTCAGGATGTTTGTCCAATTTGCGCCAGGCCTCTTCAGAGGCCTGATATTCATAGGGAAGCGGTTCTTCTTTTACTTCATCTAATCGTTTCTGCAGCGTGTCCCAAAATTCTTTCTCTAATTTTTCGGCTAACTCTGCTTCCACATCGCCACGCTCTACCAAAAGGTCTGAATATACTTCTCGCGGATCTTTGTGGTTTTTAATAATATCATACATGTTAGGCTGAGTAAATTTCGGATCATCACCCTCGTTATGTCCATGCTTTCGGTAGCAAACCATATCTACGTATACATCCGTCTTAAATTTCTGCCGAAACTCAAGCGCTAATTGGGTGACAAAAACTACTGCTTCCGGATCATCGCCGTTAACGTGAAATACCGGAGATTGACTAAGCTTGGCTGCAGCGGTGCTGTAGGTAGAAGATCGCGCATCGTCAAAGTCCGTTGTAAAACCAATTTGGTTATTAATCACAAAATGAAAAGTACCTCCTGTTTGATAACCGGGTAGTTTACTCATTTGAGCGGTTTCATAAACAACACCCTGCCCTGCGATGGCTGCATCTCCATGAATTAAAATGGGGAGCACCTGATTACTATCATTATTATATAGAATATCGCTTTTTGCTCTTGAAAACCCCTGGACGACCGGATCTACAGATTCGAGGTGAGACGGATTGGGGACTAATTTTAAATCTATCTTTTCACCGGTATTGGTTTCTATCTGTGAGCTAAAGCCCAAATGGTACTTCACATCGCCATCGCCAAAACTTAAGTCGGGAACGGATGTCCCTTCAAATTCAGAAAAAATCTGTTCGTAGGTTTTTCCCATAATATTTGCCAACACATTAAGCCGGCCACGATGGGCCATTCCAATGATGACTTCCTTTACATTCTTCGATGCGCCAGCGTTGATGGCTGCATCCAATGCGGCGATAGCAGTTTCGCCGCCTTCTAAGCTAAATCGCTTCTGACCAATGTATTTTGTATGCAAAAATTTCTCAAAAACAACTGCTCCATTTAATTTTTCGAGAATGCGTTTCTTCGTGTCTAAAGAAAGGCCAAAGTCTGCCTCTTTTGAGCGGCTCTCGATTTGATCTCGCACCCACATACGTTGTGTACGATCATTAATGTGCGCAAACTCAAAGCCAATGTTCCCACAATACAATTCCTCGAGACGAGTTATAATTTCTTTGAGTGAGGCATTTTCCATACCCAATTCCTTACCGGCCTGAAAATGCTCATCCAAATCAGATTCAGTAAGTCCGTAATCAGCTAAATCGAGGTGTGGATGCCTATCCAGGCGATCACGGATGGGATTTGTCGTAGATAGAAGGTGACCGCGGTCCCGAAACCCATGGATAATGGCCATCACAGCAAATTCTTTTTTTAAATCTGCTGGCTCTGCTGATGCACCATTTTTATTAAATTCAAAGCCGTCAAAGAACAACCGCCAATCTGCGTCCACGCTATCTGGTGAATCTTTATAAGATTGATACAGTTGATCTATATATGTGGAATCGGCATTACTAATGAAAGAAAATGAAGCCATATTTATTTATACGTTGTATGATTTGACCTGCTAATATCCGGTATTCTATTCGAAACCGGAAACAATTTAAGGAAAACTGTTCAATAGAAACCAAGGACAGTCCTCATAGTTTTATTTTGCATGACAAAACAAAAAAAGTCTCTAAATTATTGTCAATATGCAGGATTTGCTTATTTTTGCCATCCGTTTGAAAAAATACGAATAAAGCATGGCTAACCATAAATCAGCAAAAAAGAGAGCGCGGCAAGCGATTAAGTTAAGAACTCACAATCGTTATTATAAAAAGGCAGCGCGAACAGCGATGAGAAATCTCCAGGAGATGACAGATAAAACAGAGGCAGAGACTTTTTTGCCTAAGGTTATATCTAGAATAGACCGCCTCGCGAAGCGAAACGTTTGGCATAAGAATAAAGCTGCAAACCTAAAAAGCAAATTAATGAAGCATGTCAATTCATTATAGGAATTTACTTCATTGAAGGATATAAAAAAGGCTATGCAGAATTGCATAGCCTTTTTTTTATTTCTTTTGTTCTTTTTCGGAAATCAATCAAAGAGGATGAAATTTGTATTTACCTTTAATCTACCCTATATCAAAACTCCCTTTTTGAGGTCATCTAATCAGAATGCTGATCTAATACAAAAGTCGCCAATGCATGTGCAGGCTTTTTCATAATACGGCCCAACTTCAAATCATTTTCATTTAAAACCTGCTCCAATTCTTCCTGAAAGTACTTCGCAACAGAACCTACAAAGTGAATGGGAAGGTCTTTAACGCCCTCGTAACACAACACCTGATTATCTAGGAAATGCTGAAATCCACTTCGCAACCAAGCTTGAACAAGATCTGATGATTTCCATCGATGAATGAAAGGCATAAATGAAGCAAGAAAAACATTTGCATGGGAATTCTGATAAACCTGCTCCACAATAGCGTCAACGGTCATATGTGGATACTCCTTTTTTAGATCTTCTGCAATCTCAGTGGGCAGTTGCTTATAAAAATACGCAGCTAGTAACTTTTTCCCAAAATAGGAACCACTCCCCTCGTCACCTAGAATAAAAGCCAACGAGGGAACCTCAGAGTACACCGACTTGCCGTCAAACCGACATGCATTTGATCCGGTACCCAGAATACAACTTATCGCCGGTCGTCCATCATAAGTAGCATATGCAGCAGCTGCCAAATCGTGATCCACCTGACAATCTGCTTGCTGAAAAAACTGCTCTAATGCGCCCTGAACTTTATCTTGAAGCTCAGGTCGGGAGCATCCCGCACCAAAAAAGTATACCGCTGAAATACGATTAGCCACCTCTACCAATTGAGGATTAAACTGCATTTGTTCAATCATCCATTCCTCACTATGGAAGTATGGATTAAAACCGGGCGTGGTCGTTTCAAATACGCACTCTCTGCCCTGGTATAATAGCCAATCGCTCTTTGTAGATCCACTTTCTGCAATTAGAATCATAAGTTTCTTTTATTGAGCTAACCGCTGAACCAATTCTGCTGCACGCGTCGCATAGCCGTACTCATTATCATACCAGCCTGACATTTTCAAGACCTTACCTTTAACCATTGTGAGACCTGAATCAAAAATACAAGAGTAAGTGCTACCAACAATATCTGAAGATACTATCGGGTCTTCTGTATATTGCAAAATTCCTTTCATGGGACCTGAAGCGGCTTTTTTCATTGCAGAGTGCACTTCATCTATGCTTACTTCACGGTCTAATAAAAAGGTACAATCCGTAATAGATCCCGTAATAACAGGCACTCGCAAAGCCATTCCATCTAATTTGCCATTTAGGGCAGGTAATACCAACCCTACAGTCTTAGCAGCACCGGTCGAAGTAGGTATGATCGATTGGGAAGCAGCTCTTGCCCGACGAAAGTCGCTGTGCGGAGCATCTTGCAAATTCTGATCAGCAGTGTAGGCATGTGTGGTGGTAATAAATCCGCTATCAATGCCGGCTAGATCATGCACCACCTTAGCCATAGGTGCTAAACAGTTCGTTGTGCAAGATGCATTGGAAATGATACGGTCGCTATCCTGAAGTTCTTCCTCGTTCACTCCGAGTACTATGGTTCGCACATCGCCTCCCTTCGCAGGTGCAGATAGAACCACGCGATTTGCACCGGCAGTAATGTGCATTCCTGCTTTTTCTGCTGTGCGGAAAACACCAGTGCATTCCAAAACAACATCAACACCCATGGATTTCCACGGCAAATCTTCGGGATTACGTTCTGCATATACTTTCAGCGAATTCCCGTTCACGCGCAATTCAGCGTCGGAAACGACCTCGACTTCGCCATCGAAGCGACCATGTGCCGAGTCGTATTTTAATAAATGAGCTAACATCGAAATTTCTGTCAAATCATTGACAGCTACGACATTTACATCATCCATGTTTATTAGGTTTCGAAATGCTAATCGACCTATTCGGCCAAAGCCATTTATAGCTACTTTCATTCTTTTTATTTATGGTTAAGGAAAAGTTTTTTGTTTGTTCTAAATGGATAAAATTTGAGAAATCTTGACCAGGTTGTCATCAATCTTGCGTTCATCCTGTATCGCTTCCATGATCGGTGTGAATACTATTGATCCGTTGATCAATCCAACCATACAGTCCGATTTGTCACTGAGCAAGCCTTCCACGGCAGCTACTCCTAGCTGCGAAGCCAACACGCGATCGTAACAGGTAGGGTCTCCACCGCGCTGCAAATGACCTAAAACGGTGACTTTTGTTTCGTAGTCTTTATAGTTATCGTTTACTTTTTTGGCCAATTCAAAGGCACCTCCGTTGGGATTGCCCTCTGCTACTATGACGATACTCGATGTCTTATTATTTTGAAATCCCTTTCGCAGAATGGCAATTAATTCTTCCACAGATGTACTTCGCTCAGGCAGCATGACACAAATCGCACCCGTAGCTACCGCTGATCGCAAGGCAATAAAACCGGTATCTCGACCCATTACTTCGACGAAAAAAAGACGATTGTGTGAAGATGCTGTATCACGAATCTTATCAATAGATTGCGTAACTACATTTGTGGCTGAATCAAAACCTATCGTATTTTCAGTTCCCGATAAGTCATTATCGATTGTGCCGGGCAATCCAATAACTTGTATACCCGTTTCTTCCTGTAATATATGTGCTCCGGTTAAACTCCCATCTCCGCCAATCACTACTACCCCATCAATATTTTTAGCTTTCAAAAAGTCAGCAGCCTTTTTTCGGCCTTCTACCGTTTTAAATTCTGGACTCCTGGAAGACTTAAGCATGGTTCCACCAGATCCCAAAATTCTACTTACAGATCTGACATGCAGTTTGCGGATTTTGTTTTCAATCAATCCTTGATAACCTCCTTCCACACCGTAAATACCCAGATTGTAATATATCGCTGCCCGAACGACAGCTCGAATGGCTGCATTCATGCCTGGCGCATCACCCCCGGAAGTTAATACTGCAATATTTTTCATGATTCTCAATTTTTGTGGCCTATTTGATCCACATACAAATGATACACCAAAGCATACCTAATCGTTCACTCTAAACGCCGCTAACTTCAAACTTAGTGTAAAAGTAACACTATTTGTTTTGAGAACCTAAAAAAGTTATAGTACTTTTACTAAAATTAGCTTAACAAATTATTAAATGTGCCCTAAGAAATCTTCAGAAACAGATCCTCTACTTATAACTGAATTAGAGCCCTATTTTAATTCAGCAGTATCTGTAGACTGCGTTATATTTAGTTATGCTCGAGAAAAGGAATCCCTTCAGGTTTTGACACTCAAATGTCCTATGCCACCCTTTGAAGGTCTTTCTGCTCTAGTTGGTGACTTGATCGGCGTAGATGAAGATCTCAATGCTGCTGCTAAGCGAGTCGTGAGAGAGCGCGCTAATATCCCCAATATCTTTTTGCATCAGGTCCATACCTTTGGATCCGTAGACAGACACCCGGTGGGCCGTGTAATTACGGTTGCTTACTATGCCTTTGTCCGGTGGGAAGCTATGCGGTCCATGCCAGACAATCTACACCAACCGCATTGGGAGTCTTTAGAGAATTTACAACAACAGCAGATGGCTTTTGATCATAGCCAAATACTAAACTACAGCGTTAAACACATCCAGGATCATATCACTGAAGTGCCGGTAGAATATATGCTGGCCGATTTTTTCACCCTTTCTGAATTGCAGTCTTTATATGAAGCCATATTGCAAAAAACACTCGATAAACGCAATTTTAGGAAAAAGGTGTTTGCCTTAGACTTGATCAAAAAAACAAATCGAACGCAAAAAAACGTAGCACATCGTCCAGCTCAATTATATCAATTCAATACAGAGAGAAAGAAAAAAGTGCTGTAATGCTAAGCCCCTCTTGACTATAACTCTCTTCTACATTTATGGATAATGAAAGAGAGCCAGTCGCTTGCCGTCCGTTTGCAAAAGTTCCCGGTCAAAGGCTTTAGCAATATACTCCATTGTACTTGGATGATAAAAACTCGTATGCGTCAGATCATTTTGATAATACCAGTTTGGAAATGCGGCCAAGTCCAACCAATAATCAGTCATCACAATCAAATATCCACCTGGGGACATAAAATTCATAAGCTTCCCCCACTCTGCATAGGTATCGTGAAAGTGTTCCACAGTTTCCATACAAAAGATTTCGGGGTACTGATCTTTATGGGCTCCTTCCGGGAAAAAGAGCGGGTCGTACCCATCACATGAATAGCCGCGCTGACGCATCTGCTCAGCAAACACAGGAGCATATCCACAACCATAATCGAGAATATCCCCCTTTATTTCGATGAAGTTTTGTGCCCAATGAAATGGACGAAGTAAAAACTTCACATATCCCTCATCATCAGCTGAGTTTTCATGGGAAAGATATCGAAGTCTCTCCACTTTCCGCTCCGGTCTATCCCTACGAGGTCGAAAAACAAGTTGACATAGTGGACAAATACCAAATGCCCTGCCCGAGTTGCCACGGACCGTGTTTTCACTAGGAACTTCTGAAGAGCAAAGCGGACATAAACGCATGACAATTATTTAAAGGGAAATGTAAAAATATAATATAGTCACGAAAGCCTTTTCATCCTTATGATTTGATTTTAAGCATCGACTAAACATGAGGCCTCCAAAAAATGTGTCCAAGCGATAAAACTCTAGGCTTTCCCTTCCGTTCTAATACTATGGAAATGAGATTGCCAAAGACAGAGAAGAAACGAATTGTAATTGTAGGTGGTGGTTTTGGAGGGCTCAATCTCGCTCAATCACTGAAAGGGACAGACTTTCAAATCGTTCTCATTGATCAGCACAATCACCACAATTTTCAGCCGCTACTCTATCAAATTGCTACCGCTGGACTTATGCCAGACGCCATTGTAGCGCCTTTTCGCAATATTTTTTCTAAACAAGATAACCTCTTCTTCCGAATGGCTCGGGTAGAAAAAATAGATGATGAAAAAAAGCAAATTGAAACGGATATTGGCTCGGCGCATTATGATTATCTCGTGCTGGCCACCGGCGCCACAACTAACTTTTTCGGGATGGATCGGGTAGAGCAACATGCGTATACCCTCAAGTCTATTGAAGAAGCATTAGAACTTCGCTCGGCATTTATTCAATATTTGGAGGCAGCCGTTAGCCGACAAGACATGGACGAAAATGAATGCATGCATTTCGTGCTGATAGGCGGTGGGCCGACAGGATTAGAAATGGCCGGTGCCCTGGCGGAATTGAAAAAAAATGAAATCAAAAAAGGCTATCCCGACTTGGATAATGACCGGATCAAAATTCATTTGATCGAAATGGGAAATGAACTACTGGCGCCTATGTCGGATGAGTCCTCAGCTACAGCCTTAAAGTATGTCCAGGATATGGGCGTGAAAGTTTGGCTCAACACAGCCATCGAAGATTACAAAGATGGACAGGTTATACTTTCCAATGGAGAGCATCTTCAAACGCCCATGCTGTTTTACGCCGCAGGAGTAACAGGCGATGCTCCAGAAGGGCTGGTCAAGGCAGAAATGGCTAGGGGAAATCGAATTGTCGTCGATCCGCACACGAAAGTAAAAGGCTATGAACATATTTTTGCCATTGGCGACATTGCCGCAATGCCAGATCCAGAAAACGGTCATCCTCATCCCCAATTGGCTCAGCCAGCGATACAGCAGGGGAAATATCTCGCTAAATACATCAAAAAAGGCTGCCCTTCCGACTACCAAGGCTTTCAGTATAAAGACCTGGGGACTATGGCTACCATCGGCAAAAAGAAAGCTGTGGCAGATTTGCCCTGGGGCAAATTCCGGGGAACTTTTGCCTGGCTGATGTGGCTTTTCGTGCATGTCATGAGTCTCGTCGCCTTTCGCAATCGGATCAACGTGATCGTAAATTGGACGATGAGTTACTTCAGCACACACAAAAAATATAAAATTATCACCCGCAGCCCCCGTGTCTTGCCGAAAGCAAAGGAAGAGGAATTAATTTCTTAGGGCGTACCCCTAGAGCTTCCGCCAGCCGGCGGATCTCAAGGGCCGGGCTATCCGCTCCTAGTCGAGTCAGCATCCAGCGGCATCCGTACGGCTCCGCGGAGTTTCCGCTGGTCACTTGCTCGCTCTACGGCTGCTCGCTGGCTGCCACCCCGCCTACCGCTACTATCCCTTACGCAATATCAAACCGAAATTCGTAGGTTTTTGTGGACTTTGTATCTTAGCGCTCATGAAAAAAATGCTACATACCCTCCGCGTGGCGGACATTCGTCGTGAAACGGCTGACTGCGTAAGCGTGGCCTTCCAGATCCCCTCCTATCTAGAGCCTGTATTCGAGTATCAGCCCGGACAATATATCACTCTGGAAGCAACGATAAACGGTGAAAAAGTGCGCCGCTCGTATTCTCTCTGCTCAAGTCCACTCGATAAGGAATGGCGGGTAGCTATCAAAAAAGTACCTCACGGAAAGTTCTCTACCTTTGCCAATGAGACCCTTCAGGTTGGAGATGCCATTCAAGCACTACCTCCTGATGGAGAGTTCACCACGGCCATAGATGCGGAACGGAATCGACAATACATGGCATTTGCCGCCGGTAGTGGTATTACACCCATTTTATCGTTGATAAAAACCATTCTGGCAACGGAAAAAGATAGTGCGTTCACTCTGTTTTATGGTAATAGAAATGCCGGCTCCATCATATTCAAGGAAGAGCTGGAGGGGCTAAAAAATCGTTACATGGATCGATTTAAAATTTACCATGTATTGAGCCGACAACCTTCAGACTCTCCACTATTCGATGGACGTATCGACAAAGAAAAATGCGAACAGATCTATCCTTTATTGGTTGAGCACGAATCTCCGGATGAGGTATTTCTTTGCGGGCCGGGCCAAATGATTTTTGACATACGCGACTTACTTCAGGAAAAGGGAATGAAGAAAGAGCAAATTCGATTTGAGCTCTTCTCCAGTCCGGATGATGGTAAGAAAAAAGGGAAAGGTCGCGGAGAGGCCTCCTCAGATCCGGCAGATTGGTCTCAAATCGAGCTCAAATTGGATGGAAAGACCCATGAATTTGCCCTGGACCCTAAGGGAGAAAATATTCTCGATGCCGGCATTGCGCACGGAGCCGATTTGCCGTTCTCATGCAAAGGTGGAGTTTGCAGCACCTGCAAAGCTCGGGTTATCGAAGGAGAGGTGGAAATGGATGTAAACTATGCTTTAGTGGATGAAGAAGTCGAGCGCGGCTTTATTCTGAGCTGTCAGGCCCATCCTAAGAGTAAGAAAGTGGTGGTGGATTTTGATCAGAGCTGATGGGATATATCTAATTAAGTAGGTTTTTCCAGGAAATTGGAACGTATTGCTTTTCCATGAACACTAACTATTGAAAATTATTTTAGGTTTTTGACAAACTTAATTGAAATTAATCATAGTTGAAATAGTGTAATCCAACCTCCAGATTAATTAAGACCAGCCAATCTTTTATTGATTTTTTAATTCATAGTTATTCCAATGAGTACGTATACTCGAATTTTGTTTCAAATTGTATTTAGCACAAAAAATAGATCTCGCTGTCTAATTAAGAAAGGGCGTAAGGAATTATATAAATATATCTCAGGCATTCTAAAAAATAAAAATTGCCAGCTAGTCAGAATAAATGGTGTGGAGGATCATATACATATACTTTCAGAACTGCATCCAACTGTATCACTTTCTTCACTAGTAAAAGACATCAAATTGGGTAGTGCTCACTTTATCAGAAGGAAAGAGCTGTTTCCAGATTTTGAGGGTTGGCAAAAGGGGTATGCTGCATTCACGTATTCAAATGATGAAAAAGAAGGACTCATACAGTATGTGAAAAATCAGGAAAACCATCATAAATCTTTATCTTTTAAGGATGAGCTGACTTTGTTCTTAAAAAAATACGATGTCGATTTCGAGGAAAGGTTTTTGGTTTAATACTAAGTATTCAACCCCTTCAGGGTTGTTTCTATCTTTAATCTATAAACCCCGAGCTGGCGCTCGGGGCTACGCACATTCAAGCCCTTCAGGCTTGTCAGTATTTGGGTTATATTCTCCCCGAGCTGGCGCTCGGGGCTACGCACATTCAAGCCCTTCAGGCTTGTGGGGTAGCTATCCGTTATTATATGGATATTCTTGACCTTACTTGCATACATCCACAACGATCTGGCGCGGTAGGAAGCGAAG
>Ga0209949_1000800_pt1 | contig 16047 bp, 13 predicted proteins | sample SalPonC_black_MG_FD_185711 | JGI IMG/M metagenome (GOLD analysis project Ga0209949, IMG submission 185711) | Salt pond soil microbial communities from South San Francisco under conditions of wetland restoration - Salt Pond MetaG... | ecosystem: Environmental > Aquatic > Marine > Intertidal zone... | reverse complement strand
AATGGCCGGCCCGAGCAACGCTCTTATCAGGTCGAAGTCGATGGTCAACGGCTCGCCATTTGCACCGGGCAACAGCCATGGCGCCGTGAATGTCGGCGGGATGGGCGGAATGCCGGTTCCCGTCGATTCGCCGACCTGCCAGGCAAAGCGCGACGCGATGGTCTCGACGGCAGGGCCCGCCTGGACGCCCCCCATCCATTGGTTGACCACGAAGGCGGCGAGCGCGCCGGCGGCGAGGCCGATCAACGGTGCGGGCACCGGTATGCGAAAACGCGGCCAGGCGAGCATGCAGGCCAGCGCAAACAGTCCCACGGCGAATTCCACCGGATCCATCGTGTTCAGCGCACCGGCGATGACGGACACGTTATCGACGAAATGCTCGCCGAGCGGACCGGTTTCCAGCCCGAGAAAATCGGGCACTTGAAGAATGGCGATCACGACCGCGATGCCGGCGGTAAAACCCAGCACCACGGGGTAGGGCACGAACTGGATCAGCCGGCCCATGCGGGTCAGCCCGAGGGCGACCAGAATCACGCCTGCCATCATCGAGGCAATCAGCAATCCACCCAGGCCGTACTGCTGGACGATCGGAAACAGAATCACCACGAAAGCCGCGGTAGGGCCCGAGACGTTGAAACGCGAGCCGCCGGTCAGCGCGATGATGGCCCCGGCCACGATCGCGGTGTACAGCCCGTGCTGCGGCGGCACACCGGTCGCTGTCGCCAGCGCCATCGACAGCGGCACGGCGACGGTCCCGATCGTCAGCCCGGCCATTAGGTCGGCGCGCAGATCACGCAGACCGTAGCCGTCGCGCCAGGCGGCGCGCAGGCCGGTGCAGATTCCGGGCAGGTTCATCGAATATTTCTGGCGCGCAATGCGATCACTTGATGCAGGAACGTCCATTATCCGCCGACCCGGAGACCTTCGCTCGACACCGTAAATCCGGCCTGGACTTATTTAAATGGTCGAAGGCCTGAAACTCGCTGCGCAGACGTCTACGAAAGATGTAAGCGAATTATCCTGTTGCGCGGGTTAGCGATCCGCTGAGCAACTCTGCGAACCAGCGGCAGCAAATCTGCAGCGCGGTCTACCAGAGCAACCCGAGCAATAGTGCCAGCAGCGCGAACACCAATGCCACCGCCAGGCCCAGATCCCGGGATGCGTCGTTCAGATAGCCACGGAGCTTGATCGCGAGCCGGCCGCGGTCCAGACCTTCGGAAACCGGCCAATGATGATGTTCAGGCCTGAATGCCAATACGCGAAGTTCATCGGTCCAGCGCCGCTGCCGGCTTTCCCGGGCAGCACCGGCAGGCTGCGGAAGCGACGGGAGCATTTTCTGAAGAGACGTTTGCAACTCGGCCTCGGAGATCCCGGATTCTTCACGCCAGACAACCGCGAGTTCGGCGGCTGACTGCGCCAGCCCCTGGATTCGCTCTTCGGCGGCCGAAAACCACGCGTCAACGGCTTGCCGGCCGGCGGCGTGCGCGAACGAGGTCATTGCCCGCTCGACCATCCGTGTGGCCAGAAGCCCCGCAACCCAGTGTGCGTCATTGATGAGTCGTTCCCGGGCGGGCGCCGACAGTTCACCCGACCGCTGCCGGGCAAGGTGTTCGGCTTGTGCCAGTATCCGGTCGCGCAAACGGTCCAACCGGCTGAAATCGCGATCCTGGTCTGGCTCTGCATGCGGCTCGGAACGATGCGTTGTTGAAATCAGTCGGTTCCAGCCCTTGCCGGATAAAGCCTGGATGCGCTTTTCGAGCCTTGCATTGCTGCCGGAGAGCCAGTAGCAGAACTCGATTACGCCGCGGCCCGCCGCCTGCTCGGCATTGCGCAGATCGATCCTTGTCAACGACTTGCGGCAAAACCTCACGAACCCGGTGCCAGCGGCCCGATACCAGTAATCCACGCCTAACCAGGCCGGTGCGTTGCAATGGAACAATCCGTAGCGCATGCCCAGAACAAACAGCGCGCTGCCGGCGATCGCCATGCCGGCGAATGACCTGAAATCGCCGGCGCTCAGGAAGTAATGCGACAGATAGTAGGGTATCGGCTCGGCCGGCATCGACACGGCCGACAGCCCGGGCGCGATCAGGCCCTCGAGCAAGAGGTGCGGATTCAGGCCGATGAAGATTATCGGCAGAACCAGCAAGGCCATCCCGGCCAGCATCGCCGCGGGCGCTTCACGTACGCCGCTGTGACGGCCTGAGTCGGGCTCGCGCAGGAACACCAGCCAGATCAGCTTGAGAAACGAAGCGAATGTGCCGGCACATGTGGCCAGAAATATCCACTCGGCAGCAAGCAGCAGTCCACCGCCCCTGTCGGCGGCTTCGACCAGGCCGTGATGGATCATGCATTTGCTGACGAAACCATTGAATAGCGGAACACCGGTAATACCGGCGGCGGCCACCAGCATGCAAGCGAACGTGACCGGCATTCGCCGCCACAGGCCGCCGAGACGATACATGTCGGCGGTGCCGGCACGCATGGCGACAGCGCCTGCCCCGAGAAACAGCGCGCCCTTGAACAGGCCGTGGTTGAATACGTGCAGCAGACCGCCGGCCGACGCCATTGCTCCATGAGTGCCCAGATACGCACCGGCGCCCAGTCCGGTAAGCACGAAACCCATCTGGCTGACGCTGTGCCACGCCAGCATTCGCTTGGCCTGACGCTGACCCAGCGCCAGGATCACGCCGATCGCCATCGTCGCCAGCCCCAGCCACAGCACGATCAGGCCCATGGATGAGTCCGGGAGTACGGCTTCCAGCGTCGCCCCGGCCTTATCGACCGGCCCCGGTTCGCCGATGAACAAGACATGCAAAACGCGGAATATCCCGTAGGCACCGACCTTGATCATGACGCCCGACAGCAGCGCGCTGCCCGGCGGCGGCGCCACCGGATGCGCATCCGGCAGCCAGACATGCAGCGGCACCATGCCGGCCTTGACCCCGAAGCCGATCAGCAACAGGCAGAATGACGCCCACATCTGCGTTGAGTGATCGACGGCATTCGGGACGGCACTGAACGCGATTGACCCGGTCACGCCGTTAAACAGCAGAATCCCGACCAGCAGCGCAACGCCGCCAATGATGGTCATCCAGAAATACTTCACGCCGGCACGTCGCGCAGCGAGGCTTCCGTCGTGAACCACCAGCAGCAATGCCCCCAGCCCGAGCACTTCGAAGCAGATGTAAAGCGTCAGCAGGTCGCCGGCCAGCACGACGCCCAGATTGGCCGCCAGCAGCACCAGGCTGATCAACTGGTAGCGTACGGGAGCCCGATCGTCGCGCAACCAGGCGGTGGCGTACAGCGTGCTGCAAAACCACACCAGCGCCGCGGCCAGCGCGAACATCACGCCGATCGGGTCGGCAACGAACCGGATTCGGGCCTGCCCGAACGGAAGCGTCGCGCCGATTCGTGTCTGGTCCAGGACAGGCGCGATCAGCATGGCCACGCCGATCAAAGTGAGCGCGACCGAGACGGTAACGAACAGGTCGAACGCGCGCCGGCTGCCGCCCACACCGGCAATACAGGCGGCCAGGCCCGCCGCGACCAACGGCCAGGCCACCAGCAGCGGCAATAGTGCTCCGGGATTGCTCGACATCATTTCCATGCCGGAGGCCCGAGCAATGACTCGGCGGCCCGTTGTGCCAGGTCGAGTGGAAAGCCGGGCAGCCCGGCGGCCACGCCCAGCACAAGCGTGATCAGTCCGCAGGTCAGGACCGCGATCAGCATCCAGTAGAATCCTGACGGCAATGCCTCGATCTTGTCGGGCTCATGCGCGGGGTCGCCTGGTTCCGGCTGCTGCCAGATGCGGTAAATTACCGGCCACAGGTAAAGTGCGGCCAGCAGACTTCCGATGACCAGCACCGCAAGATGTGCGAATCCGGAAGCCTGAACCATCCCGGTGGCGATCGTCCATTTGCCGACGAAACCCGACAGCGGCGGCATTCCAGTCATCGCCAGGGCCAGCAGCGTCAGCGTCGCGCCCATCCACGGCATCCGCCAGCCCAGGCCTCGCATTTGACTGATCCGTCGCACCCCGGTCAACGCGATCATCATGCCGGCGCAGAAGAACAGGCCACCCTTGAAGAAGGCATGGTGGGTAATGTGCACCAGGGCCCCGGCAAATGCAGTGGGATGCAACAATGAAAGTGCTAGTGTCACGTAGGCCATCTGGCTGATCGTCGACCAGGCCAGACGCCGCTTGAGATCGTCTTCGGGCACGGCCAGCACGGCGCCGGCCAGCACCGCGACGCTGGCAATCCCGGCCAGCCACGGCAGGACGCCCAGCTGAACGAGCAAGGTTGGGCCGAATATCTCCAGCGAGAACCGCAGGATTCCGAATATGCCGGCGGCCACCATGACGCCGGACAATAGCGCCGAAAAAGGCGCCGGCGCGGCCGGATGCGCATCAGGCACCCAGCCGTGAAGCGGCATCAGCGCGGCCTTGACCCCGAACCCGGCCAACAGAAGCCACCAGGTCGCGACCGTTACGCCGCGCGGCTCGACGTGTTGCAGAATTCCACCGGGAAGGAATTCGGTGCTCGCGGCGATCCCCTGGACCAGAACGACGCCGCAGAAAATCAGCGCGCCGCCGGAGAAAATGTATACGAGATATTTCACACCTGCGCGGAATGCCGAAGGCGTCCGTTCATGCACGATCAGGGGATAGGCCAGCAACGAAAACAACTCATAGAAAAGCAGCAGCGTAATCATGTTGGCGGCGAGCGCGACCCCCATCATGGCGCCAAGGCTTGCCAGCGCGTATCCGTGGAAGCACCATTGGCGGCGGTCGTCGGGCAGATAGCCGACTGCGTGGACCAGCGCCAGAACAAACATCGCGGCAATGGTTACGGCGAACAATGCGCCCATGGCGTCGACCCGAAGCGCTACCCACAGCGGCGGCACGAGCTGAAACAGTTTTGCTTCCATGGGCGTTGCGACCGAGGCGCCATGGGCCATGAGGAGGGTAATGGCCAGCGTGGCCACGGCACACGCCCCGACCCCGAAAATTCCCGCGCCTCGATGCCAGCGCTTCGCCGTGAACACGATCAGGCCGCCGACGGCCGGCACCAGAATGGCCAGCAACGGCAGCAATGAGCTTGCGGGCAGCGTGACCATTCAAACTACAACAACAACAGCAGCAGCATGGCTGAGGCCAGCATCACGAATACCAGCGCCAGACCGAGCTCCAGATCTCGCGACATGGCTTTCAAGTACCATCGCAGCATGGACACCAGACGGCCTCGATCCAGGCTCTCTGTGACCGGCCAATGACGGTGGCGAGGATGAGTCACCAGCGCTTTCAATTCGTCCGCCCATTGCCTCGCCAATGTCGGCTGGGCTGCGTCGTGGGCAACCGGTAGCGGTGGAAGCACGTCCCGCCAGGCCCGCTCCAGCATGGCAGCGTCGATCTGTGAGCTCTCGGAGCAGGATCTGACCATTGTCAGCGACGATCTCGCCAGTTTTCCGGTGCGCTCTTCGCAGGCCGACAGCCACTGTTCCAATTCCCGACGGTCCGCGGCGTGGGCAAAAGCGCTCATCGCGTGCTCGATCATCCGGGTTACAAGCAGGCCCGACAGCCAGTGCACCGCATTGAGCAAGCGGCGCCGATCATCCTCCGGTGCATCCTCGCCAGCCGATAGTTCCGACGGTTCCAGCGCCAGCGCCTCGGCGCGGGCGCGAACGTCCTCGCGTACGCGGTCCAGGCGCCGGAAAAAGCGGTCTTCAGCGTGTTCGATGCGCCCGGCGTCATCGGCCAGTAGCGGGCGAATTTTCCTGCCGAGACCGGCTGACAGCACGCGGCCGGGACTCTGCACGGCCGTAATGGCGCTTTTCAGACGCCGGCACAGACCAATGAAACCCAGGCCCGCGGCCCGGTACCAGTAGTCGACGCCCACCCAGGCCGGCGCCCGCACTCTGAACAAGCCGAAGCGCATTCCGATCGCGGCCAGAATGCCGCCGGAAAAAGCGGTCAGCGCGAACGACCACGAATCGCCTGGGCTCAGGAAATATCGAGACAGGAAATGCGCGATCGGCTCGACCGGGATCATCAGCGCTGAAAGACCGGGTTCGACCAGTCCCTGCAGGAGCCAGTCCGGCCGCCAGCCGAGAAGCACGATTGGTACGGCCAGCAAAAGCATCGCCGCAAGCATCGGGGCTGGCGCCTCGCGCACCGAATCGACTCGGCCGTGTTCAGGCCTGCGCATGAACACGTATGCGATCAGCTTGACGAAATAGGCGACCGTACCCGCCGAGGCGGCAAGGAAAATCCACTCGGCCAGCGCCAATGGCCCGCCCGCCTGTTCACCGGCCTGGACAATGCCATGATGAATCATGGATTTGCTGGCGAAACCATTGAACAGGGGCACACCGGTAACCCCCGCCGTCGCCACAAGCATGGCCGTGAATGTCACCGGCATTTTTCGCCACAGACCCCCGAGCCGGTCCAAGTCGGCGGTGCCGGCGCGCATTGCTACTGCACCCATGCCGAGGAACAGCGCCCCCTTGAACAGGCCGTGATTGACAATGTGCAGCAGGCCGCCCGCTGAAGCCATCGCACCGTCAGCACCCAGGTAAGCGCCGGCGCCGAGGCCGGCCAGTACGAATCCCATCTGGCTGACGCTGCTCCATGCCAGCAGGCGCTTGGCCTGCTGCTGACCCAGCGCCAGGATTGCCCCGACAAGCATCGTGATCAGACCAATCCAGAGCACGATCAGGCCCATTGCGGCGGTCAACGCCCACTGATCGCCCGATTCGCTCATGAACAGCACATTCAGGCAGCGAAAGATACCGTAGGCGCCTACCTTGATCATGACGCCCGACAACAGCGCGCTGGCCGGGGGCGGAGCGACCGGGTGCGCATCCGGCAGCCAGACGTGCAGCGGCACCATGCCGGCCTTGACGCCGAAGCCGGTCAGCAACAGGCCGAATGCAGCCCATAACAGCGTTGAGTTGCCAGTGTCCGGGGGCAGCGTTTCAAGCGCATCGGATCCGGTCAGCGCCTGGAACAGGAAGATGCCGGCCAGTAGTGAAATCCCGCCGCCGAGCGACATCCAGAAATACTTGACCCCGGCTCGCCGGGCGCGTCGGCTGCCGTCGTGGATCACCAGCAACAAAGAGACCAGGCCGAGGACCTCGAAGCAGACATACAACGTCATGAGATCGCCGGCCAGTACGACGCCCAGATTGGCCGCCAGCAGCACCAGGCTGGTGACCTGGTAGCGCACCGGCGCTGGATCGTCGCGCAACCATGCCGCCGCGTACAGCGTGCTGCAGAACCATACCAGCGCTGCGGGCAAGGCGAACATCAGCCCGACCGGATCGGCGACGAATTCCGCCCGCCCCAGCCCGAAGGGAACGCTGCCGCTGATGCGCGATGCCGTCAGCACCGGCGCAATCAACAGTGCGACGCCAGCCAGTGTGATTCCGGCCGCGACGATCACGAATCCGTCGAACAGCCGGCGAGTGCATCCGAATCGGGCCAGCGCGACGGCCGCCAGCGCGGCGAACACCGGCCACGCGATCAGCAGCGGCAGCATGGCGCCGGCTTGAACGGGATTCATTTCCATGCCGGTGACCCCAGCAGCGTGCGCGCCGCCGTTTCGGCCAGTTCAAGCGGGAATCCGGGCAGGCGCGGCGCCAGACCCAGCAGAATCGTTATCAGGCCTGTCGCCAGGACGGCCGTCAGCATCCAGCGATTATCCTGCCGCGGTTTCCGGTCTGGAATCTCACCGCAGTCGGGACCGGGTTCTTCGGCGGTCTGCCAGATTCGATACACAACCGGCCACAGGTACAGCGCAGCCAGCAGACTGCCCGCCAGTATGATTGCCAGATGCGCGTATCCGCCGGCCTGCGCCATGCCGGAGCCGAGTACCCATTTGCCGGTAAACCCCGACAGCGGAGGAACGCCGATCATGGCCAGCGCCAGCAGGGTCAGCGTGCCCGCAGTCCAGGGCATTCGCCGGCCCAGGCCGCGCATCCGGCTGATCCGGCGCACGCCGGTCGTGGCGATGATCAGGCCGGCGCACAGAAACAGGCCGCCCTTGAAGAATGCGTGATGGACAATATGCACCAGCGCGCCGGCCAGTGCGGTCTGACTGGCAAGCGACGCGGCCAGTGATACGTAGGCCATCTGGCTGATCGTGGAATACGCCAAACGTCGCTTCAGATCGTCTTCGGCCACGGCCCGCATCGCGCCGGCGATTACGGCGAAGCCGGCGAACGCCGCCAGCCACGGCAGAACGCCCAGACGCTGCAGCAACCCCGCACCGAAGATCTCGAACAATACCCTCAGGATCGCGAAGACGCCCGCCGCGACCATCACCCCGGACAGGACCGCCGAAAACGGGGAGGGCGCGGCCGGGTGCACATCGGGCACCCAGCCATGCAGCGGCATCAGCGCGGCCTTCACGCCGAAACCCGTCATCAGTGCGGCCCAGGCTACGATCAGCGCAGGATCCGACGCACCGTCCGGCAGCATGCCGCCGGCAACGAAAGTCCCACTGCCGGCAATGTGTTGAACCAGCACGATGCCGGTAAAGACCAGCGCCCCGCCGGAGAGGATATAGACCAGGTATTTCAGGGCGGCGTTGAACGCCTCGGGCTTGCGTTCGTGCACGATCAACGGATAGGCCAGCAGCGAAAACACCTCGTAGAACAGCAACAGGGTCAGCAGATTTGCCGCCAGCGCGACCCCGATCAGGCAGCCGAGGCTTGCCAGCAGAAAGCCGTGGAAGCGCCACTGGCGACGGTCATCCGGCAGGTAGCCGACCGCATGCATCATGGCCAGCGCGAACAGGCCCGCAACGGTCATGGCGAACACTGCGCCCATGGCGTCGACCCTGAATGCAACCGGCCACGGCGGCAACAGGGGGAACAGGACCAGATCGATTCGGTTGCCATCGGCAACCGTCACGGCCATGATCACGGTCAGCGCCAGCGTGACGAGCAAGACCGTTCCGGTCACCGCCAGGCCGGTCATGCGGTGTTTCCAATGTCCGGCCCGAAAAATCACCAAGCTGCCGGTCACCGGCAAGGCCACGGCGAGCCCTGGAAGCAGCCAGTTGGGCAGTATGCCGCTCATTCCACAGACGCCTTGAGTTCGATCGCGAAACGAGCCGCTGCCTCGGCCAGCGAAAACGGCATCGCCGGGGCGCTTGCGCCCGCGCCCAGCAAGATGATGTAAGCGGCACAGATCAGCACGGGTCCGACCATCATCGGCGAGACGCCTGCCGGCGCTTTCCGATCCGCCGGCATCGGCCTGAAGAAGGCCTGGTAGACCATCGGCAACCAGTAGGCCGCGTTCAGGAGCCCGCTCACGACCATCACGCCGACGAATACTTCCCGCCCGCCCTGCAGCGCGCCCAGCGACAGGTACCACTTGGTGACGAACCCGGCCGTGAGCGGCACGCCGATGAAACTCAACGACGCCAGCGTGAACGCTGCCATGGTCCAGGGCATCTGGCGCCCAACGCCCGCCAGTTCGTCGACCCGGGTCTTGCCGGTCCCGCGTTCGATCACGCCGGCGACGAAGAACATCGTGATCTTGGAAAACGCCTGATTGGCGATATGAATGATCGCGGCCAGTGTCCCCAGCGGGGCGAGCAGGGAAGCCGCCAGCACGATGTAGGACAACTGGCTGATCGTGGACCAGGCAAGCCTTGCCTTGATATGCCTCTGGCGCAGCGCCTTGACCGAAGCGATGATGATGACCGCGCCGGCCAGCACCGCGAGCCAGTCGGTATAGCCCAGTTGGCGCAGAAGATCGGCGCCGAACACGTCGTAGATCACTCGGATAATGCCGAATACCCCGGCCTTGACGACGGCGACGGCGTGCAGGAGAGCGCTGACGGGTGTCGGCGCCACCATTGCCGCGGGCAGCCAGGCGTGCAGCGGCATAAGCGCCGCCTTGACCCCGAAACCGGCAATCAGCAGCACGAATATGACCAGCAGGGTCGCGCCTCCGGCCGAGGCGTCCAGAATCCCGGCTTGCGCCAGGCTAAGCGTGCCCGACGAGGCGTAGACCATCGCCATGCCGGCCAGGATGAGGCCGCCGCCGGACAAGGTGTAGACGAGATATTTTCGTCCGGCCCGACGCGCCGCCAGATCCTCGTTGTGCATGATCAGCGGATAAGTGCAGACGGTCAGCAGTTCGTAAAAGACGAACAACGTGAACAGGTTCTCGGCAAATGCGATACCCACCGTTGTAGAAATGCACAGGGCGAAGTACCCGAAAAACCGCGACAGCGAATGGCTTTTGCGCATATACGCCAGCGCGTAAACGGTCGTCAGCACCCACAATGTCGACGACACCAGGGCAAAGAACAACCCCAGCGCGTCGACCCGGAAACCGAACGCCACCCCCGGAAGCACCTCACCGACACGGAACGAATAAACCGCCCCGCCCAGGGCGCCGGGCAGCATCGACCAGACCAGCGCGAACTTGACGCCCGCGGCCGACAGACTCCAGATGGCCCGCCAGCGTGCGTTTTCGCGCGCGGCGAACACGGCGCCGGCGCAGGCCAGCGAGATCACGACCGCCAGCGCCGGGCGCAGGTCGATCAGTTCGGCGGTCAAGGGACGGCCCCGTAGAGGTTTTTGATGACGGGCGCGACAAACTCCAGCACTGGCTGGCCGGTCATTCCCAGACCGAGACAACCCGCGGTCAGGATTGCAATGGGGAGCAGCATCGACAGCGGTACTTCGGTGGCCGAAGCCACCGATATTCTCGACGGCGGACGAAAGTAAAGCGCATTGATCACCCGTACGCTGAACGCCAATACGATCAAGCCGGCGATGATCATGACGGCCAGCACGGCCGGCCGGCCGGCCTGCAGGGCGCCGACCGCAATCTGCCATTTGCCGACGAAACCGGCCATGGGCGGCACGCCGGAAAGCGAGACCAGCGCGAAGGCCATGGCAAACGAGGTGACCGGCATGCGCCGGGCCAGGCCGCGCAGGTCATCGATATGACGCAATCCGGTGCGGTGGATGATCGCACCGGCGGCCAGGAAAAGTGCAGACTTGATGACTGCATGATTGAGCGTATGCGCCATGGCACCGGTCGCCGCGCTCGCTGTCGCCAGACCGAGGCCGATGAAGATATAGCCGATGTTGGCCACCGTGGAGTAGGCCAGCATCAGCTTGATGTCGCGCTGCACCAAAGCCATGAGGGCGCCGCCCAGTGCACCCAGTGCGCCGAGCCAGACAAGGCTCGTCAACAGCGGCTGCAGCAACTGTTCGGCGCCGGCGAACAACTCCAGCGTGCGAAGCATGCCGACGACGCCGGCCTTGACCACCAGCGCCGACAGGATCGCGCTGACCGGCGCCGGCGCGGCAGCGTGCGCGTCGGGAAGCCAGAAGTGCACCGGAAAGAGCGCCGCCTTGACCGCAAAGCCGGTCGCCAGTGCCGCAAGCGCCAACGCGGCGGGCATCGGACCGGCAACGTCCATCCGTGAAGCGGCGTCTGCGATGTTCAGCGTTCCGGTCATCGCGAAGACAACGCCTGCCGAAAACAGCACCAGCAGCGAGGACAACGCGCCCATCAGCAGGTATTTGAAAGCGGCGAGCGCGGCGATCGGCTCGCGTGCGGTTGCGACCAGAGCGTAGGCCGAGACCGAGAAGATTTCCATGAAAACGAACATGTTGAACAAGTCGCCGGTCATCATGAAACCGTTCAATCCGCCAAGATTGACCAGCACGAGGGCATAGAAAAAGGAAACCTTCTTCGGATCGATGCTCCGCTCGACGTAGCGCCTGGAAAATATCAGCGAAAGCAAACCGATGATGCATACCGGACTTATGAGCGCACTGACCGGATCGAATTGCAACTCGATGCCGTAGTCCGGCAGCCAGCCGCCAACGGCGTAGCTGAATGGACCCGAGCCGACCAAGGTGAGCAGGAGCGCACTGCTCGCCAGCGTGGTGACCGATGCGATAGAGACCGCCCATGCCCAGGCCAGAGACGGCCGGGATCGGAACAGCAACGGTGTCAGCACGCCGCCGACCATAGGCAGTGCGGCGACCAGCGGCAGCCAGTGCGGCCAGTGGGTCATCCGGAACCGCCGCCTGGCCCGGCGGAATCGTCATGTTCTCCCACCGATTCGATTTCATCGAGCTCGACGCTTCCCAGCTCGGCCTTGATGCGCAAGACCAGCACCAGCGCAAGCGACGTGACGCTGACTGCAACCACGATCCCCGTGAGTACCAGCGCGTGGGGCAGGGGGCTTGCGAACGGGCCTTCGACGCCGGCGGCCAGGAGCGGCGGTGCGCCATCGTCGATCATTCCGGTGGTGACGATGAACGCGAATACCGAAGTCTCCATTACGTTCAGACCGATGATTTTCTTGACCAGGTTGTTGCTGGTCAGAAGAATCCACGCACCGGACAGAAAAAGCGCAACGGCAACCAGGTAGTCGATGTGACTGAATACCGAGGTCGCCGCATTCATGATCGCTCCACGCCGGCAATCGAGAAATAAAGCCCGCCCAGGACAGCGCCACCGCCGATGCCTATACCCAGTTCGAGAACGATCATCAGCGCATGCCGCAAGGTCGGATCGGTCGGCAGTCCGAACAGGTATCCGGTAAGCGGCAAGCCCAGGAGCGCCACCAGCGCAAACACCAGCACGCCGGCGGCCCGCAGCCAGATCCAGGTTCGGAGCGAAACGACATCGGCAACCGGCTCGCCGCCGTGCGCCAGCGAAAGCAGAATCAACATGGCGCCGAGTAACACGCCGCCCTGGAAGCCGCCACCCGGCAGCACGTGGCCGTTGACGATCACGAACAGTGCGAATACCGCGATGAACGGCGCCAGCATACGAATCACGTAATCGACGATCGGGCTCGGCGGGGTCGATTCGTGTCCGGTTTGTCTTGCCGTACCGGCCACGGCCGCCACCGCCAGCCAGGCGGTAAAGATCACCAATACTTCGCCGAAGGTGTCCAGTGCGCGATAGTTCAGCAGGACGCCGGTCACCAGGTTCTCCGAGCCGCCGTGTTCGGCGCCGTGCTCGATATATTTCGCAGAGACATTCGAATGCGCCGGGGCGTCGGCCTGGCCCGGCGGCGGCAGGTGCAGCACGCCGTACATCAACGGCACGGCGAGTGCCCCGATCAGGACCGTCGTCAATATTCTCCCGGTGCGCCACGCATTCATTTTTCCCGCCTCCCGACGCGCGAGATGACGGTCAGGAACAGCACCGTGGTGATGCCGGCGCCGACTGCGGCTTCGGTCATGGCCACGTCCGGCGCCCCGCGATGGGCCCAGATCAGGCACAGGATGAAGCTGTAGGCCGAAAACAGGATGGCGCACGCGGCCAGGTCCTTGAGCCTGGCGATGCCGATCGCGCAGGTCAGTAGCAGTGCGAGCAGCACCAGGTCAAGCAGTTCAATCGGGCTCACGCATACCTCCTTGGCGCGTTGCCTCCCGTGTCCAGGGCTTCAGACCGGTCCTGAACGCCGCCCGCGCCAGCGCGTGCCCGGCGGTCGGACTTGACACCAGGATCAGCGCGATCAGGGCCAGGATGCGCACGCCTTCCCCATCCGGCCCATGCCAGATCGCAAGACCGAGCAGCACCAGTCCGGCGCCCAGCGCATCGCACTTGGTGACCGCGTGCACCCGGGTATAGAAATCCGGGAAGCGCAGCAGCCCGAGCGTGCCGATGAAAAAGAAAGCGGCGCCTGCGATAACCAGGAAGGAGACCAGCAGGGCGTGTGCGGTGGCCAGCATCATTGTCTCCAGGCGCCTTTGAGCCGGCCGGTTTCCAACAGCCGGCCCGCCACCAGCGTGACAGTGAAGCTCAACAGTCCATAGACCAGCGCCACGTCGAGCCAGATGCCCTGTTCGCGCGCCAGGCCCAGCAGTACCAGCACCACCATGGTCTTGGTGCCGATAACATTCGCGGCAAGGATCCGGTCGGGCAGGGTGGGCCCGGCAAGCCCCCGCCAGAGACAGGCAAACGCATTGATCAACAGGAAGATCAGGGCGCCCCAGAACAGCGGAATCAGCGACCATTCATTCATCGGATTCGGAGTCTCCCAGCAGACGCGAAATCCGCTTTTCGATTTTGCCCTCGATCAGTGGTTCGGCAAACGCGGACGAAAGGCAATGCACGGTAATCCGACCGTCTTCGAGATCCACGCAATGCGTCCCCGGCGTAAGCGTGATGCTGTTGGCCAGGGTGACCCGCGCAAGATCACTGTCCAGCGAAGTCCGGTGGACGATGATCTTCGGTTGAATCGGCAGCGCGGGGTCCAGTACGACCCGCGCGACCTGCAGGGCGGCCGGCACGATCTGGCGGATCAGGTCGAAGGTGTGGAAGACGAGCCCCGCCAGGCTGCGCGCGCCGATGCCGGGTGACCCTTCGGGCCAAAGAAATCCGCTGGCAAGGCCGCCTACCGCAACCGCAGCTGCGAGGCCCCACAGCAGGTCGGAAAAATCCAGCGGCATCGAAAGCACAAGCCAGAACACGAACAGGGCAGTCGACAGCTGGACCCATCGATGCACTGTGCTCACTGGATTGCCTCCCGTTCGCTGGTGGAAAGATCCGGTCGATACCGGATGCGAACTACATTAGAAAATCCTACACCATCGCGGAGCGCTGTGGAGAAATGCTCGCATCATCCGCGGTCGTCTTCGCGCCGATACAGGTAGACGAACGCGCCGACGACGAGCGCGACCCCGGCCGCGAGCAGGTTGTTCAGGCTTGTTGCGGCGACGAAGCACAACGATAACCCCAGGCCCAGCATCGGCCACAATCCCGGCAGCAGTGCATCGCCGGGCAGATGCAGGGCGCCGGGCGCATCGGCATAGCGCCGCCGCAGGACAAGCAAGGCGCTGCAGGTGCCGATATAGGTCGCCAGCCGCGCGATGACCGACAGCATGGCCAGCGCGACGAAACTGCCGCTCAGCGCCAGTACCAGCGCGACGGCGGTCTGCAGAACGATGGCATTGGCGGGTGTGTGAAAATGCGGGTGCACGTTCGCCAGCCAGCGCGGTCCGTAGCCGTCGTCGGCCAGCGCGAAGGCGTAACGCGGGCCAATCAGCGTCGTGTTGCCCAGGTTGCCGAAGATCGACACCACGGCACCAAGGCTCAGCAGCAAAAGCGCCGCGGGACCCGCGAATTGACCGGCCGCCGCCGCCAGCGGGGATTCGGTCGTCGCAAGCTCCGGCAACGTGCCGAGCGCGACGGCCTGCACCGCAACGTAAGTCAGCGTGATGATCGTGATCATCGTCAGCATAGCGAACGGCACGTCGCGCTTCGGATTTTGATATTCACCGGCGGCCGCGGGCGTGTTCTCGAACCCGGCGTAGGCGAACAGCAGCAGCAGCGCCGCCTCGGTCAGGCTACCGCTGAGTATCGGCTGGCCTTCGGGCATCGAAAGCGCCGACCAGTCGACATAAAAAACGCCGACCACGACGAAGAAGGCCAGGGGTATCAATTTGGCAATGGTCAGCGCCACCGCGACCCGGGCCCCGGACTTCACGCCCACCACGTTGACCCAGGCCAGCACGGCCAGCGCCCCGACGATGATCAGCCCCCGCGGCAAACCCGACGCGGCGGCGGGCCAGAGCGCCGCAACGGCCAGCGCCAGGCCGTTGCTCAGCGCGGCCACCGACGCGATCCGGGTCAACCAGGTCATCCAGCCGACCTCGAAGCCGATGAAATCACCGAATGCTTCGCGGGTGTAGAGATACGCGCCGCCCGGCTGATCGAAATAGCTGGCTGCCTGGGCATGACACAGCACGAGCACGCCGACCGCCAGACCGGCCAGAAGAATCGCCCAAAGGCTGAATGGCCCCAGCAACGCCGCGGCGGCCGCCGGCAGGAGATAGATGCCGCTGCCGATGACGTCGTTGATCGAGATGCCGACCAGCTGCCAGCGGCTGATCGCACGGACCAGTTGGGGTTTGTCGCTCATTTGCATGTCATCGCCGATTCAGGTCCCGATCAGTTGCGCCAGGCGCCCGGTGAGAATGGCCAGGTAGTTGCCCACGGCGTAGCCGATCAGCGCCATCAGGATGGATGCCGGCACCAGCGACTGG
>Ga0209949_1000793_pt1 | contig 16139 bp, 10 predicted proteins | sample SalPonC_black_MG_FD_185711 | JGI IMG/M metagenome (GOLD analysis project Ga0209949, IMG submission 185711) | Salt pond soil microbial communities from South San Francisco under conditions of wetland restoration - Salt Pond MetaG... | ecosystem: Environmental > Aquatic > Marine > Intertidal zone... | reverse complement strand
AACTGCTGGGGCAGCTCGGCTCGTCGCGCGAGGCGCGCCAGTACCTGGAGCAGTTCTCGCGCATCAACGAGGCCCGTTTTGCGGTCGTCAAGGTCGGCGGCGGGGTGCTGGCCGACAACCTGGACAATCTGGTTGCAGCGTTGACTTTCCTGCACCGGCTTGGCCTGTATCCCATCGTTCTGCACGGCGCAGGTCCGCAACTCGACCAGGCGCTGGCCGAGGCCGGCATCGAGACGCTCAAGCGCGACGGCCTGCGCGTGACTTCCGAGGAGGTCATGGCCATCGCGCGACCGGTGATCTACCGCGAGAACGCGCGACTGGTCGATGCACTGGAGCGCCACGGCGTTCGGGCGCGCGGACTGCTGCACGGCGTGTTCGAATGCGATTTCGCCGACCGCGAAAAACTTGGTCTTGTGGGCGAAGTGGCCGAGGTACACCTGGATTCGGTGCGCGGCGCGGTCTCGGCCGGCGCCCTGCCGGTGGTCGCCTGCCTGGGCGAATCGCGCTCGGGTCAGGTCATGAACATCAACGCCGACATCGCCACGCGCGAGCTGGTCTGGGCGATCAAGCCCTACAAGATCATCTTTCTCACCCCCACCGGCGGGCTGCTGGACGAGAATGGACGAATCATCTCGGCGATCAGCCTGACGAATGATTACGAAGGGCTGATGGCCCAGTCCTGGGTGCATTCCGGCATGCAGCTGAAGCTGGCCCAGATCCGCGACATGCTCGATCCGCTCCCCGCCTCCGCGTCGGTGTCGATCACATCGGCCGAGAAACTCACGCGCGAGCTGTTCACGCATACCGGCGCCGGCACGCTGGTGCGCAAGGGCGAGCAGATCGAATGGTACGAGCGGATTCCCGACGAACGTCGCGCCGAGTTCGAAGCGTTGCTGGGATCGGCCTTCGACAGAAAACTGCGCGCCGACTGGCTGGAACGGCGGCCGGTCCGCGGCCTGCTGATGGCCGAAAGCGGTCGAGCGGCCGCGCTCATACTGGAAGGCGCCGACGGTGTGCCGTACCTCGACAAGATCGTGGTGACGCCCCAGGCACGCGGCGAGGGCCTGGGCGCGGCCCTGTGGCAGGCGCTTCGCGTACGAGCGCCGGCGATGTACTGGCGCGCCCGCATCAACAACCCGATCGCCGGCTGGTATTTCCAGCAGGCCGAAGCCAGCCACCGGCGCGGCCAGTGGGTGGTCTACACGATAGGAATAGAGGATTTCAGCCAGCTGGAACGGCTGGTGACCGATGCCGCCGCACGCGATTCCGGCTGGCAGGGCTAACGAGAATTGAGTTTGGGCGCACCAACATGGTCTGCAGATCGTTCGACCCGAGGGTGGCTTTCAGTTCTTTCGTAAATGGTAAATCGTGAATCGTGAATAGATAAACTAAAAGCTCAAAAGATCCGGGCTGTGAGCGAGGTTACCCGGAGTCTTTTCACGGAGTCCGGTCGAGTCAGATTTTTCCATTTACGATTTACGATTCACGATTTCCGAAAGCTTCAACAAAAGCGCCATCGTTTGCGGAATACTGAATCATTGGGACACTCACAGGCATGATTGAGCAAACAAAACATCGACTGGTACTGATCGGCGCGCGGGGTTATACCGGACGCGAGCTGCTGGAATTGCTGTCGACACATCCGGGTATCGAGCTGGCGCTGGCGGCGTCGAACGCCCAGGCCGGGCAGTCGATCATCGACGAGGTGCCGGACTGGCCGCAACCCGACCAGACCTTCGTCGCGCTGGCGCCGGACCAGGTCGAAGCCGTAAACGCTGAAGTCTGGGTGCTGGCCGTCCCTAACGGGCAGAGCCCGCCATGGGTGGAAGCCATCGAACGCAGCCATCCCGGCGCACTGATTCTCGATCTTGGCGCTGACTACCGGTTCGACCCTGGCTGGGTCTACGGCCTCACCGAGTTCAATCGCGCTGCTCTTGAAGAGGCACGACGCATTTCGAATCCGGGCTGCTACGCAACCGGCGCGCAGTTCGGCCTGCTGCCGATTCGTGATCAGCTGATCGGACCGCCGGTGATCTTCGGCGTGTCGGGATATTCGGGCGCCGGCCGAACGCCGTCGGCACGCAACGATCCCGGGCGGCTTCGCGACAACCTGATCCCATATGCGCTGACCGGCCACGTTCACGAAACCGAAATCAGTACTCATCTCGGCCGCCCGGTGCGGTTCCATCCGCACGTCGCCGCATTCTTTCGCGGCATTACCCTGACGATTGCGGTGGAATTGGGCGCGCCGGCCACCGACGAATCGCTGGCGGCCGAGTTCCAGGCTTGCTATGCCGGCTCGCCGCTGGTTCGGGTTCAGGCCGAGATCCCGGAAATTCCGGCCTTGAGGCCGCGCACGGGAATCTGCATCGGCGGATTCAGCGTAGATGCGCGGGATGCACACCGCGCGAGCTTCGTGGTCGTTCTGGACAACCTGCTCAAGGGCGCCGCCTCGCAGGCGCTGCAGAACATCAACCTGGCCCTAAGGCTGGATGAGTTGACCGCGATTGATCTTAAGACAATTGGTTCTACGACAATTGAGTCCGAGACGATTGATTCAGCGGCAAGCGAGCCGACCTCGCAAGGAAACGAAGCATGAGCGATCCGATCTGGAAGAAATCCGGCAAGCACGAAGTGCCCGAAGCCATCATGCAATTCCTGGCCGGCCAGGACGTGGCGCTGGACCGCGAACTGCTGCCGTTCGATATTCGCGCCAGCCGGGCGCACGCGCGCGGGCTGGCGCGAATCGGCGTCCTCAGCGACGACCAGGCCGGCGCAATGGGTCGCGAACTCGACGCGCTGGCCGATGCCTTTGCCGCAGGCGAGTTCGTGCTCGACCATCGATTCGAGGACGGGCACTCGGCGATCGAAGCCTGGTTGACCGAACGCCTCGGCGAGACCGGAAAGCGCATCCACGCCGGGCGGAGTCGCAACGATCAGATCGCGGTCGCGCTGCGGCTTTATCTCAAGGACAGGCTGCAACGACTGGTTGGACTGTGCGGCGACATAGCCGAAGTGGCCCTGAAGCGGGCCCATGCCGAACGCGACGTGCCGCTGCCTGGTCATACCCATCTTCAGCAGGCCATGCCCAGTTCGCTGGGCTTGTGGTGGGCCGGCCACGCCGAGGCTTTCGTCGACAACGCCGAGCTGGCTGCAGCCATCCACGATTGGCTGGACGCATCTCCGCTGGGCACCGCTTCGGGTTTCGGGGTCAACCTGGCGCTGGACCGTGACGGCGTCGCCGCAGAGCTCGGTTTCGCCCGATTGGCCGTCAATCCGCAGAATGCGCAGGCCGCGCGCGGCAAGGTGGAATTGCGCGCAATCGATGCGCTCGCCGCGGCCACTTCCGATCTGCGTCGACTGTGCTGGGATCTGAGCCTGTATGCCAGCCAGGAGTTCGGCTACGTCACGGTGTCGCCCGAGTTCTGCACCGGCTCGTCGATCATGCCCAACAAGTTCAACCCCGACGGCGTGGAACTGCTGCGCGCGCTGCACGCCACGGTGGTCGGTGCCCGCGCCGAACTGGACTCGGTGCTGAGCCTGCCTTCGGGCTACCAGCGCGATCTTCAGGACACCAAGCCGCCGGTGCTGCGCGCCTTCGGCCGCGGGCTGGAAGGTCTGGCATTGACGCCGGCGCTGCTGGCCGGGCTTGAGTGGAACCGGGAGCGCATGCGCGATTCCATCGGTGCGCCCATGCATGCCACCGATCGGGCCAACGAACTGGTTGCCGAGGGCATGACCTTTCGCGACGCCTATCGCAAGGTGGGTGATGAGCTTGACCAGCTCGCCGAGCGCAGCGCCGACGACAGCCTGACCGCGCGGGTTTCGCCGGGCGGCTGCGGGAATCTTCTGCTCGATCGGATCGAGGCGCGATTGCGATCTGTGCGTTCCCGGGCTCGGGAGTGAGCGAGTGTACCCCGTCGTTAATCCTGTAACATTCAGAGTGTGACTGAATCGACAGTGCAAGGCGCGACCCGCAGTGAATGGCACGCCCTTTACAAGGGTCGGAACGCAGCAATGTCGACTCAGACGCACTCCCGAAGGGCGAGCCGGAAAGCGCTCATCTGCGGCGTTAGGACTCTTGGAAAGGCAATAAGCATTCCCGGCGAGCCCTGCCTTGCAGCTAAGCGCTTTCCGACTCGCTGAAAGTTACAGGATTAACGACGGGGTACACTAGGGCGCCATGACTGGCCCGAAGGCGTCTTGAAAAATTCAAAGGCCTTTTCGCCCCGCGAAACGGACTCTAAGGGTGAAGCCGAACGTCTGTTCGAGCACCAAGCGCACAAACTTCATTCAAATCCATGCCAACCTGTGTAACCTGTAGCACGCCCGAATAAAAACCAAAGCGAGGCTGAACCAGGAGGCGATGGAAAGCGAACTGACACTGACCGGGGACATGTTGCTGGTCCTGGCCCTGCTTGGTCTGACCATCTTCGCGTTCGCCAGCGAGATCGTTCGCATCGACATTGCTGCCGTGTCCATCATGGTGCTGGCCGGGCTGCTCGGACTGGTGCCCGGCGAGCAGCTGTTCGATGGTTTCGCATCCAACGCCGTGATCGCGGTGATCGCGGTGATGATCATCGGCGCCGGCCTCGATCGTACCGGCGTGATGAACACCGTTTCGGCCACCATTGTCCGCTACGGCGGCAAGTCGGAGAACCGGATCGTCATCATGCTGGCGAGTTCGGTCGGACTGATCTCGGCGTTCATGCAGAATACCGGCGCCACGGCCCTGTTCCTGCCCGTGGCCGGCCGGGTCTCCAGCCGCCTGGACATCCCGCTTTCGACCTTGCTGATGCCGGTGGGCTTCTGCGCCATCGTTGGCGGTACCATCACGATGGTCGGCTCGTCGCCGCTGATCCTGCTCAACGATCTGATCCAGACGTCGAATCGATCGCTGCCGCCCGGCGCCGAGGCGATGAAGCCGTTCGGGCTTTTTTCGGTCAGCCCGATTGGCCTGGCGTTGCTGGCTGTCGCACTGCTCTTTCTGGTGACGCTGGGCAAGAGCTTCATTCCGCGCACGCACGCCAAGCGTCCGGCGTCGCCGGGACGCACCAAGAACTACTTCGCCGAGGTCTACGGCATCACCGGCGACATCTATGAACTGCTGGTCACCGTCGATTCGCCGCTGGTCGGCATGCGCGTGGCCGAGGCCGAGATGCTCGACGGGGCGCCGTTGATGCTGGCGATCCAGAGCACCGACGAACCCAGGCTTGCGCCGCCGGCCGACGAGATGATCTGGGTCGGAACCGTGCTGGGGGTGATGGGCACGCGCGAGCAGGTGGGGCGCTTTGCGGTCGACAACAAGCTGCGACTGCAACCGAGACTGCGCAGCTTCGGCACGCTGTTCGACCCGGGCCGCGCCGGGATCTCGGAGGTGGTGATTCCGCCCGGCTCCAATCTGATCGGCAAAACCATCGGCGACGCCCGACTCCGGTCGCGCTTCGGCATCTCCGTACTGGCGATCAATCGCGGCGAAGAGATCGTGCGTGAGGGGCTGCGCGGTGAGGCGCTCAGAGTGGGCGATTGCCTGGTTTCGCATTCGTCCTGGCGCGACCTGTCCGCCGTGGCCCGCGACAAGGATTTCATTGTCGCCACCGACGTGCCCAAGGAAGAAGCGAGGCCGCAGAAAGTGGCGCACGCGCTGGTATTTTTCCTGCTCGCCATGGGGCTGATCCTGTTTACCGAGTTCAATCTGTCGGTGGCCCTGCTGACCGGCGCGATCGGCATGGTGTTGACCGGCGTGCTCAGCATGGACGAGGCCTATCAGGCCGTGAGCTGGAAGACCGTGTTCCTTATGGCAAGCCTGATTCCGCTGGGATTCGCGATGGAAGTTACCGGCACCGCCGCCTGGCTGGTGCAGGAAATGCTGGCGCTGGTCGGCGACATCGGCGACATCTGGATGCAGGTTGCGCTGGCGGTGCTGGCCACCGTGTTCACGCTGGTCATGTCGAATGTAGGGGCCACCGTCCTGCTGGTGCCGATCGCGATCAATATCGCCTTGGCCACCGGTGCCAATCCGGCGATTTACGCCCTCATCATCGCGCTGGGCACGTCCAACGCCTTCATACTGCCCACGCACCCGGTCAACGCGCTGATCATCGGCCCCGGTGGATACAAGGTGAAGGACTTCATCCGCATCGGCCTGCCCATGAGCGTGCTGTTCCTGCTGGCGATGCTGGGCATGGTGAACCTGGTGTATTGACTATGTCTGATTTTGAACCACTGCCTTGGCACGACGGTCATGCGGGCAAACCGCGCCGCGTCGGCGTGGAAATGGAAATGGCCGGGATCGATCCCGAGCGCATCGCGGCCGCAGTCGTCGACGTCGTCGGCGGGCAATTCGAATCCGAAAGCGCGTTTTCCGGCATTGTGCGCGATACCGAATTCGGTGATTTCGGTATCGAACTGGACGCCGAGGTCCTGACCTCCCGGCGATACCTCGACTCGCTCAAGGCGGTCGGCATCGAGATCGAGCCCGGCCAGTTGCGCAACAACCTGGAAGACGTCCTGTCTCGCGTTGCAGGGCTGGTCGTGCCCCACGAACTGGTCTGCCCGCCGGTGGAAGTCGCCGCGCTGGGCCGTATCGATCAGATTCGCGACGGGCTTCGCCGGGCCGGCGCCAAGGGAACGCAGTCATCGGCCCTGTATGCGTTCGGCCTCCAGTTCAACGTCGATGTTGCCGAATGCAGCGGCCGCCACTTCGTTTCGGTTCTGCGTGCATTTTTCCTGCTGTTTCCCGACATCTGCGAGCGCGAGCAGATCGACTTCTCGCGCAAGCTCACGCCGTTCATTCAGCACTTCCCGGAGGACTTCGTCGCCCACGTGCTGGATCCGGATTATGCGCCGGACCTTGAAACGTTCATTGACGACTACCTGGCTTTTACGCCGACCCGTAACAGGCCGCTGGACCTGCTGCCGTTGTTCGCCTGGATCGACCGCGAGCGCGTGATGTCGGCGCCGGTCGAGCATGAATTGATCAAGCCGCGGCCGACCTGGCACTATCGATTGCCCAACTGCCTGATCGACGATCCGGACTGGTCGCTGCGCGATCCATGGTGCGAGTGGGTTCACATCGAAAACCTTGCCGCCGATCCGGATGCGCTCGCGGCCGCTGCCCGCGCGCGCCTTGGTAAATCCAGTGCGCTGCGGCGCTGGTGGTCGGGCGTAAGACGGGCGATGGGATTCGGCTGATGCGCCCCAGAATCGGCATCACCGGTCCTGATCGCGGCGGCGCTGCCGCATGGCTTTTTTCCGCGCTGGCGGTCTGGCGAGCCGGCGGGCGGCCGCTGCGAATTCGACCTTCGCACAGTCGATCAATCGATCGGCTGGACGGACTGATCATCGGCGGGGGCGCAGACATAAGTCCAGCGCTGTACGGCGAGCATCGACATCTGCCGATGCGCGAGTTGTCGGATCCGGGTGCGTTCGGCTGGCGGCGGGCGCTGGGCTTCGTGCTCTTTCCCCTGCTCTGGCTGATGCGCTGGCTGCTCACGAAAGAACGCGGCGGTCTGGACCCTGCGCGAGACGAGCTCGAGCAAACGCTGATCGGCCACGCGCTCGAGCGGCAGCTGCCGATGTTGGGCATCTGCCGTGGCATGCAACTGATCAACGTGGCGCTGGGCGGCACACTGCACCAGTCGCTCGAAGGTTTCTACGACGAATACCCGGCCATCCGCTCGGTGCTGCCGCGCAAGCGGGTGGTTCTCGAAGCAGGCTCGAGACTGCAGCGAATCCTCGGCGCCGGGGAAGCGCTGGTCAATGCGCTTCATCGCCAGGCTATCGACCGCCTGGGCGAGGGCCTGAGTGCCGTGGCGCGCGAGTCGAACAATGTCCTGCAAGGCTATGAAGCGTCCGGCGATCGCTGGCTGATCGGTGTGCAGTGGCATCCGGAGTACCTGCCGCAGCGCACCGACCAGCGAGCGTTATTCGAGGCGCTCGTGGAGGCGGCAGCCGTGGAGTCTTCTCGATGAGCGAACGGTCTACCCGACATCTGTCGCCCGAAGACTTCGTGGCCGCCAGCGCCTACGCGCGCGAAGTGTTGCGCCGGTGGCGATTGGGCGCCGGCTGGCTGGCCGAAGATATGCAGGCCGACGACCCGGAACTGCCAGTCGAGTCCCGCCTGCGACGCTATCGCCAGCTCGAGGCGCTGCGCATCCAGTGGCTCGAGATCCAGGGCCACCACGATGTGGAAGAGACGGGCCGGTTGCTCTCGCAACTGGCGCGGGAATGCCTGGAACGGGCGCTTGTGCGGGCCGAGGAGATCGTGGCGGAACGTCACGGCTGGCTGGAAACCCCGCAGGGCGGCCATGCACGGCTCGCGGTGCTGGCGCTGGGCAAGCTCGGCGGCGACGAGCTGAATTTCAATTCCGACCTGGACCTTGTGTTTTGCCACAGCGCATCGGGCCAGAGCGACGGCCGCCGACCGCTGGAGCCACGCGATTACTTCAGCCGGGTGGTGCGAGAGTTGTCGCGAATGATGGAAGAGGTCACCAGTGATGGGCGGGTCTGGGTGGTCGATACCCGTTTGCGACCCTTCGGTCAGGCCGGCGCCATGGTCTGGTCGGTGGACGCCATGGAGCAGTATTTCGTCAACGAGGGACGCGCCTGGGAACGCTATGCCTGGCTCAAGGCTCGTCCCGTTGCCGGTGACCTCGAACTGGGCCGTGACCTGCTGGCACGGATCAACCCGTTCGTCTTTCGACGGTACCTGGACTACGGCCTGTTCGACAGCCTGCGTACGTTGCACGGCGAAATCGAGACCCGTTCGCACCGCGAGGAACTGCAGGACGACATCAAGCGCGGGCCCGGCGGGATACGCGAGCTGGAATTCCTGGTCCAGAGCCTGCAGCTATTGCGCGGCGGAAACGACCCGGCACTGCGCACGCCCGGCTTTCTGCCCGCGCTGCGCGCCGCGCGAGATGCAGGACTGCCGGAAGAGGGAGAATTCGAACCGGTAAACGAAAGCTACCGGTTCCTGCGCGCGCTGGAAAATCGACTGCAGCTGGTTACCGGTCGCCAGACCCATGAACTGCCCGCCGATATGCAGCAGCGCGACGCGCTTGCGCAGCTCATGGGGTTATCCGGCTGGAGCCGGCTGGCGTCCGCCATTGCGAAAGTACGGGACCAGGTTCGCGAGCTGTTTCGCAAGCGCTTTGGCGGTCCGGAGCAACCTGGCGAACCGGCAAGCGAGCTGTGGCCGCCGACGCCCGAATTACGCGACCGCCTGGAGGACGCGGGATTCGAAGACCCCGACGCCGCGGCTACAGCCCTGGAGCAGCTGCACAAGCGCCTCGGCCGACGGCCGCTATCGGCCGAAGGACGCAGGCGGATGGATCGCCTGATGCCTGAGTTGCTCGAAGAGGTGCTGCAGCACGATTCACCGGATACCGGGCTGGTCGATTTGCTGGCGCTGGTCGAAACGATCGCCCGCCGCTCGGCTTATCTTGCCTTGCTGCACGAGCGGCCGCAGACGCTGGCGCGCTGCGTGCGTATATTCCGCGGCTCGGCGCGCCTGGCCGCCTGGATCACTGCCAGTCCGCAATTACTGGACGATTTGCTGGCGCCGGACAAGAACCCGGCGCTTCCGCATCTGCCCGCCGTCCAGCCGGATGATGTCGAGAACAGCCTCAATGCGCTGGCGCGCTTCCGGCAGATCGGTTTCGTGCGCACCGCGCTGGGCCAGCTCGATGGCACCCTGGACCGCCCCGAGGCCAGGCGGCAGCTGACCCGGCTGGCCGAGGCGGTGTTGGCGCGCATGGCCGAAATGTTCCTGGCTGAAAACGAACCGCCGGCCATCATCGGCTACGGTAATCTCGGGGCCTCCGAACTTCACTATAGCTCCGACCTGGACCTGGTCTTCCTCCACCAGCGCGGTGAGCCGCCGTTGCGCGCCGTGCAGCGGCTGATCAATGCGATGCAATTGCCCATGCCGGATGGAAAACTCTACGAGATCGATACCCGTCTGCGTCCCAACGGTAACGCGGGCATGCTGGTGTCCACACTTGAAAGCTTCGCCGACTACCAGGACCGGCACGCCTGGACCTGGGAGCACCAGGCGCTGATCCGGGCGCGCTGCGTGTACGGCAGGGATGCCTTACGCCAGCGTTTCGATGCCATGCGCAGCAAGGTGCTGGGGCGGCGACGTGACCCGGACGAGGTGCGCCAGTCACTGGCCGATATGCGCCGGCGGCAACTTGGCCAGCGCTCGGAGCGACCGGAAAAGCGGCTCCTGGGGAACATCCAGTTCATCGCCGAGCTCGGCGTGTTGCTGAACGCGGCCGAAGTTCCCGACCTGATCGAGGCGCGCGCGACCATTGAGCAACTGAAACTGCTCGCACATCTTGGCTGGCTTTCCGACGATACGGCCGAGGGACTGGTCGATGCGTTCAATCGGGCCGCGGCGCTGCGTGACCGGTTGTTTCTTGAACGCGATTGCACCGACACACTCACCGATACCGATCGCCAGGTGGTTAAAAAGGCCTGGGCGGAGGCATTCGAGGCGCCACGCTGAAGCCTGCGTCCGGCTTTCGGGGCCAGTATCCTGAGCATGAACATTGTTCAGGACTTGTCGAACCGCCCATACGTCTCGTCCGCGCGGCATCACGACCCTGCCGAGCGACGGAGTAAACTAAAATAGGGATTTTTCAACTATGCTGAGTCTGTCCGTGAACGAATCTCTCGACAATTCTTCGCCCAATGGCGCACCGAAGAAGCCGGCGAACACCGAACGTCTGTACACGGTCACCCGCGCCGATCTTCCCCTGAGCTGCCCGACGCCGGAAATGGAATTGTGGAACTCTCATCCGCGTGTCTACCTGCCGATTGAAAAGACAGGCTCGGCACTGTGTCCTTATTGCGGAGCCCGGTTCGAGCTTGAGGGCTGATTCTGCCGACACTACGGTTCCAATTCCACGCAGCAGCGCGGTAGTGCCGGCATCCAGCTGGCTTGGCCGAACCGCCGCGCTGATTCTGTTTGTCGGACTGGCGCTCGGTCTTGTCGTGCCAAAGGTCGCCGGTGCGACTTTTCTGCTTATAGCCATGTTGGGGATAATCTGGCTCGAGCCGGGGCTGGCACGCCGACGCTGGGACCTTGACGCCCATGAGCGTTTGCTGGTTTTCTCGGTCGTCGCTTTCGTTGGTATCTGGTTGCTGTCCTGGGTGGTGCACGGCATTGATCCGGTAGGCTGGGACGATTTGGGTCGGATCCTTCGTTTGCTGTTGATCATTCCGGCGTACCTCTTTTTGATGCGAGTGGATGGTCTGGAGCGGGGCTGGTGGACGGGCCTTGCTGCCGGCACGCTGATTGCCGGGGGCTACGCGATTGGCTTTGCTTTTGCTGGCGAGCCCGGAGAGTGGGCCGAGCGGGTCGGCGGTCCGACCAATCCGATCTACTTCGGCGGCGTGGTGCTTGCCTTCTCACTGATGCTGTTGCCCCGGATCGCCGATCGCAGCTTGGCGGCGCCCAAACGGATGACCATGGTCGTCGCCGTCACGCTCGGGCTGACTGCCAGCGCGCTGTCGGGATCGCGCGGCGCTTGGCTGGCGCTGGCGCCGCTATTGGTGCTCTATCTGTTGACGCTGGGAACACGCCAGACGCTGGTCTGGCGATTCGGGGTACCGCTGGCGATACTGACATTCGTGATCGTCCTTTCGCTATTGCCAGGCATTCCCCTGGGACAGCGCGTATTCGAGGCCGTCGGCTCCTTTTCCTCCGGTGCTGAAGACATTGTCCGGACCGATACCCTGGCAATTCGCTGGGCGCTCTGGGAGCTTTCCCTGGAGCAGTTGCGTGAACGGTGGTTGTTCGGGCTTGGTCCCGGGGGGTTTCGCGCGTCGCTGGAGCATGCGGTGGCGCAAGGGTCGCTGCCGTCCTGGTTTCTCGAATACCATCACCCTCATAATCAGTACCTTTCGGCGCTCTTGATTGCCGGCCTTCCAGGGTTGATCAGCCTGTTGCTGCTCTTCGGCATTCCCCTGCAGCGCTTTGCATCGCTTTGGCAAACCGGTCTGGAACGCACACGCCTGGTTGGCTGGAGCGGATTGGCCGCGGTTTCGATTCTGGCGGTGATGGCCTTCAGTGAATCGATTTTTCAGAGAAACAGCGGCATCATCTGGTTTGCGTTGCTGGTTGCCGCGGCCAACGCCCTCGTGCGGGTGCGCCAACGTAGCGAAATCCAGTCGGCGTCTTCGGGCCGACGCCAGCCGCTCAGCGTCATCATGATCTGCCGCAACGAGGCCGATCGCATTGGGGATTCGCTGGCGTCGGTGGCGGGATGGGCCGATGAAATTATCGTGCTCGATTCGGGCAGCACGGACAACACGGTTGAAATCTGCCGCCGTTATACCGATCGCGTCGAAGTGACCGACTGGCCGGGTTTCGGTCCGCAGAAGCAGCGCGCACTCGAACGCGCAACCGGTGACTGGGTGCTCAGCATTGATGCCGACGAAGTCGTCAGTGAAGAACTGAAGCGCGAGATAGATCTGGTACTTTCAAGGCGGCATCCGCATTACGCCGGATACCGCATCCCTTGGCTTACCATTGCGTTCGGCCGGCAATTGCATTTCGGTCATTGGGCGCGCGCGCCGCTTCGGCTCTTTGCGCGCCGCGCCGCGCAATTCACCAACGTACGTGTGCATGAAAAGCTCGTCATGAGCAGTGGGCGTCGTACCGGTCGCCTCGAGGGCGAGCTGCATCACCATGTTTTTCGCAACGAGCGGCATGCGCGCGAAAAACTCGGCGGCTATGCCCGACTCCAGGCTGCCGAGCGCCATGCCGCAGGTTGCCGCGCTTCCGGCCCGGGGGCATACTTGCGCGCGGCCTTCAATTGGCTGGACAATTTCGTATTCCGCGGCGCCTTTCTGGATGGTTGCGCCGGCTGGAGGATGAGCGCACTTCAAGCGGCGTACACGCGCGACAAGTACCTTGAATTGGCCCGGCTGTCACGTGAACGATAACCGCGGAGCATCTTTTACCGGGCTTGCCCGCGTGGTTGATCGCTCGCTGTTCCCGCGCTGGAATTCGTGCCAAGGTGTGCTGCGTCCACAACTATCGAATCACGTGCCGGACAAGCTCAGCGATAGAGGTCGTGCTGGCCTTCGGGGCGGGTCTTGAAGCGGCGGTGAAGCCACCAGTAGGTTGCCGGTGCGGCGCGTATGTGGCGTTCCAGCAACGCGTTGAAGCGAGCCAGATCTGCGACGGGATTGCCGGATGGAAACGGATCCAGCGGCGGCTCCAGAATGATGCTGACGCGACCGGTCGCCGGGTTCTTGCGCGGCATCATGGGTACCACGTGGGCGCGGCCGAGACGCGCCAGTTCGAGCATGCCGGTGGCGGTTGCCGTCGGGATGCCGAAGAACGGGGCGAATTCGCTGCGGGCCGGCCCCAGATCCTGGTCGGGCGCGTACCAGAGCACGCCGCCGTCGCGCAAGTGCCGCACCATGGCCCGCAGGTTCTTGCGCGGAATCATCGCCTCGGCGTAGCGCGAGCGGCCGCGAACCTGGAGGTCTTCCAGCACCGGGTTGCCGAGCGGGCGATAAATGGCCCGCGCCCGCACCCGTTCGCCGAGCAGCCGTGCCGCTACTTCCAGGCTGGTGAAGTGCCCGGTCAGCAGCATCACCCCCCTGCCGTCGGCCCGCGCCTTTTCCAGGTGCTCGAGGCCGATCACCTCGCCGGTTCCCGAATCCAGTTTTTCTCGACGATGCCAGGCAAAGCCGATCTCGCCGACCGACTCGGCCAGGTTGCGGAAATGTTCGCGCGCCAGACGCGTGCGTTCACGATCGTCGAGCTCGGGAAAGCACAGTTCGAGATTGCGCGCCACGATGGCCGATCGCCGCCGCATCAGCAGGCGCATCGGTCCGGCCAGCCAGCGGGTGGCGCGCTGGGCCTGTCGAAGCGGCAGCCGGCCGAGCCAGCCCACCGGCACGAGCGCGGTGCGTGTCAAGGCTTGAGTGAACAGGGCCATTTCGATTAATAACTTCCTGATCGGGTTCGCCGTTTTCGAAAAAGGCATTTCAGCCGCGGATTAACGCGGATCGACGCGGATTCAAAAGCGTATAACCACGAAGGACACGAAGGGCAAGAAGTAAAAGCAAGTTCCCCCGAAATCATCAACCAGATAGTACATCATCCCGGAATCGCCGCCAGGCGATATCCGGGATCCCGAGACGATGCCGTGATCGCTTCGCTCGATTGATCGTTGCTATTCTTTTATTCCTTCGTGTTCTGCGTGCCCTTCGTGGTTCATGCTTTTGCATTGATCCGTATAAAGTCCGCTTTTTCTCCAGCGCAGGAGATGTCCAGTCGCGCCCTGCGATATGCTTGCAGCGATGATTTCACCGTGGCTTGGAGTTTACCGTCTGGCGACCGGCGTGCTTGCGCCGTTCGCTGCTCGCCGGCTGGCGCGAGCGGCCGGCGACGAGCCGGAAATGCTGGCCCGGCAGCCCGAGCGCCGTGGACATGTACCCGATGCCGGCGGCGAACTGTGGATTCACACCGCTTCGGTCGGCGAACTCAACGCCGCCGAGCCGCTGGTGCGCGCATTGGGCGCTCAAGGTCATCGTCTCGTGCTGACCACGCTTACTCATACAGCCGCCAAACAAGCGCTTCGACGGTTCGCGGAGTGCAATTCTGTGCGCCATCTTTTCGCACCGCTGGATTCCGTTGCCTGCGTCACCCGCTGGCTGGATCATACCCGGCCGCGGGCGCTGCTTCTGGTCGAGACCGAGATCTGGCCTATCATGCTGGACCATTGCCGCCGACGTTCGATTCCGGTGGCTGTGGTCAATGCGCGCATATCGGGTCGCGCCATGCGTCGCTATCAGCGCTTTGCCGGCCTGTTTCGCCACGCGCTGGCCGCGGTCGAGCCGGTGCTCTGCCAGGACGATGCCAGCCGGCTTCGGTTCAACGCCCTGGGCGTTGGCGATGGGCGCATCACGGTGACCGGCAACCTGAAATTCGACGTTGATTCACCCGCTCCCCCGAGCGACGAATTGCTTGGCTGGCAGCAATCCTGGGCCGGCCGACCGGCCTGGGTGGCTGGTAGCACCCACGCCGGTGAGGAAGGCATTGTCGCCAGGGCCCATCGGCAGTTGCTCGAGCAGTACCCCGACGCGCTCGTGCTGGTGGTGCCGCGCCACCCGGAGCGTGGCCAGGCGGCTTTCGATGCGTGCAAGCGTGCTGGTCTGGGTGCCTGCATGATCGACGACTGGCCAGGTTGCGCCGCCCAGGCCGAAGGTGCAGCGAGACGCATCCAGGCCATCGTGGTCGACCGGATGGGCGTGTTGAACGGCCTGTACCGGCTTGTCGACGCCTGCATGGTCTGCGGCAGCCTGATCGAGGGAACGGGCGGGCACAACCTGATCGAGCCGGCATTGACCGGCAAGCCGGTCCTGACCGGCGCGCACACCGCCGATCAGCAAGCCGCGGCGGAGGGTCTCGAAGCGGCGAATGGTCTGGTGCGGGTGGAGTCGGAAATCGATCTGGCCGAACAACTCGGGAAAATTCTCGGCGACCCCGAGTTCGCCCGAACGCTGGCCGGCAATGCGACCGCCTTCGTCAGATCACAACGCGGCGCGCTGGATCGAACGCTGGGGGCGCTGGAACCGTGGCTGGCCGAACATGCCAACAACCCCACCAGCTAACCAGTCAACTATTTAATTAATTACTAGCCGGCGGGGTGGGCCGGGTTGTTCAGCCGACCCCTACCCTCGCTCCGGTCCTTCCAGCAGCTGGTTGGCGCGCTCCAGATCTTCCGGCGAAATGGTGCCGGCTGCGCGCCTCAATCCGAGACGATCCAGAATCAACTGGTGGCGCGCCTGGGAATAGTCGCGCTGGGCCTGGAAGAAACGCTGTTCGGCCAGCAGCACGTCGACGATGGTGCGGGTGCCGACTTCGAATCCGGCGTTGGTCGCCTCCAGCGCGCTGTCGGCCGAAACCAGCGCCTGCTTGAAGGCCTCGACCTGGCGAATGCCGGCGATCACGGCACGGAAAGCGTTCTCTGTCTGTCGAACCACCTGGCGCTGATTGAGGTCCAGCTCCTCGTTGGCCACGCTGCGGTTGATCCGCGCGCGCTGGGTCTGGGACTTGACCGCAAGCCCGGAAAAGATCGGCACGTTGAGGCGTACCGTCGCCGACCAGC
>Ga0209949_1000791_pt1 | contig 16151 bp, 16 predicted proteins | sample SalPonC_black_MG_FD_185711 | JGI IMG/M metagenome (GOLD analysis project Ga0209949, IMG submission 185711) | Salt pond soil microbial communities from South San Francisco under conditions of wetland restoration - Salt Pond MetaG... | ecosystem: Environmental > Aquatic > Marine > Intertidal zone... | reverse complement strand
TGGAAAATCAGGTGCTCCGTTTCACCAAGCTGTTCGCGGAGCATTTCCACCGGCGGCAGGCGGGCAACGAAGTCCGTCTCAACCATTTCGCCGTTGACAAAAAGCTGATGATCCTGATAGCGAACACGGTCACCGGGGATGCCCACGACCCGCTTGATGTAGTTGGTAACGCCATCTTCAGGGTAGCGGAACACCATCACATCACCGCGCTGGGGATCATCCACCGACAGGAATTTTGTGCCGGCCACTGGCAGACGCAGCCCGTAGGCGAACTTGTTGACCAGAATGAAGTCGCCCACTTCCAGCGTTGGCAGCATGGACCCCGAGGGGATCTGAAAAGGCTCTACCAGAAACGATCTCAGCACCAGCACAATGGCCAGTACCGGGAAAAACGAACGGCTGAGTTCAACCAGGTAGGGTTCTTTCGCATCCTCCGGCTCTTCAGTGGAAACGCCCTGCGGCTCTGGCGCCCGGCGCCGCTTGCGCAGAACCAGAATGTCCAGCAGCCAGATCAGACCGGTTATAAAAGTGAGAATAACCAGAACCAGAGGAAAATTGATATCCATTCAGATGCCCTTTATTTATCCACTTTCAGTACGGCAAGGAAAGCTTCCTGCGGCACCTCAACATTGCCCAGCTGTTTCATGCGCTTTTTGCCTTCCTTCTGCTTCTGCAGAAGTTTTTTCTTACGGCTCACATCACCGCCATAGCACTTGGCGGTGACATTTTTGCGCAGCGCCTTCACCGTCACCCGGGACACCACCTGATTGCCAATGGCCGCCTGAATGGCGATATCAAACATCTGCCGGGGAATCAGCTCTTTCATCCGGTCGATCAGGGCCCGGCCACGGTAATTTGCCTGATCCCTGTGAACAATAAGTGCGAGCGCGTCCACCCGCTCGGCATTGATCAGAACATCCAGGCGCACCAGGTTCGCAGCCTGGAAGCGAACGAAATGATAATCCAGTGACGCGAAGCCGCGACTGGCTGATTTGATCCGGTCAAAGAAATCCAGCACCACTTCCGCCATGGGAATCTCATAGGTTACCTGCACCTGGGTTGACAGAAAATGCATGTTCTTCTGAATGCCCCGCTTTTCTTCGCAGAGCGCGATCACGTTGCCAAGATGCTCCTGCGGCACCAGGATATTGGCTTCCACAATCGGTTCCCGCATTTCCTCGATCGAGCCGATATCCGGCAGGCTTGAGGGATTGGCGACGGTGAGAGTCTGGCCGGTTTTGGTAACCACCTCATAGATAACCGTCGGCGCGGTTGTGATCAGATCGATATCATACTCGCGTTCCAGACGTTCCTGGATAATCTCCATATGGAGCATGCCCAGAAAACCGCAACGGAAACCGAAGCCAAGGGCATCCGAGCTTTCCGGCTCGAAAAACAGTGAGGCGTCATTCAGCGTCAGTTTTTCCAGGGCATCACGGAAATCGTTGTAGTCATCGGAACTGACCGGAAACAGACCGGCGTAGACCTGCGGCTTTACCTTCTTGAAACCCGGTAGCCGGGGAATGTCCTCCCAGTTTTTCTGCTGCACGATGGTATCGCCGACCGGAGCACCGTGAATATCCTTGATACCGGCGATAACAAAACCCACTTCACCCGCATGAAGGCCACCGGTCTCTGTCGGCTTGGGGGTAAAAATACCGACTTTGTCTGCATTCCAGGCTTTCTGTGTCGACTTGATAACGATCTTGTCGCCTTTGCTCAGGGTCCCCTGGGTAACCCGTACCAGCGAGACAACACCCAGATAATTGTCGAACCAGGAGTCAATAATCAGGGCCTGGAGGGGAGCATCCACGTCGCCGGTCGGTGGCGGAATTCGCCGGATCAGATCCTCAAGTACGTCGTCCACACCGGTGCCGCTTTTGGCACTGCAGCGCACGGCTTCGGTGGCTTCAATACCGATGATGTCTTCGATTTCCTGGGCAACCCGGTCCGGCTCGGCCTGTGGCAAATCCATCTTGTTAAGCACGGGAACCACTTCCAGCCCCTGCTCTATGGCGGTGTAGCAATTGGCAACGGACTGTGCCTCAACGCCCTGCCCGGCATCCACTACCAGCAGTGCGCCTTCGCAGGCATAGAGTGATCGCGACACTTCGTAGGAAAAATCGACGTGACCGGGAGTGTCAATGAAGTTGAGCTTGTATTCGATACCGTCACGGGCGGTGTAATTCAGGGTGACGCTCTGGGCCTTGATGGTAATGCCGCGCTCGCGTTCCAGATCCATCGAGTCCAGGACCTGTTCATTCATCTCCCGGTCCGTGAGGCCGCCGCAGAGCTGGATGAAGCGGTCAGCCAGGGTGGATTTACCATGGTCAATGTGGGCGATAATCGAAAAGTTACGAATTCGGCTCAGTTCAGTCACAGACAATGAATACTCGTATCAAGACAAAGGATGGAGGCCGGAGTACGCTGCGGGATTCCGGCGAAGGCGTGATTTTAACGGTTACCCGCCGCTATTGCCATGATCAGGAAATCAGCGGACTCTCGTACTGACGGATAAGGAAGCCAATCAACGCGTCCTCATTCAGCGGATAGCTGAACAGGTTACCCTGGCACTGCGCACAACCGGCACTCTGGAGGAACTCGAGTTGCTGCGGTGTTTCCACGCCTTCAGCCACCACCGTAAGGTGTAATTTGTGCGCCAGGGCAATCACTGCCGAGGCAACATCCGTGGCACTGACATTGTAGGGAATGTCGCGAATAAACCGATGGTCAATCTTGATGACATCCAGCGGAAGCTGCTGCAATGACACCAGTGAACAGGCACCCGTGCCGAAGTCATCAAGAATCAGGCACAGCCCCATATCATGCAGTGAAACCAGCAGGTCATGGGCCTGCCTTGCGTCCTCATTCAGCAATTCTGCGGCCATCTCCAGCTCAAGCTGCTCCGGGGAGACTCCGGTTTCGGTGATCACCCGGCGCACCATGTCCAACCAGCAGGTCATGGACCTGCCTTGCGTCCTCATTCAGCAATTCTGCGGCCATCTCCAGCTCAAGCTGCTCCGGGGAGACTCCGGTTTCGGTGATCACCCGGCGCACCATGTCCAGAAAACCCGGATCCATCAACTGCCGCACTGACAGATTCACGGCCATTTTCAGTGATTCGAACCCGGCCCTTTCCAGCGCCTGAATCTGGATACAGGCCTGGCGCAGGGCGATTTCCCCCAGCCGGATTATCAGTCCGGTTTCTTCCGCCAGGAGAATGAACTGCTGGGCGTTCACCAGACCCTTCTCCGGGTGATGCCAGCGCAGCAAAGCCTCCACGCCGATCACCCTCTGGGTTTTCAGCTCAACCTTGGGCTGGTAATGCAGTACAAAGCGGTCCTGATCCAGAGCGATGGACAGTTCTTCCTGCTGCAGAAGGCGGCGGGCCGCCTGGGCATTCATCGCCGGAGTGAAAAACTGATAGTCATTGCGGCCCCGTTCCTTGGCCCGATACATCGCCAGATCGGCGTATTTCATCAGGGTGCCGGGGTCTTCGCTGTCGTGGGGAATCATGGTGATACCGATGCTCACCGTCACCCCAACTTCATGGTCGCTGAGACGAACCCGCTGGCAAAGGCGGCGAAGAATGGCCCCGGCCACTTGACCGGCGGCATCCGGAGAGCTGATCCGGGACAGCAGCACCACGAATTCGTCGCCCCCGAGCCGGGCCACGGAATCGTCATCGCGTACACACTGCTGCAACCACTGGGCAACCTGCTTCAGCAGCTCATCGCCCGCATCATGGCCGAGGGTATCGTTGATGCGCTTGAACCCGTCCAGATCCAGAAACATCAGCGCGGCCGATTCCTGATTGCGCCTGCTGCGGTGCACGACGTGATTAAGACGGTCACGGAAAAGCTGGCGATTGGCAAGCCCGGTCAGCGGATCGTAAAATGCAAGCCGGTGAAGCTCGGTCTCCGCTGCCTTGAGCTGGGTCAGGTCCCGTAGGCTCAGCACCACACCCCGAACACCAGGTACCTTGAGCATGGAGGTAAATGTACCGTCCATGAAGTGCCAGTTGCCCCCGCCGTCGCGGATCCGGACTTTCATGGCAGTGATCTGCTGGCCGGGGGTACGCCGGGCTTTTTCGAAACCGGCTTTCAGCTTCGGCCAGTCATCCTCATGGACTTGTGCTTGCAACTCCAGATCATCAATATGGTCCGGATCAAATCCCAGAATTTCACGAATGGAGGGGCTGGCATACCGGGGCTCACCGGTTTTGCCCAGCACCAGAGTAACACTGGCAGCGCCCTCGGTGATGGCGCGGTAACGCCCGGCACTGCTCTGGGCCATGATCCGGCCGCGGGTCAGAGTCAGAGCAAACCCGAACAGCAACAGGCTGATAACCACGCCTGAACCCAGCACGATGCCTGGCCGGGGGTCCGCAGCCAGATAGTCAAAAGCCGGGGTGGAACGGGTCTGCAGCAGCCAGTCCCTGCCACCGTGGGAAATGCTCTGGCTCATTTCAAAACTGAAGTCATCCTCGAGTGAGCCCAGGTTCGAGCCGTACATCAGAGTTTCTCTGGAAACCGTTCCGTTATCATAGATCTTGACGTCAAGAAACGGCGATATCAGACCCACAATTCCATCCAGCAGGGTGTTCATCCGGAACGCGCTGAATACATAGCCGGACAGTAACAGCCGCCGCTCGATTACCGTTTCCGGCGCCGCACCGCCCTCATACAGGGGATAATACATCAGAAAGCTGGCCTGATCCTCGGCTACTTCCTCCTGAACCAGTACCACCTTGCCGGTCATCTTTGGTCTGGCATCGTCGCGGGCCATTGCCATCGCATCCCGGTGCACCGGGTCACTGAAGGCGTCATAGCCAAGGGCCTTCTGGTTACGACTGGTACTGGGCTCAAGGTAGAACACCGGGTAATAATCCGGCCCGCTACCCAACGGGGTCACCAGATAGTTGAGAATGCCATCGCGACGGGTGGAGGCAATATGTTCCGCCATCTCCCGTACCCCGACCCGCTTGACATAACCGATCCCCTGAATACCCGGGTAATAACGGTTGATATCAACATTATCAATGTACTCCCCCCATTCATCCCGGCTGACTTGCCCGGCAACAGCAAACAGGCCGGCGCTGCCCGCCAGCACCTGTTCGTAATTGAGAAGCCGCTGGTCGATGGCCGTTTTGAGTTGCAGTGACTGGGTTTTGAACTGGGCCTGGGTGCGGTCGTCAACCAGGCGTATTGAAACCTGCCAGAGCATGGCGGTAACGGTGAGAGCTGCAATCAGCAGTATCCAGGCAACCCACGAATGCTGTGGCCTGAGCAGAGTCCCCAGAGGCAATTCCTTGTTATTCGCCATGAATGCCGAGTCCGTTCCCTGAACACCAAATGAATAGGCATCAAATACAGTAGAAGCCCCCGTGCACGTCCATTACTCGACCTACGCGGGGGCTGTTTGAGTCAAGCAACATCTCGCTGGATGCCCGCCTCAGGGCTTCATTACAAAATAACTTGCCCTTCCCTGCCGGACAACCCGCACCGAGACAGCATTATTGTCAGGCAGGGATTTTACCACTTTGCGAAAATCCTTAACCGAGCCTACCGGTTGCCGATTCAATTCGGTAATCACGTCATTCACCCGGATGCCGGCATCACGAGCGGGGCCCGGTGTCACTTCAGTAACCAGAACACCACCGGAAACGAGCGGGGCCCGGTGTCACTTCAGTAACCAGAACACCACCGGAAGCAAGGTCCCAGGAGTCGGCAATCTCAGCCGGCACAGGCTCGATACCCAGTCCCAGAGGCGACGATGAAGGGTCGTCGCCACCGCCGGCGGGCTCATCAGCCTGTCCGATCTGGCCATTCTGCGGCAGGCGCCCGATTTCCACATCAACATCAATCTCCTTGCCGCCGCGCAGAACCTTCAGTTCTGCCGTTTCGCCAACCGGAGTCCGGCCCACCATGGGAGGAAGGTCGGAGGAAAGAGCCACCTCTTCGCCGTCGTAAGAAAGCACGATATCTCCTGCCTCGAGGCCCGCCTTCTGTGCCGGCGAACCGGCCATGACCTCGGCCACGAGCGCGCCACGGGGACGCTCAAGACCGAAAGACTCGGCAAGATCCCGGTTCACTTCCTGAATCAGCACGCCCAGCCAGCCGCGAGATACCGAGCCGTCATCTCTGAGCTGACGGAATACGTTCATGGCATCATCAATGGGGATCGCAAATGAAACCCCCATGAATCCGCCCGAGCGGGTATAGATCTGTGAGTTGATGCCGATTACCTCACCATCAAGATTGAACAGTGGTCCACCAGAGTTACCCGGGTTGATCGCGACGTCTGTCTGGATAAAGGGCACATAGTTTTCTGATGGCAGGGACCGGCCAAGAGCACTGACAATTCCCGCGGTAACGGTGTAATCAAAGCCGAAGGGCGAACCGATAGCCAGCACCCACTCACCGACTTTCAGGTCCCTGGACCGGCCAATTTCCACCACCGGAAGGTCATCGCCATCCTCAATTTTGAGCACCGCCATATCGGAGCGGGGATCAGTGCCGACCAGTCGCGCGGGCAGTTCCCGGCGATCATTCAGACGAACGATGATTTCGTCGGCGCCCTCAACCACATGGTTGTTGGTCAGCACGTAGCCGTCAGCAGACACTATAAAACCCGATCCCATGGACTGACGCGGGGCCTGCCTTCCCGGTGATCCGCCACCAAAGGGCGAATGGGGGCCACGGAAAAACTCCTGAAAGAATTCGGGAAGCTGATCGAACTGCCGCTGGCTGAAGGGACTGCCGTGAGCTCCTCCTTCCGCCGCTTTGCGCTCCGCGGAAGTGCTGATATTGACCACCGCTGCTGAATTATCTTCCACCAACTCGGTGAAATCCGGCAAATTTCTGGCGGATACTGTTTGCGCAGACACCGTTACCAGAAATGCCAGCAGCAGAATTGACTGGCGGATAGGGTTGATTCTCTGCATTCTGGACTCCCGTTTTACAAAAGGTCGATGCCTTATTGTGCGGGCACCACAGGTATTTTCAACGTTCTTAACAAAGCTTCATCTTATGATGGTGTGCCGGGCAGTATATCGACAAGTGCCGGTTGATATCCGCCCGTCGACCGCGACTGGACGATACCGGCAAGACCGAAGCCAGCCACCAGGCCAGCTACGGCACCGGCAATGGCGCCGGCGTCCTGGTGGGGAAGCCAATGCTGGCCGGTCACCGCCCCCAGTATCATCAGTACCAGAGGCAGGCCATAAACCAGCAGGGATGCCGAAATCAGCGCGGACTCGGCAATGGCAACCGTAACCTGGTCACCGACCCGGGCGTTCAGATGATTAATTACCAGTATCTGATTGGCACGGCCACTGGAGGCTCGGGCAAGCACTCTCTGGCCACAACCGCTGCGGGCAGAACAGGACTCGCAAGCACTGGTCCGGATGGTCTGAACCCAGGCTTTATCGTCCTTCAGAGCTATAACCCTGCCGCTCTCACGAATCATTAAAGGTTAGCCCCAAGCACTGAAGAGTCATGAATATCGAGGGATTCAGCCACTTTCAGTGCCGTCTCCAGAGGAATTTCACCGACGACGGTCACCAGAAAATCTTTGGCGTTATTTTTCAACCGTTGCATATATACCGTTGTCGCCCCGATTCTGGATGTACCCACTGGCATTTCAATACCTGCGGCCGGTTCAACAAAAACGGAAAAAGACGCCAGGCCATCGGAAAAAGCAAACGCTTCCCCGCTCCCGGCGTCCGGGGCTGCGGCCGGATGGAAGCCGTCCGGTATCCAGCCAAGCGTCCAGCCTTCTGTTTTTTGCTGCTGGCTACCGTTACTGCTGCCCGTTTCACTTATCGCCGGTATCAGCGGGCTTTCCAGAGGCAGGAGACGGGAAACCTCGCGACCCTCGGTACGAATCTCGAATTCACCGTCGGGAAGACTGTCGCTGATAACCAGGCTGGTAAAATGAAAATATTCAAGGACCTCTCCTGACCCGGAAAGAACCCTGCCTTTCAGCGGCAGACCGGTCGAGCGCTCAAGCCAGAGCTCGTGGCTGTACCTGAGGGAATCCCTGGCTCGCAACACCAGATGCTCAACGTCGTGCCCGGCAATCCGGTCGCGACCGGTAATTTCCGGATGGTACCAGCGGCCAAAAGGCGTCAGCTGATTGATTAACGCTTCGGAGAATGGCCCCGAAGGTATAGCGCTACTCAGTTCCAGTCGACCATGTTCAGGAACCACGCAGACAACCTTTCTACCCTTGCGGACAATCTCCCCGAGCTCGCCATCCTGCATCACCAGCCGCTCTTCAACCACGCCATTGTGAAAGCGGTGAGCAACCTGCATGGAGCTGACCTGATCCCCCCGGACATACACGAACACCCCTTTGTAGGATGTTTTGGTCAATGCCGGCCCCAGTTTCTGCAACCAGTAAGCCGGATCTTTCTGCTCCTCAGCAGCCACACCGGTTGCCGCAGATGCCGTAACAACAGCCAGGGCCAGCACAAGCCGGCCCAGGGCGCGCAACATGACCATCAGTAACCTGCCCCTGACACACTGGCCGCCCGCGCATACCCCATGGAAGCATGGCCTACGCCAACGCTGTTATGCTGGGCATGCTTGAACAGATAACGGCTTAACTGCTCCCGTTGCTGGTCATCCATACCCTGAATGGCCAGTTCGGGGATGCCCGCAGAGGCCGGCTGCTGTGTTTGCGCCGGACTGTAATCCCAGCCCGTACCTGCGCCGAACCCGACCACCAGAGCGAGTGTCACCATGGCCACCGCCGACCACTGCCATTTTTTTGCCGGCGTTCGCAGTGCCAAGGCAGGGCGATCATGGCCCTCAAGCACACTCCTCACACCGTCACTCACGTCAATCGAATCCACCCCAGGATGCCTGTGCTGAATCAGGTCCCGCATCTGTTGCCAGCGCTGAAACTGGACTCGCACCTCATCCTGCTCCTTCCGGGACAGCAACCGGCGAACTGACAGTTCGTCCGCCTCATCATCCATCATTGCTGACAGGGTTTCTTTCAAACGATCATCCATAAGATGCAACCTCTTCAAGCCCGCGCTTCGTCCAATAAAGGTCCCAGATGCTTGTCAACCGACTCCCGCGCCCGGAAAATCCTTGATCTCACCGTGCCGATCGGACATTCCAGAATTCCCGCAATATCGTCATAACTCAGTCCATCGTACTCCCGCAACAGAAAAGCCGACCTGAGTTCTTCCGGCAGGGCCGCGATCGCTGCTTCCAGCGCATGCTCCAGCTGGTCGCGATGCAGCAGGCGGTCTGGTGAGGCGTCATCCCGCAGTCGGAATCCATCCTCAAAATTTTCAGCATCGGCGACATCAGTGCCACTCTGGGGGCGCCTGGCACGGGACTCCAGAAAATTCTTGGCAGTATTGACAGCAATGCGATACAGCCAGGTATAAAAAGCACTGTCACCCCGGAAACGCTCAATCGCCCGAAACGCTTTGACGAAAGTTTCCTGGGTCAGGTCCATTACCTCCTGGTGATCATAGATATACCGTCCTATGATGGATGCAACACGTGACTGGTATTTGATAACCAGAAGGTCAAATGCTGGCCGGTCACCATGGCGCACTTTCCTGACCAGTTGCAGGTCCGTCTGACCCTCGTTAGGATCATCTTTGTATCTTTCAGAATCCGCTGTCATGGACGTTACGCCCGACCTCCGGTAGGGTCCGGCGCGAAGGCCGGAATCACTGCTACAAAGAGAAATCATGCGCTTGTCCAATTCACGGAACCGACTCGTACCCTGCAGATTAAGGGCAACCCGTTCCGCCAAATAGACAGCAAGCGCAAAGTTTAGTTCAATACACAACCACATTATGACCCGCGATAACAACCCGATGCCACAATCCTACGAATTCGATGTTCTGATCATTGGCAGCGGTGCCGCCGGGCTTACGGTCGCGCTGAATCTGCCGGCCCACCTTCAGGTTGCTGTGATCAGCAAGGGCCAGATCAGCAGCGGCGCGACGCTCTGGGCCCAGGGTGGGATTGCAGCGGTAATGGACGACCAGGACTCCCTCGAGAACCATGTTGCCGATACCCTCAAGTCCGGCGGCGGGCTCTGCAACGAAGAAGCGGTCAGATTCACCGTTGAGCATGGCAAGGAAAGTATCGACTGGCTGATAGACAGCGGTGTTGATTTCAGCCGTGATGACCAGGCCCAGTATCATCTGACCCGCGAAGGCGGTCACAGTCACCGGCGCATCATTCATGCAGCGGATGCCACCGGTCACGCGGTGTCAACAACGCTGGCCGCGCAGGCTATGGCCCGGGCCAATATCCACCTGATGTCAAACCGTGTTGCGGTCGACCTGATCACCAACCGCAAGCTCGCCCTGCCGGGGAATGGTTGTGTTGGTGCCTATATCCTCAACCTTGAAGACAACCATGTTGAGCTTTTCCGCGCCCGCTTCACCATCATTGCCACCGGCGTGCCACCGGCGGCGCCAGCAAGGCCTACCGCTATACCACCAATCCTGACGGCGCATCCGGCGACGGTATTGCCATGGCCTGGCGGGCCGGATGCAGAGTCGGCAACATGGAGTTCAACCAGTTCCATCCTACCTGCCTGTACCACCCCCACGCCAAATCGTTTCTGATCACTGAGGCCGTGAGGGGCGAGGGCGGCGTGCTGAGGTTGCCAGACGGCGAACGGTTTATGGACAGGTTTGATGACCGCGCAGAACTGGCACCCAGGGACATTGTTGCCCGTGCCATCGACCATGAAATGAAGCGACTGGGTGCCGATCACCTGTATCTCGATATCAGCCATCAGCCCCTGGACTTTATCAGGCATCATTTCCCGACCGTTTATGAAAAGTGCCTTTCCTTCGGCATTGATATATCCCGGGAGCCAATCCCCGTGGTCCCTGCTGCCCACTATACCTGTGGTGGAATTGTCAGCAATGAACGCAATTGTCAGCAATGAACGCTCACGAACCGACATCAATCAGCTTTATGTGGTTGGCGAAGCCGCTTTTACCGGCCTTCATGGTGCTAACCGTATGGCCAGTAATTCGCTGCTGGAATGCCTTGTCTATGGACGTGCCGCTGCGGCCGATATCGCGCGAAGGGAATCCGATATCCCGGCCCCACCGGAGGCGCCCGCCTGGGACGAGAGCAAGGTGCGGGACTCCGATGAGGACGTGGTTATTTCCCACAACTGGGATGAGCTCAGACACTTCATGTGGGACTATGTCGGTATCGTGCGCACGACAAAACGCCTCCAGCGGGCAAAACACCGGATTGATCTGCTGGAACGGGAAATCGGCGAGTTTTACAGCAACTACCGGGTATCCAATGACCTGCTTGAACTTCGCAACCTGGTCACCGTGTCCGACCTGATCATCTGTTCGGCGCTTCAGCGGCGGGAAAGCCGTGGGCTGCATTACACTCTGGACTTCCCCGGACTGCTCAATGAAGCAAAAAATACCGTATTGACTCCAGCAACCTATCGAAGACCAGCGCCCTGAGGGGCAAATCGTCACCGAACACCCATCGCTTTCACGAGAGGCCCAATGTCTGACAATGTCGAATTCAACCGCCTGTGGTGGCACAGCCGCAGGGGCATGCTTGAACTGGACGTGCTGCTAATCCCCTTTTTGGAGCAGGCCTACCGGGACCTCCCTGCTGAGGATCAGGCCCGCTACCACAAGCTGATCACCTGCGAAGACAACGATATGTTCGAGTGGTTCATGCAGCGAAGCAGGCCCGAAGACCCGGACCTCCAGCGCATCGTTGATATCATCATCAGCCGTGTCCGGGCGGATTGATGTTCCGGTTAGCCCCAGCACCTGGGTAGGCTGCCTTACCGCCCTCCCCTGGCTTGTGCTGAGCATATTCAACCTGATCCTGGCTCAGGCTTACAGCCCCTTTTTTCTGATTCTGGTGCCGGCCGGCCTGGCCGGAGCAATCTACCAGTGGAAGCTGAACGGCAGCCTGAGCCTGGACCGGTCGATCATCAGACTGACTGTTGCCGACGACGAATTACAGGTACAGCAAGGTGACGGCCAGCATTATTCTGTAACCCCCGACTCTGCCAGCCGGCTTTATCCGCGGCTGGTTGTGTTGAAACTGAAACCAGCCGCCACCACAAACTGGCCGCACACAGTGTTACTCTGGGCCAGAGAACAGGGGCCCGGCAACGTGCCTGGTGACCTGCATCGTCGGCTCAGAGCCTGGCTTCGCCTGGCCTCCGGGAACAGCTGAGGAGCCTCTAACCCCAACAAAACCACAATCGGGAGAACGCAATGTCCGACACGGAACTACCGACTGCCACCTGGCCACTGCCGGGCGCGGCGCGGATTGCCCTGACCGATCAGGTTATTGTGCGTGTTGCCGGCGCGGGCACGGACAAATTTCTGCAGGGCCAGTTCAGCCAGGAAATAGCAGATGCAACCGAAAATTTCTCTCCCAGGGCGGCCGCATGTTCGCCCAAAGGACGTGCCTACTGCCTGACCCGGATGGTCCGGGAGAGCGATGATGTTCTGATGGCTCTACCCGAGTCACTGGCCGCTGAAACCATTGCCCATCTGCGCAAATATCTGATGCTTTTCCGTGGCACCTCAATGGAGATAGATACCGACGCCGCAGTCATCGGATTGCTCGGGGAGTCGGCCGCCGGGGCAATGACCGGAGACCCGGCTGCACGGCTTCCCTCGCCGGGCGACAGTCTTGCCATTGCCCGTGGTCACCTGATTCGAACCATGGACACCAGTGAAGGGCTTGCCCGCTTCGAATTCTGGCAGACCGGGGAGCTTTGCCCTGACACCGCGAAAGCACTCGGTGCAATTCAACAGGAGACACTGGCGACCTGGCAGGCATCGGAAATTGCGGCAGGCGTGCCATCACTCGGACCGGAAACCCGTGAAAGTTATGTTCCCCAGATGCTGAACTGGCAAGCTCTCGGAGGCGTGCATTTCAAAAAGGGCTGTTACACCGGGCAGGAGGTGATTGCCCGTATGCACTTTCTCGGGCAACTCAAGAAAAGTCTGTTCAGATTTTCCTGCCCCGCCGAAGCCGGGCCACTGGCACCGGGCATGGTTCTGACAAGAGCAGGACGCAGTGTCGGCGACATCGTGAATTCGGTGAGGTTATCGGACGACACTTACCAGTGCCTGGCGGTGGTGCGTCACGACGCTGCCGATTCACAGCTTGTCACTGAAAATGCACCGGAAATGCCTTTAACCCGACTTGCATTACCCTACAAGGTGGCGGAGCGGGAACAGAAAGCGGGCACTGATACATAAGATCACAGGAAGAGTCCTGAAAATTTGCTATAACAGGCTGTACAATCCTGGGCCACTGCCTCTTCCGGGCGGTCTAACCTCTACCAAATGTGCGGACCATGACTGACCATGTCGAATATTGTTGAAACCATAAAAGCTGATCTGACCACGGCGATCGAAAACGACAAGCTGGTTTTGCCGACCCTGCCCGAGGCCGCGTTGCGGGTACGTGAGATCGCTGAAAACGAGGACTCGGCAATTCTCGACCTGATCAAGGTAATCAGCACCGACACCGCGCTGTCGGCGCGGATTATCAGAGTCTGCAACAGCCCGCTGTTCCGCGGCGCCCGGGCTATTGAAAACCTGAACAATGCGGTCAGCCGGCTTGGTATGGCCTATACCAGCAATCTGGCGATGGGTCTGGCCATGGAGCAGATGTTTCAGGCGACTTCCGACATGATCGACAAACGCCTGCGGTCTACCTGGCATACCAGTACCGAAGTTGCCGGCATATGCCATGTGCTGGCGCAGCATTACACCAGGCTGAAGCCGGATCAGGCCACGCTGGCGGGGCTGGTTCACCTGATCGGAGTGTTGCCGATTCTGCGCTATGTGGAAGACAATGATATCCAGATCAGCAGTATCATGCTGGATAACGTGGTCGATGAGCTTCACCCACGCCTGGGCACGGCCATTCTGAAGAAATGGGATTTTCCGGTTGAACTACAGAATGTGCCGCTGGAGTTTGGCAACTTTGAGCGCAAGGTAGCGGCTGCGGATTACGCGGATCTGGTGATGATTGCCAACCTGCAGCTGATTGCCGGCACTGAGCATCCCTGGAACGAAATTGACAGGAAATCGATTTCTGCGTTTGACCGGTTGGGGCTGGACCCCGAGATGGATTTGAACGAGGAAGAGGACCTGAACGCCCAGATGGAAGCGGCTATGGCTTTATTGAAGTAAGCCCTATTTAGAGACCGTACTGCATTGGTGTCCTTGGGGGCGCTCCAGCGAGTGGAACGGCCTCCCCAAAGCGTGCGGAGCCATGGATGGCGGAGCCCGAGCGTACAGGGAAGTATTTACAGCGTATTTGGGGAGGCCGTTCCACTCGCTGGAGTTCAGGCTTTCCCGTAGCGCTTCAACAAATCTTCTTTCGACGGCAGTGCCCAATTGATATTTGGTTTACCTTTTTTGTCCAGCCAATCGTTCGCTTTTGAGAAATGCTTGCACCCGAAAAACCCGCGATAGGCACTGAGTGGCGACGGGTGCGGGCTTTCCAGCACCAGGTGTTTGCTGCGGTCGATGTTTATGCCCTTCTTGCGGGCGTGGCTGCCCCAGAGCATGAACACCACGCCGTCGCGCTCCCGGTTGGCCAGCTCAATGACCTTATCGGTGAACGTTTCCCAGCCCTGCCCCTGATGGGCACCCGGTTGTCCCTGAACGACCGTCAGCACGGTATTCAACAGCAGGACGCCCTGTTCTGCCCAGGTCTGCAGGCAGCCGTGATCCGGGGGCTGGATCCCCAGGTCGTCCTCGATTTCCCTGAGGATGTTCAGCAGTGAGGGCGGTTTCGGGACGTAGGGCCTGACAGAGAACGACAGGCCATGGGCCTGGCCGGGTCCGTGATATGGGTCCTGGCCCAGGATGACGACTGACACCCTGTCAAGCGGGGTGCTGTTGAGGGCGTTGAAGATGTGGCGCCGGGCCGGAAACAGGGTTTTGCCGGCGGCCTCCTCGGCTGCCAGGAATTCCGCCAGCGCCCGCAGATAGGGCTTATCGAATTCGCCCCCCAGTTGTTCCAGCCAGCCCCGACCGGGGCGCAGATGGCTGGCCAGTTCCTCCACTGGCTCCACGGTTACCCGCCCTCTTTGCCTTTACCCTGATCCGTTTTGTGTTCCGGGCGCATGGCGGGAAACAGGATGACGTCGCGGATCGACGGGCTGTTGGTCAGCAGCATGGCCAGCCGGTCGATGCCGATGCCTTCGCCGGCGGTGGGCGGCAGGCCGTATTCCAGCGCCATGACGTAGTCTTCATCGTAGAACATGGCTTCATCGTCGCCGGCATCTTTCTCGGCAACCTGTTCACGGAAACGTTCGGCCTGATCTTCAGCGTCGTTAAGCTCGGAGAAGCCGTTGGCGATTTCGCGGCCACCGACGAAAAATTCGAAGCGCTCGGTCACAAAACTGTCGTTGTCCTTGCAGCGCGCCAACGGTGACACTTCTTTCGGGTAATCGGTGATGAAGGTCGGCTGCAACAGACGATGCTCGGCGGTTGCCTCGAAGATTTCGACCTGGACCTTGCCCAGCCCCCAGCTGTCTTTAAGCTGGATGCCAAGGTGCTTGGCCACCTGGCGGGCGCTGGTGTCGTCCGCCAGCTGTCCTGCGCGGATATTCGGGTTATGACGGAGAATGGCATCGACAACGGTCAGGCGCTCGAAGGGCTTGCCGAAATCGTACTCGACCGATTCTTCCTCACCACTGGACAGAGTGCGGGTGTTGACTACGGTGGTTGTGCCAAGGACTTTCCGGGCGATGGTCCGCAGCATGTCTTCGGTCAGGTCCATCAGGTCATTGTAATCGGCATAGGCCTGGTAGAACTCCACCATGGTGAATTCAGGGTTATGCCGGGTGGATAACCCCTCGTTGCGGAAATTCCGGTTTATTTCGAACACCCGCTCAAAGCCACCGACCACCAGGCGCTTGAGGTAGAGCTCCGGCGCAATCCGCAGGTACATATCCATGCCCAGCGCGTTGTGGTGAGTCACAAACGGCCGTGCCGTGGCGCCACCGGGGATCACCTGCAGCATGGGGGTTTCCACTTCCATGAAGTCACGGTCGGTAAAGTACTGGCGCATGGTGTTGATGATTTTTGAGCGTGCGAAGAACACCCGGCGGCTGTCCTCGTTCACCAT
>Ga0209949_1000788_pt1 | contig 16173 bp, 9 predicted proteins | sample SalPonC_black_MG_FD_185711 | JGI IMG/M metagenome (GOLD analysis project Ga0209949, IMG submission 185711) | Salt pond soil microbial communities from South San Francisco under conditions of wetland restoration - Salt Pond MetaG... | ecosystem: Environmental > Aquatic > Marine > Intertidal zone >... | reverse complement strand
AGACTTCAGATAATAATTATTTAATAGGAACCCTGGCCGATAAAGGGGTTGTTCTAATTGATAGTGCAGGAAATTTGATAAAAACAATAAATTCTGGTCACGGGCTGTTAAATGGTGGAGTATATAATGTCAATTCGGACAAACGGGGGAATGCATGGTTAGCTATGAGTAAAGGTTTGGCAAGTATTGAAATATCCTCCCCTATTACCTTCTGGGATGATCGATTGGGGTTGAAAGGCAGTGTAGAAGACATTATTAAATATAAGGGCATTATATATGTTGGAACAGCACAAGGTGTATATTATCTGGATGAGAATAACAGGTTTCAACCTATAGGAGATTTTAAACAACAATGTTGGGACTTTTTAATCTATCGCCAACCTGGTGATAAATCAGAAACCCGTTTGTTAACTACTGGAGGCTCTAATATCTTTGAAATAAAAGATCTGAAATTATATCCAGTATGGAACCTGATAAACTCATCACCTGCTTTTTCTTTATATCAATCTTCAGAAAACCCTCAATTGCTTTATGCGGGTTTAGCAAAAGGAATGGTAGCCATAAAAAATGAAAATGGTTCTTTTGTTGAAGAAGAAATGATAACTCAAATTAAGAAACCGGTTCGTTCGATCGAACAGGATCAGGAAGGTAATTTCTGGCTGGGATTATTCAGGAATGGAGCGGTAAAATTAGAATTAGATAAGAATGGAAAGAAGAGCATAAGTGAAAAACTATATAATAGGGATGATGGCTTTCGATCTACTAAAAACATATTAATATACCCTTTTAAAGATCGTTTAATCTTTGCATCTGATAAAGGTTTTCATAAATATGATTATGACAAAGACTGTTTTGTTCCTGATTCCACACTTGGTAGTTCTTTTGGCGACGGCTCAAGGGATGTCTTCGAATTTCAGGAAATGGCCAACGGAACTGTCTGGTGCACCGGATTGAAGAATCGTACGGGTGAGATAGGCTATGGTACTTTACAAAAGGATGGTTCTTATAAATGGACTTATGCACCTTTCAGAAGAATACCCGGGATGATGATTTTTGGGATGTATGTAGAAGACAATGGAAGAGCGTGGATTGGCGGTTCTAAAGGCCTATATTGTTATAGACCTGAAATGGAAAGATCAAGAGAACCCTTTTTAACTTTAATACGGGAGGTTAACCTGGGAAAAGATTCTGTTATTTTTAGCGGGAATAGCTACCAAATAATTAATAATGAAAAATATATTGTGTATGATTCTGTCGTTCAGTACTCAACCGATATTGATTATTCCTTTAATAACCTGACTTTTCATTTTGCAGCCCTGAGTTATGAAGATATTGATAATAACCAATATGCCTATTATCTGGAAGGTTATGAAGATAAATGGTCTGGTTGGACAGTAAATAGTTTTAAGCAATATACAAGTTTACCTAGTGGAGATTATACCTTTCATGTCAAATCTAAAAACGTTTATGGAGCTCAAAGTAATATTGCAAGTTTTCAATTTACCATAAATCCTCCATGGTATCGATCTATAATTGCTTTAATCGCTTATGTAGTATTTTTCGCTTTCTTCGTTTTGTTAATTATTCGAATATATACCAGGAATCTTAAACGCAAAAACCTTTTGCTTGAGGAGAAAGTGAAAGAAAGAACACGAGAAATAGAGCAACAAAAAGAAGAAATTGAAAAACAAAAAGATTCAATAACCAACCAGGCAAATCAACTTCGGTTGATAAATCAAGAGCTAAGAAAACTCACTATAGTTGCACGGGAAACAGATAATAGTGTTATTATCACCGACCCTAACGGTTGCATTGAGTGGATTAACGAAGGGGCAGTCAGAATGTTTGGTTATAATATTGAAGAATTTAAAGATAATTTTGGGAAAAATATAATGGAAGGTAGTTCCGCCTCCGACATCAGTGAGATATTCAACAGGGTAAAAGATAATAAAAAATCAGAAAGATATGAGACCATAGTAACTGCAAAAAATGGAGATTTAATTCATATTCATACAACAATTACTCCCGTATTAGATGAAAATGGAGAAGTTGAGAAAATAATTGCCATCGATTCCGATATTGGAGATTTAAAAAAGGCCGAGGAAGAACTGAAGAGACTTAATGCCACCAAAGATAAATTATTTTCTATTATTGCTCATGATTTAAAAAATCCTTTTAACACGTTAATTGGTTTGTCTCACCTGCTGGTAGAAAGATTTGATAAGATGAATACAAAAAAAGTAAAATATTATCATCAGAATCTTTATCAGATTTCAAAGGTTGGATATGATTTGTTGGTTAACCTGTTAGAATGGTCAAAATCGCAAACCGGAAATATAAAATACAACCCCGAAGAAATAAACTTATCTGAAATTATTGAGGAAACTTTTTCATTGTCTTATTCCAAAGCAAAACAAAAAGAGATATTGTTAACAAACCGACTCAAAAAGGACTGTTTAGTTTTTGCCGATAAAAATATGGTAAAAACTATCTTCAGAAATTTAATATCCAATGCCTTGAAATTTACCGAAAGGGGAGGTGTTATTGAGGTTTCTTCATCTAAAAACGGTTTTTTCCGGGAGGTATCCATTCGAGATACCGGTGTAGGTATAAAACCTGAAGATGTGGAAAAGTTGTTCCAGCTGGATAATAATTATACTACCACTGGAACCGAAGATGAAGGAGGTACCGGATTGGGACTTATATTGGTAAAAGAATTTGTAGAAAAAAATAAAGGTTCCATTTGGATTGAAAGTAAACCCGGTAGAGGGAGTAACTTTATCTTTACATTGCCTGCCAGATAATTTTATTTTTCAAAGGAACTCTAAACTGATGGCACAATTTTTCTACTAGGAACGTTATAAAATCGAACAGGATTGTACGTAAGCGTGCAGTTTTAAATATGACTATTTGAGTGTAAGTACTTGCAATACAGTTGCTTGTATTGTTATGGCATTCTTTTTGTTTAAATATCCGTAAATAAAAACAGGTTGTTATGCTAAAAAATTATCTTACGCTTACTTTTAGGAATATCTTTCGTCAGAAAGCATACTCATTTATCAATATATTTGGTTTAGCTGTAGGAATTACCAGTTTTATCATTATTTTACTATATATTTTAAATGAGCTGAGCTATAATAAACATATAGATGATGCAGAGAATAAATATCGTGTTGTTGAAATCCAAGAGGCACCGGGAGTTGGAAGTCAGCATGTAGCAGTAACTATGGGGCCACTGGCTCAAGCGTTACAAAATGATTTTCCGGAGGTCATTCAGGCCATGAGAATAACCAGGGGCGGGACTCAATTAGTAAGTTATAAAGATATAAGTCTTAACGAGCAATATACTTGCTTTGCCGACACAAATGTATTCGACATGTTATCGATTAATCTGCTCCATGGAAATCCCGATAATGCGTTAACCGAAAAAAATGCTGTAGTTATATCCGAAAAAATTGCCTTAAAATATTTTAACTCTGCAGAAGAGGCTGTGAGTAAGGTTATAGAAATTGCGAATGAACCATTTATTGTTAAGGGAGTGATGGAAAATATCACTCAAAATGCACATGTCTATTTTGAAATAGTTATGCCCTTTGAGATTATGGAGTCCAGATTTGAATGGATGCGGAGTTGGGCAAGTAATTCGTTAGATACCTATATTCAATTAGCTGATGGAACAAAGCCGGGAGATCTGGAGAAGAAATTCCCCGAGTTTATTGAAAAATATACTTCTGATTACTGGGATACTAAACTGGAAATGTATGTACAACCGATATTAGATATCCATTTAAAATCTAATCATATTAAATTTCAGGTTTTTAATGAAAAACAAGGAGACATTAATCAGGTTTATATATTTGCAGCCATTGCTTTATTGATTTTATTGGTTGCCAGTATAAATTATATCAATCTTTCGACTGCACGAGCTGTCAAGCGGGCAAAAGAGGTAGGTATTAGAAAAACAGCCGGAGCACAGAAGGGGAGTCTGATTTTTCAATTTTTAGGCGAATCCATTATTATCACATTTATTTCAACACTAATTGCTATTCTATTCATTGAGTTGCTATTGCCATTCATAAATCAGATGTTATCGCTTAGTCTGGAGATGAACTTTGCCAACTGGAGTCTTACCCTTGGGCTGTTAATTTTAATTATTTTACTTGGCTTTCTATCCGGTAGTTATCCGGCATTTTACCTTTCTTCCTTTAATCCTGTGAAAGTTTTAAAAGGGAGTGCGATAAGTACAAATAACCGGAGTACTGGAAGGTTGCGGAAAATATTGGTGGTAGCTCAATTTGTTATTTCTATTGCAATTATCATATCCACATTGGTGGCAGTTGCTCAGGTTAATTATTTCCACAAAAAAGATAAAGGCTATAATGATGAAGCTGTTTATTCTATCTCTTTTCATATTAATGATGATGAGCAGCGATTAAAAAATATGGATATTTATAAGCAAGCGTTAGAACAAAATGCTGATATTTATTCTATCGCTTTTGCATCGGGCAATACCGGGACTTCCGGTAGCCAAAGTAAGATTTATACCGCCGATTCATCCCAAAGGCCCTTAATGTCAAGGTTAGGTTATGTGGATGAGGATTATTTTGAAATGATGGAGATTCCTTTAGTTGAAGGTCGCTATTTTAGTGAAGATTTTTCTACTGATCAGAGCGAAGCTATTATTTTGAATGAAACTGCTGTAAAAGAACTTGGGTGGGAAAATCCCATAGGAAAAGAGTTTAATCCGAGATCGAATGATAGCACGGCAGCAAATTTAAAAGTAGTGGGTGTGGTGAAAGATTATAATTATTATTCTCTTTTAAGTCCGATTGAGCCTGCAGCATACTTCTTTAATCCTAATCAGTTTAGGGTAATGGTAATTAGAATAAATCCACAGAAAACAGATCAAGTATTGGATTATCTTGAAGCAAAGTGGAATGAATTATTTCCCAATGTCCCTTTTAACGGGAATTTTATGGATGAAATGTTTGAACATGAATATAAACATCAAATCAATTCAATGAAAGTGTTTGGAATGTTTGCCATCATCTGTATTGTAATTTCCTGTCTTGGTTTGTATGGATTAGTAGCGTATATGGTTACTCAGCGAACCAAAGAAATTGCCATACGAAAGGCATTAGGCAGCTCTGCTTCTCAGGTTGTTCGATTAATTAATATCGATTTTCTCAAGTTAATTCTAATTTCGAGTGTCATTGCTGTACCCATTGCTTTTTATTATATGACTAAATGGTTAAATAATTTTGTTTACCGGATTGAACTTAGTTGGTACTATTTTGCAATTGCAATTCTTGCTACAATCGTTATTTCGGTGTTAACAAATATTTTCCATACGGTTAAAGCGGCTTTAAAAAATCCTGCCGATTCATTACGATACGAATAATAAATTTGTGTTTGATATTTTTAAATAGTTGATGGTTTGAGAGATCATCAACTATTTTTTATGGCAATACCTGTTTCATATTAATTTTTATTTCTCAGAAGAATTCAACAAAATCGTATTTTTTCTGTTAGTTAATTAGTGTTTTTCAAAAGTATTAGATTTTGAAATTTGTTTATACAATAATTATCAGTAATTTGTATAAGTATTTCTGAATTTGGAATATAATGGATGATTTAATAATTAATGAAACAGCAATTACCCCTTTCATTGATTTTAGGAAATCGGGTCAGTTAAAAATTCAAGGAAAATCTTTGCCCGAAAATCCGAAAATCTTTTTTACACCCTTATTTAATTGGGCTGACCAATTGTCATCCGATAGAGTTGATGTTGATATTGTCCTTGAGTATATAAACACCTCATCATCTAAAAATTTAATGCAACTTATTAAACTAATTGATAAAAACCCCAGAATCAGGCACTTTAATCTTAACTGGCACTACGAGTCGGATGACCTGGAGATGCTTGAATTTGGGGAGCTTTTGGCCAACAATTTACGAAGAGCAAAAACAAGCTATATAGAATACGAAGACGAAGAATAGCAACTTCTTTAAGGGGATTAGAAAATGGAAGTCTTAAATAATTTTAATTCTATTTCTTTGTCTTTCCGGTGAATAGTTATGGTTATACTATCCTTTTTATTCATAATTTTATCTTGTATGTCGCAATAACATTTCGTATCAATAGAACGGACATCTATTCCGTTGATTTCAACAATACGGTCGTTTAGTTGTAAACCTTTTCGGGTTGCAATAGTTTTGTTTATTAAATAATCTACTTTTAAACTATCACCGTAAGGAAAAAAAGCGAAACCGAATGTTCTGGCTGATTCTTCCCTGTCATTTACTTTACTTAATATAATCTCTTTTTTCCGGGGGATTAGGATTACCGTAAAATTTTTTAAAAATTCAGTACCTATCATGTCAGAATGTTTTCTCCGAAACTCTAGTAGTGGTTGTTTAATGGGTGTTTTTCCAAGAGTTAACAAACTGGTTGTTGCATAAAATACCGAGTCTGAATTTCCTTTACCGAATAGGCCGGATGAAGATACTCCATAGCCATAATTTGTTTTTGATAATAAATCATTGTTTATAAGTTTTTTGTAATCTTTTCCTGAGCAAGTAATATATCCGTTCGAACCGGTGTCAAATGTCAGATTCTTTATTTTTCTATTTCCAATTTTTAAATCAATATAATGCTTATAATAGAGGTCTGTTTTATATTTTATGGTATCTGCATTTTTTGGTACTTTAAAATGTTTTTCCCGTGATGATATTCTAATTTTTTTATTTTTAAAATCAATCTCCCAATTGGCTAATTGCATTAAATTAGAACCAATAATACCATCAATATTAAGACAACTAACAGAAATTGATTTGTTTACATCGGCAACTATTGCTCCTGTATTAAGAAAATGATACCCACCCATGCTTATGGTATCTAATTGTACGATTTTTACTATAGATTTATTTTTCTGAGAATCCATGGCCCCCAGAAATGCTTTTGTTTTAGCACTGATTTTTTTCGCTAATTCTTTTGAAATAACATTAGAAGCTCCTGTATCAAAAAGAAAATCATAACTTTCCCCGTTAATTGTAACTTTAATGATGGGTAATCCTAAGCGGTATTCGAAAGGTATTTCTGTTATTTCTTTTTTACAGGCAATATTTCCGCTTCTCATGATAAAATGATGACAACCTGAAAATAACGGAAGGATTAATAATATAGTTATGATTTTCTTTAGATTCATAGTATTATTTTATTAGATTTTATTTTCTTCTTCAACAGACTCTTTTTCCAGCGCTTCTATTATTGTTTTAGGCAGTCTTTTTTTATAAGCAATTACAAATAGACCTACAGAGTAGATTGAGATATTAAAAATACTTATGGAAAAGATGCCTATTGAAAATATTCCAATAGAGAAAATCCCCGCAGAAAATTTGCCTGCGGCAAAAACACCCAGGGCAAAATCACCCACGGCAAAATAATTACAGACATAATCACCTGCACTAAACATAGGTGCGTACGTATAATTTAAAATAAATCCTGTTATTACTAAAATAGCTGCTATGATTATAAACCAATATTTTTTCATCTTTTGAATTTTTAGGCCGGCTTTTCGCGAAGGAAGTCCGGCAGGTTAAATATTTATACTTTAAAGATTATTGAATTAAAGTGTTGATTTTTTGAATATACTCATCGGTCAAATTACTTGCTGATGTAAGATGCTTTCCTTTATACACCCACAATTCTTTTGGCCCTGCAGCATTATCAAATACCTTTTTCCCCTGGGAAAATGGAACTGAAGTGTCTTCTTTGCTGTGAATAAAAAGTTTTGCGATATTTTTAATTTCTTTAATATCTTCTTTTGCCGAATAAGGTGAAGTAACATACTGAGCTATCATGGCTTTTTGTTCTTCCGGAACAGAAAGTAGGGCCATATCCGTAAATGAACTGATTGTACCGTCAAGAATCAGGGCTGATATTTTTTTCTGGTTATCTTTGGCAATTTTTGTTGCTATTTGAGTTCCCATGGATGCCCCGTAAATAATAACAGGTAAATGATTAAATGCTTTTTTTGCCAGCATTTTATCGAAAATAAACTGGGCATCGTTAGCAATATTCAGATGGGTTGGTTTTCCTGTAGATTTACCATACCCCCTGAAATCAACAGCAAAAACCTGGTAACCCGCATTTAATAAAGGCCTTATAATAGGTGTATACGTTGAAATATTTCCCCCCGCACCATGGTAAAATATAATGGTCGCTTTGGCCTTATTTGCAGGGGTAAATAATAGTGTATGTAAAGTATCCTTTTCGATATAGAAATTAAATACTGTAAATTCCATATCCTGAATCGGGTTCCACTCTTTGGAGGGGGAATAAAATCGATCATCATATTGTGCTGATGAATAAAAAGTAATACCTAAACAAACGATTAAAGTTAAAATAACATGTTTCATTTTTTTATTTTTTTAAAGTTAACATTGGATTGATTTGTTCGTGCAAGAATAACGTGTCAGCCGCTTACAACCAAGAAATGGGGATATTTAGCAAGGTTTTGTGATGGATGGATAAGCCTTGTGACGAAATACAAGGTGGAGTGATAAAGTGCAAGTGAATTATCATCTGTTACTACCAGGTCCAAAAAAGAAAATCAGCAACAAGTTTTTTGTGCTTCCTTTGTGAAATGAACATAGTGTGACTTTGTGGAAAAAAAAGAAATTTTTTTAAACAGGTATTTAATGAATTTTATTTTATTTGATTACGAACCATATCGACATAGTTTCTGGAGACAGGTATTTCTGCTTCACAGTTTTCAAGATGTAGTTTCAATCCCTGTGAGTTTCCTTTTGCATTGGTAATTTTAGCCGTGTTGACTATATAAGCTCTGTGGCATCGAACTATTTCAGCTATATCTTTTAAATAGACTAATGCTCGTTTTAGCGTACAGCGTAAAGTTTTGCGAATTAATTGGTTGTTTTCTATTATGTAGATTTCTATATAATTACCCGTTGACTCGATGAAATAAAAGTCGTTTGGATTAAACTCGATATAATCTTTTCCGTTATCAGCATATATTCGGATAAAGGAGTTTTGGGATATCCCGGTTGGTCCTTTTTTTAAATCTTTATTTAGCTCCCGGGCTGATTTTATGTTCCTTTGTAGCAGGTATTTTTGTTTGGTGATAATAAGGATACTTGTAGGAATTAATCCAATGGTAATTGTAAAAAGTTGAAAGTGGGCAAAATACATCAGGTTAAACCGAAAATAATCAAATAGATAATTTGTATAAAGCGCATTTCCTAAACCGATGCAAAAAATAATCCATAGTAACCATAAGAATTCTTTCCCTATCGTCCATTTTTTCTCACTAAAAGTTTTTGGGAATAAATGTTCAACAACTATTAGGTTAATAAATAACACAAGGAATGTTACCAGTCCATATCCTGAAAGAATAAGTATCTTGTTTTGAATGAAATGTATCCCGAAAGGTTGAAATATAATAAGAAAAATTGCTACAAATAAGCTAATGGTGATAATTAACTTCCATCGTGAAGTTAATTTAGGAAAGGGTTGCTTAAGGTAATTTTTTAGTGTCATTATTTTTGTATTAAGCTGTGAATATACAAAAATGAGCTATTAAGACAAAAAAGAGGCCGTTCAAAAAGTAGTCATTCCGAATGCTGACAGTTATCGTCAGCATGAAGGAATCTTTAAATTTCAATGGTCTGAGAATAAAAAGATTACTTCTTCGTTCCTCATCGTAATGACGTTGCTTTTTTTCTTTTTGGACGGCCTCATTTGAAATTTATTAAAGTAATCAATAGATATTATTTATTCATACCGTAACGAATTGGCCGGATTATCTTTAGCGGTTTTGGTCGATTGATAAGCTACGGTAATCAGGCTAAAAACCGATATAAGGACCATTGGTATAACAAAAATCCAGATCGATAATTCCATTCTGTTCGCAAAATTGTTTAACCATTTGTTTAGCCCATAATGAATTACTGGTATTGACAAAATAAAGGATATGATTAATAATGTAATATAACTTTTTGAAAGTAGAATTAAAATCTGATTTACCGTGGCGCCCATTACTTTTCGTATGCCAATTTCTTTTTTGCGTTGTTGGGCAGAAAAGGCTGATAAGCTTAATATACCCAACAGTGTAATAAAGAGAGCCAATAAGGCAAAAATCCCAAATACTTTTCCAAACTGCACTTCGGTTTTGTATTGATTCATAAAGAAATCTTCAAGGTAAAAATAATCAAATGGATTGCCCGGGAAAAATGTTTTGTATTTTTCTTCCAGGGTTGTTCTAATTTCTTTTAGATTTTGTGTGTTATTTAATTTTACAGAAAAATAGCCGGCATGCCGCAGGGGTAATCTGAATATTTGAGGTTCGAAATCCAAACGGGGTGATTCCTGATGGAAATTCTCGATAACGCCAATAACTATATTTTCACGACCTCCTAACAATATTTTTTCATTGATAGCATCCCCGGGGTTTTTAAATCCCAATAATTTGGATGCAGCTAAGTTGACTATCACCTTTGAAGCATCAGCATGATAATCTTCGGTAAAATTTCGACCGGCAATAAAAGTATTGCGGTAAACATTGGTAAAGTTATGGTCTGTTTCAGTAACCCGGTAATTTTTTCCTGACGTTGGATCGTCACTTACTCGTCTAACTCCGCCACGGTTAAACATATTATGTTTGCCCGGAATAACTGATGAAAAGGATACATTTTCTACAAAAGGATATTTCCTGATTTCTTCTTTGAAAGCTTTCCGTTGTGCCAGAATATCCTGTCCGCCTACACGCGGAGTATTAATAATCAATATATTTGATTTGTTAATTCCTGTTTCTTTGGATTTTAAGTATTGTAACTGCTGATAAACACTTATGGTACCTGCAATGAGGATAATGGCCATAAAAAACTGGAACACAACCAGGCTTTTACGTAAAAATACGGCTTTTTTCGATCCGGTAAACCCGTGACGTAAGGTGGCTATTATTTTTTTTGATAATATACCCCATACAGGATAAGAACCTGCTAATAAGGTACCAACTAAAAATATAACGATGATACTTTGCCAGAACCACCCTTTATCCCAAATAAAATACGATTGTGGGATGTTCGTTAATCTCGAAAAGAGGGGAAAACTAAGCTCGATAAATAGAAATGCGAACAATAATGAAATGGAGTTAATTAAAACCGACTCAAAAAGAAATTGCCGGATAAGCTGTGGCGAGGTGCCACCTAAAACTTTACGAAGACTAATTTCTGATGATCTTTTTATAGAGCTGATGGTTAGTAAATTAACAAAATTAATCCATGCAATAATGATGATAAACCAGGCAATGATATATAGAAAAATCACGGAGTTTTTATTCCCGTTTGTCTTAAGTTCATGCATATAATGCGATGTAAGGTGTATATCTTCTACCGGTTGTAGCTGATAACCTATTCTTATTTTATACATCTTCATAAATTCACCTAACTCACGATTAATTAGATTTTCAATCTTTCGGTTAACATCGATATAGTCGGCCCCGTTTTCCAGCAAAACATACGTGTAAAAGCCGCTGTATACCCATCCATAGGTTTTTGCATTTTCGCCAAGCTGGTTTTCCCAGTTAATATAGGATAACAGAATATCCGCATCGAAATGAGTGTTTTCTGGTTTTGATTTGAAAATACCGGTTATTTTAAAGGTCTCATTTCCATCACGTTTTAACATCTTGCCTAACGGATCATCTATGCCAAAATATTTATTAGCCATCTCTTCAGAGATAAGCATGGTATTGGGCTCCCCCAATAAGCTATCGGCTGATTGAGCAATGATTTCATATTCAAATAAATCAAGGAAAGCAGGCTCAGCCCATAACATTATTTCTTCCCGGAAAGAAATATCATCATAAGATAGAATCCCTTCAACCTTAAAGGCCCGGGCGAATTTCAGAATTTCAGGTATTTGCTTTGTAATAGCAGGACCCACGGTCGGACTGGCAGAAGCAAACTGGACAATTTCTCCGGTTTCTGTTTCTCGTTCATATAAAACACGGTATAACTGATCAATATGCCCGATATGTTTATCGTAACTCATTTGATAATTTACGAAAAGAGAGATAAGGAGACACGCTGAAATGCCTATTGATAAGCCAAGGATGTTTATGGTAGAAAAAATTTTGTTTTTGGTTAGGTTTCTAAAAGCTGTAATAAAGTAGTTTTTAAACATAATGACTTATTTTTTGATTTTTGAATAGCTTATCAAAAAATGAGCCAAATGTATTTAATTGTTTGTTATTCAGTGTTTTAAATTCTTTTAAAATTAATTAGAGTTGTCCGTATACGAACAAATTTGTTCGGATTTGTTTATTCAAAATGAAAAAAGCAGGCTGTATGAGCCTGCTTGGTAGATGTTAAGTTGTTAAAAGTTTTATTTATTCATGATTATTGGTATAATCCGTAATAATCTGGTTACGTAATTCCAGAAACATTTGGGTTACATCATTCATTAACCCATTGGAGTAGTTGGTTAGATATTCCTGTGCCTTTTTGGGGTCTTTTTTATACAATTTTAAAGCTTCTTCTTCTATAGCATTTTGTTTTTTAAACATCTCTTCTTCAAATGGATTTCTTACTTCACGAACATCTTCAGCTATTGGTTGAAATTTTAAATTAGCTAAGTTGTCTACAAAATCGATAGCCCATCGCGCCGAATTTTCATTATAAGCCTCCGGGTTATATGTTTTGTATGATTCGTGTACCGATAAGTTTCCTGTATAAATGGGCACATAAGGGCTGAAATATGGATTGTCCAGGTAAACCCAGTAAACACCACCAATTTCATCAGGTAGCCAATCGCGGAGTTGAAGTACCATTCCATAATGTCCACGGTGTCGTGCAACCGGGCGTCGATACGTTATATTTAACAATTTGCGTAGATCGCTGCCCGGAAATGGCGTTGCCAACGGGCTTTTTTTGTATCCGCCTTTACCGTCAGGAACCAACCAGTTTGGATCGTTAGTCATATCGTAAATAGTTCCTTCGTAAACGGAACGTTGAAAAGCAATTACATCCCGAACGGATATTTTTTCTTCGGGTTTTACCGAAAAAGGATATATTGATAAAGGCTCTACATATTGAAAATAAGGTTGAATTCCTTTGTAAGGATTGTCTTCCTGAAAACGATTGGGCCACTCTTTTAAATTAGGCACAAAGGTTTGATGGAATAGCCAAAAGCGACTTGTGGCATATTCAACAGATATTTCGGGTGCATATGTTTTTTGCCAGATAAAAGGTTCGCCCGAATTGGGATCATACAAACCACGGTCAATAGCTTCCTGCATATAATTATCTGATACCATAAAAAAGTCTGTATCATTGGCGTCAATTTCTTTTATAATGCTCCAGTTCGGGATCATGGTTGCTTCATCATCGGGTAACCGCTGTGCAGCCCAAACTGCTCCGGGTTTACCACTGGCTTTGGTCCATCCGGCACCTACCCCAAATACTTCAAAAACCCATGCTTCTTCGGTATCGGCAATCACCAGGGTTTCAGAACCCGGCCCGCTCGATGGCAAAAAACCATATTCAGTCATTAAGTCACCAATAAACTGAACAGCCTCGCGAGCTTTTTTATATCGCTGCAAAGCAAAAATCATAGCTTGTTCAATCGTCATAATCTGCTCACCGTTTTCACGAGTACAAATAAGCTGTTTGCGTTGGTCTGTTGTGCTTTCGGCAATCCCTAACTGATATTCGTTTACATGCGAATAAGCCGAATGAAAATAGGTATAAGTTTCTTCTACTTGCGGTATATATCCTAAAATTTTACCGTCATTTTTTAAAGGTAACGAAGCATCCTGAATTCCCCAGTAAACAGGAGCTTTTGCTCCGGGTTTAAATTTTTGCCCGGGAACTACATAAATCCTCGAGTCAGGGCCTGTATCGGTATGCGAAATAATGACCGAACCATCGGCCGAGGCATCTTTACCAACCGCTATAACGGTGCAGGCTTTGGTGCTTAGTTCAATGCTTGACAACAATACTAATGTGGATAAAAAGATTTTTTTTAACATCATAATTTAAATTTTGAATTTATAGAATCTCTAATACTTCTTTTCTCATTAAACCTTTCTTTTTATTGGCTTCTATTTCAATGTCCAGCCAGCTTTCTAACAAATTGTATATATTTTGTTTCATTTCTTTAGGAAATGATTTTATTCGTGTAGCATGATTTGCTTTTGGATTAACCATTTTTACAGCAATAGTATTGTCCGAAGGGTTAACGCTTGTTGCTCCCCATGGATCATTCTCCCCAATAATATATAGCATGTAATTGCCATTATTTTGTACCCATTTATTAATATCTTTCATAACTGAAGGATTGTATGAATACTGGACTTCTCCCGGAATTTTAAAATCAAAAGTTATGTTTGCGGTATCATCCAGATATTTTTTGAAAGGGGTAATATCATAATCATAAAAACCCAGTTCTGTTAGTGCCTGGTACGAAAATAGTTGATCGGAGCTTAAAGGTTTTACATCAAGAAAAGAAAAAGAAGCGATGGAAGTCCAGTGATTAAACATTTCTTCGTACGTTGCTTTTTCTGCCGGTATATTTTTACAGTTGCCATTCCATTGCCAAAAAGCAAAAGAATATTCCAACACATTGATATCATAAGCTCTTTCAATGCCTAAGTTTTTAAATTTATAGTCCTTTTCCCGAGCATGTTTTTTTACTAATGGTAAAATATGCTCTTTGTTTTCGAACAGGGCTTGCTGAAAATTTAATATTTTATCCCGGCAGTCTTCGGTTCCAACATTTACCAGGTGTTCGCCAATTCTGGGGTCTTCTCGTTCAAAATTCAGTGGAGCAACATAGGGAACACTAACATCCACATCATTGGGATAATAACGTCGATGAAAAATGGTCGTTTGTCCTCCTTTACTAATTCCTGTAGAAATCCATTTCCCTGAATAAATATTTTTAAGCGATTGAATAATTATATGTTGATCAGCTGCTGCTTGTTTGACATTTAATAAATCCCAGGGTAAGCTATCCGGCTGAGATTCACCATAAAATCGGTGTTCAATGGTTATTTGGTTTGCATTGAGCAATTGACTGAGCTCACCTGCTTTTGTTGAATATAAATCATAGCCTTCTAAAATAACTACCGTAGGTCTATCGTATCCAACATGGTTAACGATTACCCGTTGCTTAAAATTTCCTTTGTCAGGATTATTATGATCTAACGGTTGCGTAAACCGGAGATCATATGATTCAGTGTACATTGAATCCGGTTCAATTACAGTCACCTTTACTCCGTCAATATTTGATAATTTTTTTTGTAGATCCTTTACATTATCGCAGGATATAAGACAAATAATTGAAAGAAATATAAAAATCGAGAGACTAAAAATTTTTTTCTTCATTTTCATACTGCTTACTGTTTTAAAATTATCTAAAGATAAAACCATTTTTTAAAGTATCCTTGGGATCGAAATAAAAAGTGCTTTGACCAGTAATAAATGCTGTTCCTGTTACTTCAGGGATAACTGCCTGATGGGATCCAAAGGTTGTTGTATGGATAACTTCGACATCCATAGTTGTTCCTAAGATACTTTCGATAGTAATTTTTTCATTCGTTTTTAACTCATCTTTAGCAAAATGTAAAGCTGCCCGGGCACTAACTCCCGAACCGGTAGCCGAGCGATCGACTTCTCCTTCAGCAAAAATACAAACATTACGACTATGGTTCTTAGGATTTTTTGCCTTTCCGGTGAAAATGGTACCGTACAGGAAGCTTAAATCATTCTCGAAAGGATGTTTAACCGGGTATTTATCCATTATCGCATATTTAATTTTCCTGCCATAGTCTATTAACCGGTTATAGTCTGATTCATCCAGTTTTAATCCTAAGCTTTCTGCCTTGCAAAATGCGTAAAAGGCACCGCCAAAGGCGATATCAAATAATACGTTGCCAATTCCCGGAACATGAATCTCTTCATCTTCTAAGTATACAAAAGATGGGACATTTTTAAAACTGACTTTTTGTACCCGCCCATTTGCTCTAAATGCTTTGGCATATATCTTTCCGGGAGGAGCATTAATAATTAGCTCAGGCTCATCGCCTTCCCTGGTAATTATCCCGGTGTCCAGCACTAGTTTGGTTAAGGCAATAATTGCATGACCAC
>Ga0209949_1000787_pt1 | contig 16189 bp, 14 predicted proteins | sample SalPonC_black_MG_FD_185711 | JGI IMG/M metagenome (GOLD analysis project Ga0209949, IMG submission 185711) | Salt pond soil microbial communities from South San Francisco under conditions of wetland restoration - Salt Pond MetaG... | ecosystem: Environmental > Aquatic > Marine > Intertidal zone... | reverse complement strand
CCTTTAACCCTTAACCTTTTTTTCCTACCTTCGAACAATCTCGTAAGCCGTCCTCACCGGGTCGTACACACCGGGCTCGAAGCGCTTGAATCCGTCGATCTCGTAGAGAATCCAGAGCACCTTCTGGTCGTCGGGCAGATGCGCCTGCGATTCGGCCAGGCCGATGAACGCATCGACAATGGCCTTCTTCAGATCGTCGGGCAGGCCCGGCCGGAGCTGGACGCCATCATTGGGAATCATCGGCGCGTGGTTGAACACGATGGCCTTTTCACCGATGTCGGCGTACTGGTCGCAGATCATCATGCGGGCGTCCTCGTAAGCCACCCCGAAACGCGTGTCGCCGGCATACACGGCAAGCGCGGCGGCGTCGTGCCCGCCGACGAACAGGCCGTTGACGTCTTCCTGCGGATCGATGCCGTTGTCCATCAGCTGGACAGCCGGAAACAGGTAGCCGGATGTGCTGTTGGGGTCGACGAAGGCAATGGTCTCGCCGCGCACCTGCTGGATGTCGCCGTAACAGCTCAGGAACTTGCGAACGACCGTTTCGCGACCCTTGACCCGCGTTTCGCACACCCGCTCTTCGACAATTGGCGGGGACTCGCATACCGAAGGATCATTGGTCATCCACTGCGTGCGATAACCGGTCTCGCCCTTGCGCGTGGAAATCAGGATGGGTTCCAGATCGTAGCGGCGCTGGCCGAGCATGGCGGCAAACGGCGGCAACATGCCGATGTCGGCGCGTCCCGAGCCCAGTGCCTCGACCAGGCCGGTATAGTCCTGCGGCACGAACGAACGCACCGGCACGCCCAGCTCGGCCTCCAGATATTCGGCGAGCGGGTCCAGGTTGTCGACCAGCGCGTCGGCTTCCAGCGCCGGCACCAGGCCGAGCACGAGTTCCTTCGGCCAGCCGCGCTCGTCGGTCTGGTCCACGGGACAGCACGAGGCGAGCAGCGCGGCGGCAAGCACCGTCAGGAAGATGCGAAAAACGGGCTTCCCTCTTGTCATCGCGCCAGAATACCGCACCGAAGATTACGAATCGGTTGCCACGACGATTGCCACGACGATTGCCACGACGATTGCCACGACGATTGCCATGACGATTGCCATGACGATTGCAACGACAAGCGCCACGACCATTGCGAAGACAAGCGCGGAATCGATTCAGCCCGCCCGCCGGTCATATCAGTGCTCCCTTCCCTGAGCATGCGATTCGAGCGCCTCCAGCGGAACCAGCTCCAGCGTCTTTTGGTGGGTCGCCGCCAGCACAACGCGCGGCGCGCAATCATTGCGATAGGCTTCGAGCCAGCGCAAAGCGCACAAACACCAGCGGTCACCGGCCTTGAGGCCGGGGAACCCGAAGGCCGGGTTCGGCGCCGCCAGATCGTTGCCACGGCTGCGGCTGAAGTCCAGGAACGCGCGGGTCATTACCGCGCACACCGTGTGGCGGCCCGCGTCCTGATCGGAAGTATTGCAACAGCCATCCCGGAAAAAACCGGTCAATGGCGCGTTCGAGCAGGTCTCCAGCGTCTCGCCCAGCACGTTTATCGGCGTCTCGGTCTCGGTCACGGTCTCAGCTCTTCTCGGCAATGGGCTCATAGCGCGAGCCGCGGCCCTCGGCGGCAAAGCGTGTAGCGTCGCAAATCCGGACGGCCAGTTTTCTGGAAGTCGGGGCGGGCTCCAGGCCAAGTTCGCTGCACAGACGATCGAAGGTCCCCGCGGCATCTTCGAGCAGCGTCCTGCGCCCGATCTCGATGACGTTCAGGTCGAGCTTGTCCCGCATGCGGCGCCAAAGCGCCAGCTCCTTTCGGTACTCGACCACCATGTCGTCGACATCGGCGTAGCCTTCGATTCGCCACTGCAGCGCAAGGTCGGCCGGATCGGAGACCGGAAGCACGATGGTAGCGCCGGGAAAATGGCGTATCAGGGCCGGAATGGCCGAAGCTTCCCACCAGCCGGTTTCGAGCGTGATGCCGGGCGGCTCGCCGCGCTGGATGCCACGCATGAAGCGCTTGCGCGCCAGCTGCATGGTTTCGCGTTGGGCGCCGAGCACTGCATCGGGCCCGGCCGGCAGGCCCAGCGCCTCGAGCCGCCGGGTTTCGCCCTGCGGATCCAGCACGGCCACCTGCGGATGATCGGCGAGCGGCGTCAGCACGATTTCGCGACCACTCCCGGCCCAGCCGGCCATGATGACCGGTTCGGGAAAACCATCGTCGAAGGCTCGCGCATCGAATTCATTGAAATCGTGCGCAAGCCAGGCGTCCAGCAGGCCGGACCTGCGCTGGGCCGCCAATCGCTGAGCGTGCGGCGCAATGCGCCAGGCGCCTTTCTGCCAGTTGGCCCAGGCCAGCGCTTTTCCATCGGCCTGGTCGTAATAGTTGGCCAGCCGGTTGTGCAGGACGGGGCGGTCCTGGTCGCTGACCGAATCGCTTGACAAAAGGTCCTCGAGCGCCTGGCAGGCCGCGCTGAAGTCGCCGGCGTTCTCGCAGACCATCGCCCATACCAGCACCGCATCGGGCACCGGCGGGTCGCGCTTGAGCAGCGACCCAATCGGCTCGCGGGCCGATTCAATATCTTCGGGATCGAGATTCGAGCGTATTCGGGCCAGCAGCAGTCGAGCCTGGCGATGCTCGCCTTCGGTATCGGCTTCCACCAGCCGCTCGAGCATGTCGCGCGCAGTCACCGAATCACCTCTGGCATCGGCCAGGCGCGCCTGCATCATGACCACCTCGGGATCCGACTGGTCGAGTTTTGCCAATATTTCGCCGGCAGGATCAGGATCGCCACCGACCATGGCCAGCTCGGCCTGGCGCAACATAATGAACCGGTCTTCGGGCCAACGCGTGGCGGCCTTTTGAAGCAGGCTGCGGGCCTGGGGCACATCATCGATGCGCTCCAGGCACACCGAGATATGGATGACGACCTCAGGTCCGCCGTACTCACTTTCCAGTGCCTTGACGTAGTGCTGCAGTGCTTCCTGGTCTTGATGCCGCACCCGCAGCACGTCGGCCAGACGCGCGTGCAATTCGCCGTGATCGGGCCTGAGCGAAAGCGCGTTGCGGAAACACTTTTCGGCGAAGTCCAGCTGACCTTTCCCGAACAGCACCCGCCCCATTACTTCCTGCGGAACCGCGCTTTCCGGGGCGGCCTGCAGCGCCTTGTTGGCATACGGCCACGCTTCGTCGAACTGCTCCAGGTCGACAAGCGCGCGCGCCAGGGCCAGTAGCGCCGGAATGTAGTCGTCGTTCGCACGCAACGCGGTCTTGAGCTCGCCGACCGCGCGCTTGCGATCACCGGCGATCAGCGATACCAGCCCCATGCCGGTGCGGGCCTCGACATGGTTGGGATCCAGCGCGATGGCCTGGGCGAACTGCTCCCGGGCGGCCGAAGGCTTGCCCGAGTCGCTCAGCAACCGGCCATAATAATAATGCGTGGACGGCTGACCGTCGCCAAGCTCGACCGAGCGCTTGACCCACTTGAATCCTTCGTCGGAATCGCCCAGCGAATGACGACTGAGACCGAGCATCAGCGTGAACTGCCAGTTGTTCGGATCCTGCTGCAACAGGCGCCGGAACAGCTGCTCGGCCTCGCGGAAGTGGCCGGACTGGTAATGCTTGATCGCCTGCCGGCTCAGGCCGGCGTCAGGTGCTGACATAAATCACTCACAATTCGTTGTTCAATCCATGATTCCAACCGCCAATTGGCGAGGAACCCGCAATGGCCGCCGTGCGGCCAGATTTCCAGCGCCAGCGCTTCGGGCCGGGGCAATGCCTGGAAATCGGAAATCGGGATGATCGGATCATCGGCCGCGGTAATCACCAGACTCGGAATTTCCAGGCCGTCCAGGTAATCGCCGGCAATCGAATACCCTTCCAGATAAGCATCCAGGTTCGGAAATTCGGTGTAATCGGCCACCAGGTGGCTGGTCTGATCGGCCAGGTTGCGATGCTTGAACCAAGCGTCGAGATTGTACCGCTCCGGGTACAGCCTTTGCTTGCGCGTCAGCGACCTGCGCCATTTGCGCACGAAGTATTGTTCGTAAATCGGAAACCCGTCGGCCAGCGCGGCCAGCACGTTCTTCGGCCGAATCACCGGGCTGACGGCGATCACCCGGTCCAGCCGGTAACCGGCGGCGGGCGCGTTGCGCGCAACCCTGAGAGCGAAATTCCCGCCCAGCGAGAACCCGGCCAGGAATACCGGCCCGCCCTGGTGCGCCGTCGCCACCTGCCCGACCGCCTCCAGCACTTCCTCGAGCCGACACGAATGAAACAGCCCCGGGTTGAGGTGATGCGAATCGCCGTGATCGCGGAAGTTCAGCCGGAATGTATCGAACCCGGCCGCATCCAGCGCCAGCGCGGTATCCAGAAGATAATTCGAATCCACGCTGCCTTCCCAGCCGTGCAGCAGGATGGCCAGCGCGCCGTTGGGCGTGCTCGCCCCGCTGCGGTAACCCAGCAGGTTCACCCCGTGCGGCGTGGTGACGAGCTGTCGCTCGGCATTTTCTCGATAGGCCCTGGAGCGCTTCTGCACTCGCCGCTTGCGCCACGGGCTGGAGGTGAGGACGGACTGCAGGTGGGCATTCGCCATCAGCCCGGTGGGTGCGAACGGCGCCGGTTCGAGGTTGGAGGAATTCTCAGCGGACCGATGCATGGCCATACATCTCGGTTACCTGAGTCTGGGAACGGCTTGCCAGTTCGCTGCGGCTGGCGCCCAGCGCCGGAATTGGCTTGCCGATGATGATTTGCCCCTCACAAGGCGGTCGCCCCAGCATCGAAAACAGCAGGCCGGCAAAGCTGGTGCCCGGCCCGAATACCCTTTCGTCGTGCACGTCGCCGTCGCGCCAGTAGCGAATGGCCACCGGCAGCACCGGCACCGCGGCGCGCATGGCCGGGGCCATCAGGCGGGCGTGGAAGCGTCCCACGCCACGCTCGGGTTTGATACCGCCCTCGGGAAAGATGCCAACCACTCGCCCGCGCTTGAGCAGCGCGGTCATCCGTCGCGCCGCGCGACGCCTGGACGCCTCGTTCCCGCGCTCGATGAAAATCGTGCCCACCGCGCGGGCCACGCCGCCGACCAGCGGCCATCTGCGAATGCTGTCCTTGGACACCAGCCACATCGGCGTCAGCGCGTGTAAAAGTGGAATGTCGAACCAGCTGATGTGATTGCTCACGACAAGATACGGCGGCGCCGGCAGTTCGCCGATCACGCGCAACTGCATTCCCAGCACCGCCACCAGCATCCGCGCATAGCGCCGCTGCACCCGCCACCCCAGCGGCTTGCCGGCAACCGGGATACCGCGGATGCCCGGCACCAGCGCCAGCAGCAACAGCGGAAGACCAATGACGCAGTGAATCACCAGCAGGGGCAGCCGGTAGCAATAGCGCCACGGCTGGAACGGCCCGACAGGCGCGGCGTCGCTCATTGTCATCTCGGCTTCCGAACCCATCAAAACGCGAGCTCGGCTGATGTCGAAGTGCTCATGGAGAAAAAAGCAGCCTTGAGGACGAAGTCCGGGCAAAGTGTTCAGGAACGCGAGTTTACCTTGCCATTGCGCTCTATTCGAGCACCAGAAAGACCGTTTGGGTTACCGAAGCAATTTTTTCTGTCGCTTGTGGTGCTGCACTATCGAGACTGAAGCCCTCCCCTTCTTGCGAGGGAGGGCTTTGAGAAGGGGCAAGCCGTGTACACGCGAATTCCTTACACTACGGGTCTTATTCAACACATGCGCATCCTTGGCTGCGCTTGGACCAGCAAACAGGCAATCCCTTGAATCCCGCTTCGAACCACCAGAACACGCGCTCGATCACCATTGCCACCAGCGGCAAGAACTTCAAGGCCAGGACGGATGAAACCGTGCTTGCCGCTGCGCTGCGACAAGGCATCATGCTGCCCTACAGCTGCCGCAACGGCACATGCGCCAGTTGCAAGTGCAGCCTCGTGTCCGGCAGTGTCGAATACCCGTTCAACCCGCCGGCAGCGCTGGAAGAGGCCGATCTGGCCGAAGGCCGGATACTGGCTTGCCAGGCCGTGGCCACCAGCGATCTGGAAATCGAGGCCACCGAAATCGAGCAGGTCGCCGAAATCCCGTTACGCGTGCTGCCGGCGCGGGTCGAGCAGATCGATGAACTCACGCCCGATGTGCGCCGGTTGCGGCTGAAGCTGCCCAAAGGCAAGCGCATGCAGTTCCTCGCCGGCCAGTACATGGATATCCTGCTGCCCGGCGGCAAGCGACGCGCCTTTTCAATCGCGTCGAGCCCCAGCCAGGAAGAATTCATCGAGCTGCACGTGCGTTTCGTGGAAGGCGGCGGCTTCACCGGCCACGTGTTCGACGGCATGCAGCCCGGCGAGATCCTGCGCCTGGAAGGCCCGCTGGGGATGTTCTTCGTGCGCCTGAATAGTCCGCGGCCGATCCTGATGATGGGCGGCGGCACCGGCCTTGCTCCACTGAAAGCCATGATCGAGGACCTGCTGCACGCCGGCGACGACCGGCCGATCACGCTGTACTGGGGCGTCCGAACGGAAAAAGATCTGTACGCCAAAAGTGTGATCGACGAATTCGCCGACCAGCACCCCGATTTCCGCTTCGTGCCCGTGCTCTCGGAACCCGACACGGACTGGACCGGCCGCACCGGCTTCGTCCACCGCGCGCTGCTGGCCGACTACCCGGAACTGTCGGCTTTCGAAATCTACATGTCCGGCCCGCCGGCCATGGTCCATGCCGGCAGAAAGGAATTTCTCGCCCACGGCGGCAGCGAGCAGCACCTGCACTACGACTCGTTCGACTTCGCCCCTGACGTGCCCCCGGCCGATATGCCATGAACCCCTGTGCCCCGCGCCTGCGGCAGTCTACCCTTAGCCGAACGGCCCGGGCCGATCACCAACGGCCTGCTCCATCGGCATCACACGCGGCACGCGGCAACGCTCCACGCAGCCTCAAATAAGGCTTTCACTGGATCAACATCGCATCCCCGTAGCTGAAAAATCGATACCGCCGCGCCACCGCATGCCGATACGCGGCAAGAATCCTTTCACGGCTCGAAAATGCCGAGACCAGCATCATCAGGGTCGAGCCGGGCAGGTGGAAGTTGGTGATCAGCGCGTCGACCACCTGAAATCGATAGCCGGGATAAATGAATATTCGACTGTCGCCGGCAAAAGACTTGAGTTCGCAATTGGCTGCGGCCGTTTCAAGCGCGCGCACCGCCGTGGTGCCCACGGCGACGACCCGCTTGCCGGCCGCCTTGGTGGCGCGGATCCTTTTGACCAGCGATTCGTCGACCCGGATCCATTCCGGATGCATGCGATGTTCCTCCACCTCCTCAACACGTACCGGCTGAAAAGTGCCGGCACCGACATGCAGCGTGCAGAACGCGCGCTGGATGCCGCGTTCGTCCAGTCGCGCGAGCAAGGCCGCGTCGAAGTGGAGACCCGCCGTGGGTGCTGCAACGGCGCCCGGTTCTTCGGCATAAATCGTCTGGTAGCGATCCCGATCCTCCGGCAGATCCTGGCGCTGAATATAAGGCGGCAAAGGCATGTGGCCGGCGCGCTCGAGCAGCGCAAGCCAGTCGTCTCTTTCCGATGCCAGGCACGATTCCAGGCGCAGGCGCCAGAACTCATCCTGCCGACCCTCGACCTGAATGCGTGCCCCGGTTTCGGACTCTATCAATACCGATCCGGGCGCCGGCTTGCGGTTGATACCGATCTGCGCCAGTGCCGATTGCGAATCGAGCACCCGTTCGATCAGAAGTTCGGCTCGGCCCCCTGTTTCTTTTTGCGCATAAAGCCGCGCCGGGATAACGCGGGTATTGTTGAACACCAAAAGGTCACCGGGATCGAGCAAGTCATCGAGAGCGGAAAACCGTCGGTCCTCGAGGTGGCCGTCACCGCGACCCATGAGCAGCAGGCGACTGGCGCTACGCTCTGGCAAGGGCGCCTGGGCAATCAGATCTTCGGGCAGATCGAATGTGAAATCGGAGACTTTCAACGCGGTTCACGGGCGGCCGTCGGCAAGACCGATATTCTACGCAATTACCGGCTGACTCCGCGCCGTGGATCGGTCCGGTGGATCAACCGCGCCGAATGGGGCGCTCGAATCTGGCAACATGTTGCCATCGCATCAGCATTGGAAAAGAATAAATGAAACAGGCACAGTTCCGTGACCGCTTCGCCTTCCCCCGCCACGGTGAGGACGGCGAGAAACTCTATTTCTGCGGTAATTCGCTGGGCCTGATGCCGGACACGGCTCGCACACGCGTGGAACACGAACTCGACCGCTGGGCGGACCTCGCCGTCGACGGGCACTTCAAGGGTGACCCGGGGTGGCTCGGCTACCACCGGCAACTTGAGGACGTGCTGATGCGGCTTGCCGGCGCGAAAGCGGGCGAAGTGGTGGCCATGGGCGCGCTCACCATGAATCTGCACCTGCTGATGACCAGTTTTTATTGGCCAAAAGACACCCGGCGCAAGATCCTGATCGAGAAAGGCGCTTTTCCGTCCGATCGCTACGCCGTGGAATCCCAGATCCTGCTGCACGGGCTGAACCCGGCCGAAGACCTGATCGAATTCGAACCCGGTCCCGACGGTCTCATAGACGATGCTGAAGTTGCCGAGTTCATCAAAACTCACGCCGACGAGCTGGCGCTCGTGATGTGGCCCGGCGTGCAGTACGCCACCGGCCAACGCTTCGATATGGCGCAAATCTGCCAGGCCGCCGGCGACAGCGGCGTGCCCGTGGGACTGGACCTGGCTCACGCTATGGGCAACGTGCCGCTCGAGCTACACGATTGGGGCGCGGATTTCGCCGCCTGGTGCAGCTACAAGTATCTGAATGCCGGTCCCGGCGCGGTTGCCGGCATCTTCGTCCATGAACGGTACGCCGATTTTTCCGGCCCGCGCCTCGCAGGCTGGTGGGGACACGACGAATCGACGCGTTTTCTCATGGGTCCCGATTTCGAGCCGATTCGCGGCGCCGAAGGCTGGCAGGTCTCGGGTGCACCGATGCTGAACCTGGCGGCGCTGGCCGGGGCACTGGATATCTACCGGGAAGCCGACATCGACAGCCTTCAAGACTGTGAGACCGATCTGGCCGCGCGCATCGCCGACACCGTCGATGCGCTGCCCGGCCGGCCGCTGGAAATCGCGACGCCGCTGGTTCGGGCGCGTCGCGGATGCCAGTTATCGCTGCGCGTGCGCGCAGGCCGCGACCAGGGTCGGACCGCATTCGACAGACTGCAGGCCGCAGGCGTGGTCGGCGACTGGCGCGAGCCCGATATCATTCGGGTCGCACCCAATCCGCTTTATAACTCGGTCGGGGACGTTGACCGGTTCGGGGAAATACTCGAACAAGCCTTGCGTTGAAACCGGACCGTCCGACGCTGCTGGCCTGGACGCTGACCTCAGTATTGGTCGGCGCCAGCGCGCTTGGGGCGTGGATACTGTCCGGCGAGAACATCGACGGATTGCTGGCCATCATCGAGCGACTGGAGTACCGAAGCGAATTCCGGCCGCTGTCCACTGCGATGGTGTTCGGTCTGATCTTCGCCCTGACCACCGGCCTCACGCTGCCCACGGCAACGCTGCTGTGCATTGCCGCCGGATACCTGTTCGGCACGTTGATCGGCGGTATCGTTTCCATGATCGGCGCGCTGGGCGGCGCACTGATTACGTTTGTCGGCATTCGCTTCATCGCCGGCGAACGCGTGCGCAAATTTCTGCTCAGCGGCCGAACCCGCCGGCTGGTGCACCTGCTCGAGCGCGATGCATTCTTTTATCTGCTCGCGCTCAGGGTGGTTCCGGTCGCGCCATTCTTCGCCATCAACGCCGCCGGGGCGATGATCCGGATCTCGGCACGCCGCTTCCTTCTGGCCACCGCCCTGGGACTCGTTCCTATCGTTCTGGTATACGTCAGCGTGGGGACCGGGCTCGAAACGCTGTTTGAGGCCGGGCGCGTCAGCGGTCCAGAGGTCCTGCTGCGGCCGCGCGTGCTCGTACCGCTGCTCGCGCTGCTGCTGGTGCTCGTGCTCGGAATTCTCGCACGCAGCGTCGTCCTGCGCCGGCGCCGCCGGGGCCGACGTCAGGCGCGTGATCGCATTGGCAACGCAAATGGCAATCGTCGTCAAGACCAATAAAGGCCATGCTTCCGGATATAAGCCAATACGGTGGAGGGCAGCAGAAACCGCGGATTGCGCCCATCGGCGATCTGCTGGCGAATGTCGGTCGACGAGATCGCCAATCGGGTCACGTTGACATTGCAGACACAACCGGCGGATCGATTCATCAGTAATTCGGGAGAATCGACGAACCTGCCCACCAGGTGCTCGGTTAGAGCCTCTGAATAACCGGGTTCAGCGTCTGGGCGGGTCATTACCACAAGGTGGGCCAGCTCAAGCAGGTGCTGCCATTCATGCCAGTGATCGAGATGGTTGGCCGCGTCCTGGCCCAGGCACAGCATGATCGGCGTATCAGCGGCTTCCTCCCGGATGCTGGCCAGCGTATCCGCCATATAGGAAGGTCCGCCGCGCTGCACCTCGCGGTCGTCGACGGAAAGGTCGGCGTGCGGCGCCAGCGCCAGTTCCAGCATGGCCATGCGATGCCGTGCCTCGGCCCAGGTGCCTTCCCGGTGCGGCGGCCGGCCGGCCGGAAGCAGGCGAAAATCGGCCACACCCAGCTGCTCGGAGACCTCGGCCGCCGCGCGCAGATGGCCGTAATGCACCGGATCGAAGGTCCCGCCGAAGATAGCGATGGCGCGCTTGGACATACTCACGCCGCCCGGCTCGGCACCCGTGGCCCGCTGGCCAGTGCCGCGCACAGCCGCTCGAGTTCCAGCCAGAATGTGCCTTCCATCTGACCCTTGGAAAGCAGGTCCAGCCGGCTCAGGCGGGTGATCGCCGCCTCCAGCCTGCGCTGTCCGTTGCGCCGGATACAGGTCTCGATAGAAGATTGTCGCGATTTCCATACGTGATGTTCGGCGAATACGCGCTGCGGGGATTCGTGCCGTGACCGACGCGCCACATCCAGCGCGATTTCAAGTTCGCGGCCCAGCGCCCACATCGCGCCCGGCTCCGATGAATCAGCCTCGCGCAAGCCCCGGATACAGCGCAGCGCAGCGCCGGGCTGACCCAGCATCACCAGTTCGGCCAGGCGGAAGGTGTCGAACCGGGCGCTGTCGGCAACGGCTTCGCGCACCGCATCGAGTTCGAGCCGACTATTCGGGAACAGCAATGCAAGCCGGTCGACTTCCTGCGCGGCCGCCAGCAGATTGCCCTCCAGGCGCTCGGAGAGAAAACTGCAGACATCATTTTGAGCCTGCAGGCCTCGACTGCGGAGCCGCTGGTCGATCCAGCGCGGAAGCTGGGCCGGCTTGATACTCCAGGCCGGTACGTAAACGCCGGTCTTTTCGACAGCCTTGACCCAAGCGGCGCGTTCCTGGTCTGATTTCCACTGATCGCAGATGATCAGAAGTACGTCCTCGTGCTGGTCGTCTATCCATTGCCGGATGGTCTTGCCGCCCTCGGCGCCCGGTTTTCCGGTAGGCAGACGCAACTCCACCAGTCGCCGCCTGGCAAACAGCGAGCCGGTTTCGGTGGACTGTCCCAGTTCGACCCAGTTGAAGCGGCCGTCGGCGGTCAATCGGATCCGCTCGTCGATATGCTGCGCGCGGCAGGCTTTTCGAATCTCGTCAGCAGCCTCCTCGACGACCAGGCGCTCGGGTCCGGCAATCAGGTAGACCGGCGCGATCTGGCGCGCCAGCTGGTCGGGGAGACGTTCAGCGTAAAGCTTCATGCATGCGTCCGTTATGTGCGCCCGAAGGCTTCCAGGCGGCGGATCAAAGCCGCGGCCATGCTACGCCGCAGTTCCTCGCGCAACAGCTCCTCTTCTGTCGTCGCGCCCAGGATTTCCTGTTCGTCGAACCGGAAATCGCGCTCCAGCCGCAGCGACTCGGACCCCAGCAGAACTTCGCCGGAAGTATCGACCAGGCTGAACTGCAGATCGAAGACCAGCTCGAACTCCCGCACACGGGCATCGCCGGAAATGGTCAGCGCGCGACGCGTGATCCGCTCGCGCGTGACGCGAAGCTCGGCGATGCCCTCGCCCGGGCCCTCGGCAAGCGTCACGCCGTTGCCGCGCAGCAGCAGCTCGAGTTCGCGGGCAAACGCGCTGGTCGGATCCGGAATCTTGAGCCAGGTGGTCGACATCTCTTCCGGCAGGTTCGCCGCGCCGCGCAGCTGGAAACCGCAACCGGAGACCAACGCAGACAGCAATAGCGCAATCGCCATCAACACCGGCAGCCGCCGCCCGTATTTTGTAAGGGGAAATAGCCGTGAGGCGAAGCGAGCAGGCGTCTGCCGGTTCATTTGCTCACCACGATGTTGACCAGCTTGTCGGGCACGACGATAATCTTGCGTATCTCCTTGTCGGCGACGAATCGCGCCACGTTTTCTTCGGCCAGCGCATGTTCCTGGAGCGCATCCCGGCTGCTTCCCGGTGCGGCCTCGATGCGGCCTCGCACCTTGCCGTTCACCTGCACCACCACGGTGACCTTCTGCTGCACCAGCGCCGATTCATCGACCTCCGGCCAGGACGCGGCAAGAATATCATCCTCGTGTCCCAGCGCCGCCCAGAGCGCCTGGGAGATATGCGGCGTTACCGGTGCAATCAGCCGGACCAGCGACGTCCAGCCTTCACGCGCCACGGCCAGGTCGGCGTTGCTGGCGACTTCGAACCGCGAAAGATGGTTGCTGCATTCCATGACGGCCGCTATGGCGGTATTGAAAGTGTAGCGCCGGCCGAAATCGTCGCCGACCTTGCCGATGGTTTCGTGAACCCGGCGGCGAATCTCGAGCGCCGGTTCGGAAAGTTCAGTGGTTGAAAGTTCTCCCGGCGTACCCGCGGCGATGTGGTCGTGAACCTGCTGCCACAGCCGCTTGAGAAATCGCCATGCGCCCTCGACTCCGGCTTCGGACCATTCCAGGCTCTGCTCGGGGGGCGCGGCGAACATCGAAAAAAGCCTCACCGTATCGGCGCCGTACTGCGCCACAAGTGCGGCCGGATCCACGCCGTTGTTTTTCGACTTGGCCATCTTCTCTATGCCGCCGAAATGCACCGGCTGACCGTCGGCGGCCAGCCGCGCCGAATCGATGCGGCCCTTGGCATCGCGCTCGACATCGACGTCCGACGGGTTGAACCAGGTCTTGCGACCCTGTTCGTCTTCGCGGTACCAGGTTTCGGCCAGCACCATGCCCTGGGTCAGCAGGTTGGAGAAAGGCTCGCGCACCTTGACCAGCCCAAGCTCGTTCATGACCCGGGTCCAGAACCTCGCGTAGAGCAGATGAAGGATGGCGTGTTCTATACCGCCGATGTACTGGTCCACCGGCATCCAGGCATCGGTGCGCTCATCCACCATTGCGTTGTCGTTGTCCACGCTCGGGTATCGCATGAAATACCACGAAGAATCGACAAAGGTATCCATGGTGTCGGTTTCGCGCCTGGCCGGCTTTCCGCAGCTGGGACATCGGCAGGCGAGGAACGCTTCGCTCCTGACCAGCGGGCTGCCCGAGCCGTCGGGCACCAGGTCTTCGGGCAATTCAACCGGCAGCTCCTGTTCCGGAACGGGGACATCGCCGCAGTCGTCGCAGTGAATGATGGGAATCGGACAGCCCCAGTAACGCTGCCTGGAAATGCCCCAGTCGCGCAGGCGAAACTGGGTACGGCGCTCGCCCAGTGTTTTCTGTTCCAGAGCATCGGCAATGGCGTCGAAGCCGGCCCGGAAATCGAGACCGTCGTAATCGCCCGAATTGACCAGGCGGACGTTTTCCTTCGTCGTGTACCAGTCCTGCCACTTGACGCTGTCGTATTCATGACCGTCCGCCTCGGGCTGGACCACCTGGGTGATCGGCAAACCGTACTTGTTGGCGAATTCGAAATCTCGTTCGTCGTGAGCCGGCACCGCCATGATGGCGCCCTCACCGTAGCCCATCAGAACGTAGTTCGCGATCCAGACCGGCAGTGCCTGCCCGGTCAGCGGATGCTCCACGCTGAACCCGGTGTCGATTCCACGTTTTTCCTGGACGGCAAGCTCGGCTTCCGACACCCCGCCGGTGGCGCAGGAGCGAATGAATTTCGCCACTGAATCGTTCCGTTCGGCCGCCGCACGAGCCAGCGGGTGCTCCGGCGCAACCGCCATGTAGGTTGCCCCCATCAAGGTATCCGGTCGGGTCGTGAATACCTTCAGCTCACCGCCGTCGCAGGGAAACACGACTTCCATACCGACGCTCTTGCCGATCCAGTTGGCCTGCATGGCGCGAACCCGCTCCGGCCAGCCGTCGAGGTCGTCCAGCGCCGCCAGCAGATCGTCGGCATAGTCGGTGATGCGAAGGTAGTACATCGGGATTTCGCGCTTTTCGACCACCGCACCGGTTCGCCAGCCCTTGCCGTCGATGACCTGCTCGTTGGCCAGCACGGTCTGGTCCACCGGATCCCAGTTGACGGTGCCGGTCTTCTTGTAGGCGATGCCGCGCTCCAGCATCTTGAGGAACAGCCATTGATTCCAGCGATAGTAATCGGCATTGCAGGTGGCGAGCTCGCGTTCCCAGTCGATCGCGAAGCCCAATTCCTTGAGCTGGGTACGCATGTGAGCGATGTTGTCGCGGGTCCACTGGGCCGGGGGCACGCCGCGAGCGATCGCCGCATTCTCGGCGGGCAGACCGAAAGCATCCCAGCCCATGGGCTGCAGTACCGGCCGGCCGTTCATCCTGTGGTAGCGCGTGATGACGTCGGAGATGGTGTAATTGCGCATGTGCCCCATATGCAGATGCCCGGAAGGGTACGGGAACATGCTGAGACAGTAAAAAGCATCTGCACCGGGATCGTCCGGTGCGCGAAAACAGTTCGAGGATTCCCATTGCTCGCGAATCGGGGGCTCGATCGCGGCTGGATTGTAGGGTTCGGTCACGGTAGTTTCAGGCGTCAGGTTCGCTGCCGAAATGGTAACCGGAAACCCGTGGGCGGATGAGGCGGCCGAACAGTCGGCAAAGCCGCGCACCGCGGCCGGCAGGCCGACCGCGGTGGACGGTGAGTGTCAATCAGGTATTGCCGGAATCGTCGGCGTCCGATCCGGATTCGCCCTCCTCGGTCAACTCGTTCCAGGCGCGGCTGGCCTCGTCCATGACCGCCTGTGCCCTGGCGCTGAACGAATCCCATTGCTCGCCCGAGTACTCGCGCGCATCTTCCAGCGCCTGTTGGGCCTGCTCGCGCGTTTCCCGGGTTTCTTCCATGGCTTCGTCCCAGGCCTCGCTGCCGCGCTCCATGCCGGAATTCATCATCTGGCGAGCCTTCATGTTGGCCTCATTGGCCAGCTGAACCGCCTCTTGCCAAGCCTTCTGGGCTTCGGATTGCGCTGCGGCCATCATGTCCTCGGCGCCTTCGCGGGCTTCCTCGGCAGCATCAGAAGCGCTTTCCATGCTGTCGTCGTAAACCTCCTCGGCGGCTTCGGCGGATTCTTCGGCGGCCTCCTCGACAGCTTGCTCGGCTTGTTCGATCTCGTTTCCATTGTCGCCACCATTGTCCTCGGACTGGCAGGCCGTCAACAGAAATGCCGCGGCAAGCGCCGCCAGCAGCGTAGTCATCAAATTGCGCATCTCGTTATTCTCCTCAAAAATTTCGGCCCTTAACGTACCATAAGGCGAGTTTTGCACCGGATTCAAGGCGACCGGTGCGCATCGACACTGCCGTTGCCCGCACTGACCGAGGCTTGAAGACTTTTGTCCCGCCCCACCCGCAGCCTTCCGTTTGTCGCCCGCACGCTGATGCCGCGCGAAGTGCAGGTCAATGCGCTCATGGCCGTCACCCTGGGTGCGCTGGAGGGCGGCCTGCTGGGGGTGATCGTCAAGACCGGCTTCGACCAGGTCGCGGCGCCGGCGCTGGTCAACCTGGCCGTGGCCATGGTCGCCGGCGCACCGGCTTTTGCCAACGCCGCAAGCCTGGCGTTCGCGAATCTTGCCCATGGTCGCCACAAGACACGCTGGGTGTCCGCGCTGATGGCGACCTGCTCAGGTTGCGCCATTCTGATCGCGCTGTCGCCGGTCAGTGCCGCGGGGCTGGTCTGGCTGGTATTCTGGATGATTGCCGCGCGTCTTTGCTGGGCCGGCGTCATCACGCTGCGAGCAGCGATCTGGCGCGCGAACTTCCCCCGCCA